>Ga0075120_10003365_pt1 | contig 10970 bp, 10 predicted proteins | sample AntAceMetag02UKL_FD_69792 | JGI IMG/M metagenome (GOLD analysis project Ga0075120, IMG submission 69792) | Saline lake microbial communities from Ace Lake, Antarctica - Antarctic Ace Lake Metagenome 02UKL | ecosystem: Environmental > Aquatic > Non-marine Saline and Alkaline > Saline | place...
AAACGGGAATTATAATTGTCGTTAAACAGGAATTCTAAATGTCGCTAATCATCACGTATAGTCAAACGCAATTCTTCTACTGTCATTTCTGCAACTTTCGTAGTCATTCGAACGCCCCTTCAATTATCTAAAATCTTGCAGACAAAAATCACGTATAATATTCTTACCAATTTTCATATTAAAAAAGCCCAATGCAAAAAGCATCGGGCTTTATTTTAACAAATCCATCGGTGACGACCTACTCTCCCACAAGGTTGCCCAAGCAGTACCATCGGCGCAGAAGGACTTAACTACTCTGATCGGAATGGGAAGAGGTGTTACCCCTTCGCTATGGCCACCGAAAGAACTTCTATCCGTCAGTTGACGGAAAAATTAAAGCGAATCATCTCAGAAGTATAAGTTAAAAGAAAAACATTTATACATTCTCATTCAGGTAATAAGTGGGGCAATTAGAAAGATTGGGATTCTGAAGAATAAAACAGCTCCTGATTTCTAATTTTTAATATCGATACTAAGCTCCCGAATATTTCCGTCATCCAGGAAAAAAGAATCGGTAAGTCTCACGGCTAATTAGTACAACTCGGCTGAACACATTACTGTGCTTACACCTGTTGCCTATCAACGTCCTGATCTCGAACGTGCCTTTAGTCTTTACAGAAGCGTGACCTAATCTTGAGGTCGGTTTCGCACTTAGATGCTTTCAGCGCTTATCCGATCCGAACATAGCTACCCGGCGGTGCTGCTGGCGCAACAACCGGTACACCAGAGGTTCGTCCATTCCGGTCCTCTCGTACTGGGAACAGATCCTCTCAAGTCACGTGCGCCCACGGCGGATAGGGACCGAACTGTCTCACGACGTTCTAAACCCAGCTCGCGTGCCGCTTTAATTGGCGAACAGCCAAACCCTTGGGACCTTCTCCAGCCCCAGGATGCGACGGGCCGACATCGAGGTGCCAAACCGCCCCGTCGATATGAACTCTTGGGGGCGATAAGCCTGTTATCCCCGGGGTACCTTTTATCCGTTGAGCGACGGCAATTCCATTCTCTACCGCCGGATCACTAAGCCCTGCTTTCGCACCTGCTCGTCTTGTCTGACTCGCAGTTAAGCTCCCTTATGCCTTTACACTCTACGTATGATTACCGACCATACTGAGGGAACCTTAGGGCGCCTCCGTTACTCTTTAGGAGGCGACCGCCCCAGTCAAACTACCCACCTGACACTGTCCTCAAACCTGCTAAAGGATCAAGTTAGAATTCCAACAGAACAAGGGTGGTATTTCAACGATGGCTCCACGATGACTAGCGTCACCGCTTCAAAGCCTCCCACCTATGCTACACATGCTAAGCTAAAATTCAATATCAAGCTGTAGTAAAGGTCCACGGGGTCTTTCCGTCCGGCCGCGGGTACCCGGCATCTTCACCGAGAATTCAATTTCACCGAGTCCGTGGTTGAGACAGCGCCCAAATCGTTACACCATTCGTGCAGGTCGGAACTTACCCGACAAGGAATTTCGCTACCTTAGGACCGTTATAGTTACGGCCGCCGTTTACCGGGGCTTCGGTTCAGTGCTTCTCCGTCCGAAGACGGATGACACATTCCCTTAACCTTCCGGCACCGGGCAGGTGTCAGTCCCTATACGTCGTCTTACGACTTAGCAGAGACCTGTGTTTTTAGTAAACAGTCGCTTGGGCCATTTCTCTGCGGCCTCCAGAAGCTCATCACGCGAAGTGACTCACCGCCGGAGGCGCTCCTTCTCCCGAAGTTACGGAGCTAGTTTGCCGAGTTCCTTAACCACGGTTCTCTCGAGCACCTTAGGATACTCTCCCCGCCTACCTGTGTCGGTTTACGGTACGGTCGGCGACAGAACTTCCATAGAGGTTTTTCTTGGCAGCAGGATTAGGGCCCGTTTATGCCTTACGGCTCCCATTCAGATCTCAGCGTTAAGCAAGAGCGGATTTGCCTACTCTCGCCGCCTACATCCTTAGACCACGATCCAACCCGTGGCGGGCCTTTCACTTCTGCGTCACCCCATAGGTATAACGCGCTGTCACCGGTACAGGAATATTAGCCTGTTTTCCATCGTCTACGCCTTTCGGCCTCGACTTAGGGGCCGACTAACCCTGGGCAGATTAACTTTACTCAGGAACCCTTAGGCTTTCGGTGAACAGGTTTCTCACCTGTTTTATCGTTACTCATGCCAGCATGGTCTTTTCCGTGTCCTCCAGCATACCTTACAGTACACCTTCAACGGTAAACGGAATGCTCCCCTACCTTCCAAAATGAATTTGGAACCGTGGCTTCGGTGGCGATTTTAGTCCCGAGAATTATCGGCGCAAAATTACTTGACTGGTGAGCTATTACGCACTCTTTAAAGGAATGGCTGCTTCTAAGCCAACCTCCCAGTTGTCTGCGCGACTTCACATCCTTTCATCACTTAAATCGCACTTGGGGACCTTAGCCGTCGGTCTGGGTTGTTTCCCTCTCGGGCACGCAACTTATCTCACGCACCCTCACTCCCATGAAACGTACAACCGGCATTCGGAGTTTGAAAGGGGTTGGTAACCTTGTGGGGCCCCTAGCCCTGTCAGTGCTCTACCTCCGGAAGACTATCATGAGGCTGTTCCTAAAAACATTTCGGGGAGTACGAGCTATCTCCGGGTTTGATTGGCCTTTCACCCCTATCCACAGCTCATCCAAAGACTTTTCAACGTCTACTGGTTCGGTCCTCCACGTAGTTTTACCTACGCTTCAACCTGGCCATGGATAGATCACCCGGTTTCGCGTCTGCCGCCACTGACTAAATCGCCCTATTAAGACTTGCTTTCGCTACGGCTCGGGAGCTTAACTCCTTAACCTTGCCAATGACGAGCAACTCGCTGGCCCATTATGCAAAAGGTACGCGGTCACCCTAGAACCTGACCGAAATCAGGTATTCAGGCTCCCACTGCTTGTAAGCATGAGGTTTCAGGTACTATTTCACTCCCCTCACAGGGGTTCTTTTCACCTTTCCCTCACGGTACTGGTACACTATCGGTCTCTGGAGAGTATTTAGCCTTGGCAGATGGTCCTGCCAGATTCACACAGGGTTTCTCGTGTCCCGTGCTACTTGGGAACTTCTACGGGAGATTCATCTATTTCGCCTACGGGACTGTCACCTCCTATGGTTCGACTTTCCAGTACGATTCGGCTATAAATGAATTTTGTAACTCCCTGGCTTATTGCAGTCAGCCTGTAGAGTCCCGCAACCCCGGTATCGCAACGTCTGCAAACTTACACGATACCAGTTTAGGCTGCTCCCCGTTCGCTCGCCGCTACTAGGGGAATAACGGTTGTTCTCTTTTCCTCCGGGTACTTAGATGTTTCAGTTCCCCGGGTTGGCTTCACCCGTCCTATGTGTTCAGACGGGGATGACGAAACATGACTTTCGTCGGGTTGTCCCATTCGGGAATCGCCGGATCTACGGATGTTTGCTCCTCACCGACGCTTTTCGCAGCTTACCACGCCCTTCATCGCCTTCCAGAGCCCAGGCATCCACCTCATGCTCTTAATAACTTAACCGAAATCTTATTTCCACAGATAACGGAAATATTCTGATGCTCAGTACATATTATAAAATTGTATTGTGTGCGATGGAAACTTCCTCATTCAATGCGAAAGTCCCATCACCCGCAATGCCTGTGACTTATGACCTTGATGATTCGCTTGTCAAAGAACTAATTTATGTATCTAAAGCATGATGGTATCAAAGTATGCAGTATGCCTTACAATTTATACTGAACCTTGCACTTCCATACTTTCGTACTGACTTTTAAAAATTTGTGGAGCTTACCGGTTTCGAACCGGTGACCTCCGGCTTGCAAAGCCGGCGCTCTCCCAACTGAGCTAAAGCCCCGTTGCTGACAGCGGCGACTATCCAGGCAGCAAACCAATACTGTTCAAAAATACTGCCAGGATGATAGTGAGCCAACCGCTCTGATAGTGGGCCTGACAAGAATCGAACTTGTGACCTCACGCTTATCAGGCGTGCGCTCTAACCAACTGAGCTACAGGCCCACACAAAACGAGTTCGGTACTTACCGAACCCATATTGAGAAGAAAAATAAATAGCGTACATACAGAAAATGCATCCGACCTTCGGCAGTGTGTCCCCATCAGCGTTAGTTTCATTTTCATGAAACGGATCATGTATTGTGAATGAATAGTGTCACTTTTCACTCATCCCACCTGATCCCGCAGGGACTGCCTGCTCCTTAGAAAGGAGGTGATCCAGCCGCACGTTCCCGTACGGCTACCTTGTTACGACTTCACCCTAGTCATCAAATTTACCTTCGGCACCCCTATTGTTGGGGCGACTTCGGGTACTCCCGACTTCCATGGTGTGACGGGCGGTGTGTACAAGGCCCGGGAACGTATTCACCGTGGCGTGCTGATCCACGATTACTAGCGATTCCGGCTTCATGCAGTCGAGTTGCAGACTGCAATCCGAACTGAGGAAAGTTTTGTGGGATTAGCTCCACCTCGCGGTATCGCGACCCTCTGTACTTCCCATTGTAGCACGTGTGTAGCCCTGGACGTAAGGGCCATGAGGACTTGACGTCATCCCCGCCTTCCTCCAGCTTAACGCCGGCAGTCCCGTTAGAGTGCCCAGCATAACCTGATGGCAACTAACGGCAAGGGTTGCGCTCGTTGCAGGACTTAACCCAACATCTCACGACACGAGCTGACGACAGCCATGCAGCACCTCTACAGAGATCCCGAAGGAGGCCACCCTTTCAGATGGTTTCCTCTGCAGTTCAAGCCCAGGTAAGGTTCTTCGCGTTGCATCGAATTAAACCACATGCTCCACCGCTTGTGCGGGCCCCCGTCAATTCCTTTGAGTTTCAACCTTGCGATCGTACTCCCCAGGCGGATCACTTAATGCGTTAGCTACGGCACCGAGAGGGTCGAATCTCCCAACACCTAGTGATCATCGTTTAGGGCGTGGACTACCAGGGTATCTAATCCTGTTTGCTACCCACGCTTTCGCGTCTCAGCGTCAGTTACGGGCCAGGAAGCCGCCTTCGCCACCGGTGTTCTTCCAGATATCTACGCATTCCACCGCTACACCTGGAGTTCCGCTTCCCTCTACCGTACTCAAGAAAGACAGTATCAAAGGCAGGTTCGAAGTTGAGCTTCGACATTTCACCTCTGACTGATCTTCCCGCCTACACGCTCTTTACGCCCAGTGATTCCGGACAACGCTTGCTCCCCCCGTATTACCGCGGCTGCTGGCACGGAGTTAGCCGGAGCTTTCTCTGGAGGTACCGTCTCTCCCTGTCAAAAACAGGGCATTCGTCCCTCCTAACAGCGGTTTACACCCGCAAGGGCTTCATCCCGCACGCGGAGTGGCTGCGTCAGACTTTCGTCCATTGCGCAATATTCCTCACTGCTGCCTCCCGTAGGAGTCTGGGCCGTATCTCAGTCCCAGTGTGGCTGATCATCCTCTCAGACCAGCTACCCATCGTAGCCTTGGTAAGCCGTTACCTTACCAACAAGCTAATGGGACGCAGGCTCATCTCATGGCGATAAATCTTTGATTCGAATATCATGTGATGCTCGAATAACATGCGGTATTAGCCAGTCTTTCAACTGGTTATCCCCCACCATGAGGCAGATTGCCTACGCGTTACTCACCCGTTCGCCGCTCTACTCGCCACCCGAAGGTGACTTTCTCGCTCGACTTGCATGTGTTAAGCCCCCCGCTAGCGTTCGTCCTGAGCCAGGATCAAACTCTCCGTTGTTTTAAATTGACACTTGTTTTTGGAACAATGAAACACCTCTGTTTCTTGTTCCCGCACTTCGGTATGTACGCTTGTCAAAGATCAAAATTTATAGGATTACAGAATATGTTCTGTGTTTCCTGTTTTCAAGAAGCGACAATGGTAGAACAATCAAACTCACATGTCAAGCTATTGTCGCGATACGGTCTCCGTCTCCACAAAAATTGAGTTCGGAAAGTCCGGAGATCAATACACGCCAGCCTAAAAAAGACAGAAAACCGACGCGAACACCTAATGTAGTTTTATCGTTGTCCAGAGTCAAGCAATTGATCTGAGTCATGTGAGACTACTAATAATTTGAATGACTCTAATTCCGGTGTTTCTACCTGCTTATATATTCTCTTCCGACTCGTCAGTTATTACCGGCATTACCTCCACAAGTTCTACAATTTGTGGAGCATCAGTAACTACTTCTTCGCCGGTATCCGGTGCCTCGGCATCCCAAACCGCCTCATCAACAGCGGGAGTTTCCTCGGCTCCAGCCAAAGCGGACTCCTCGTCATCTTCCATCTCGTCTTCAAGTGGAGCTTCGGGAATGATATCCACTTTAACATTGAAGCCAACTTCACCATGCAGCTTCACCGGGATATGATGAGAGCCGGTAGTTTTTATTGGTTCTTTAAGTCCAATTTTCCGCCTGTCGATATCAATACCCTGTTCTTGAAGCCGGGTAGCGATATCTGTATTCGTAATTGCGCCGAACATCTTGCCTCGATCACCGATTTTGACGGTAAAAGAAATCTCGATTCCAGCGGCTTTCCCGGCAGTTTCCTCTGCCTGGACACGTGCAATGCCATCCTTACGAAGCAATTCTTCACGTTCAGAGTCAAAAAGTCTTCTATAGAACTTATTTTCAGGGTAGGCGATTCCCGACGGAACCAGGTAGTTCCTCGCATAACCATTCTTGACTTCAACTACGTCGCCGGTTCGCCCAAGATTTTCAAAAGTTTCGCGTAATATAATTTTCATGGCTAATCCTTTCAGGATTATTCCATAGCAGCATGCTGCCAGGAATATTACCTTGGTGCATCAGACACATACGGCAATAACGCCATGTAACGTGCCCGCTTAATAGCTTTTACCAGCATTCGCTGGTTCTTTGCGCAAGTACCGCTGATCCGTCGAGGAATTATCTTGCCGGTTTCAGTGACAAATCGACTTAATAACTTAACATCTTTGTAATCGATCCAGAGAATCCCATTCTCATTGAACCGGTCAACTTTACGTCGAATAGAAAGCATACAAACCTCTCAATCTATAATTAACCAGCCTGATAGGATATTGCATACCAGGTCAGGAATTGTTCAAACATAACAGTTAAACTTCTTCACCAATTTCTTCAACTGGGCTTTCATTTGCCTTTGTATCTGTCTCCACACTCACCTCTGCAGATTCTTCTGCCAAATGAGGCGGATCGGGCGTAATTGTTTTATTCACGGGAACGGCAAGGTCAGTTATTGGAGCTTCTGAATCTTTTACATGACCTACTTCAGTTTCCTCATCGACCTTGTTGCGGCGGAGACCCATCGCAGCCCTGATCTTCTCTTCACGAGCCTTCAGTTTCAGTGCACGTTCAGGAATATTCAAAATTAAATGACGTATGACACTGTTTTCAAGCCTGCAATAACGGTCTATTCCAGAAGGTAATCCAGTGGGAGATATAAATTCGATTTGTACGTAGTAGCCAAACTGCTTTTTCTTAATCTCATATGCAAGCCGCTTTTTACCCCAGCGGTCAATGTTTACTAATTCGCCTCCTTCGGCAGAAACGATCATTTCCTTGATATGACTGATAATACTTTCGGTGCCTTCTTCGCTGAGCGAAGCATCGATCAACACAAGCATTTCATAGCGATGCATTGTCGCCATTTTTCCTCCGGTCGTTAATGGTGATCCGGAAAATCCCGGTCACTTGATAAAACGTCCCCCGAACCCGATGACGGGGGCAGATGTTTAAATAATCATATATCGAAAAACGAAGCAATATAATGTGTGAACATCACTGGTAAAACAGTATTTTGACCAAAGGGGAGGCAAAATACGGTTTCATCAATAATCTGAAGTTGAGACCACGATTTACGGTGGTTTGTACCATCGGCATTGAAAGAAAGCAACACAATTTACCTTTATGCAGGAATATTACGCCACAATCATAGTTTCCCTGGATTCAAGAATCCTACGTCAATCTTACCGCTCTGTCATTATTTTAATATAGTAATTTTCTTAGTGTTTGCGAAAGCGGGGGTGGTTAATCTGACGAAATAAATGCCGGAAGATACCCGGATGCCGGAAAGGTTGTTTCCACTCCAGGAAACGTTATGCTGCCCGGCGGAGATTCTGCCGTTGAATATTGTGGTGACTAATTGTCCGGTGATGTTGTAAACGTTGATCGTAACATCGGATGGTGTGGGGATGAAGAAGGGGACGGTGACAGAGGGATTGAAAGGGTTAGGATATGGAGAGGCGAGATAGTAGTTTCCGGTATATCATCCGGAGCCGCAGCCGATACCGCTGTGCCAAAATCTGTCACTGATAGTCTTGACACCAGATTGTCTACACTAGAAAAGGGTGGCACATTCAGTGTCGATCCCGGGGTGTGGGTAAACCTACGGGCTGTTACATGGGGTGTACAAGCCGAATTTGGCCTGGAGAAACCGGCTGAAGAAACCAATCTACAAAGATATGTTTTGCTTTATTCACGTAAAATCCTTGGTGAAAGTTTGTCACCAGGTTCAATAACGGAAGCCGAGTTTGAGGCACTTGCCAAGGAAGCTGATGGAACCGGCCAGGTTTATTCCGGGCAATTGCCAAATACGAGGAACTTTTATTCTCAAAATGATGGTCTTCATGTCGCCGTTGTCGCGATTGACGCGGATTCACCTCCCAATTATTATTTGTCCGGTATTAAATATGCTCAACCAATTCCACCTTTAGAAGCATATAGCCGGACTGCTGATGGGGGAGCTTTGGTTATATATAATACCCGTTCACTTGTGTTTGTCGAACAGGGTACAATACCAGGAGCCGCCCCAAATTTCATAGAGTGGTTGGAAACAACAACTAATCCGATCGTAAAATGCAGATTACCCTATAGTTATAATGGCCGTGACAAGTTGTTAAGACTTTCATATTTTGGGAAAGTTGATGCAGCAGTGGACCCGGGATATATAGAGATTGCCATTTGGCTGCCAAATGGCGCTGCCGGCACGCCGGAGATTTCTGCAACAAATGTAATGAAAAATCTTACTTATGGATTATCACCTTCAACCCTGGACCTGGATGTTTCAGGTTTGACGACTGGCGATATTTATGATATCGAGGTTTCAATCTGGTCTTCGGTAGCAGCGGCTAAAACCAAGGTAATGAGTAACCTGGTGTTCGACATTCAATCAGAAACACCAATTATTTAAATAGTTGTTTCCTTATCATTTCGTTTTGTAAATTATTGTGTCCGGTAGCGATGCCGGGCACAATTACATTATATACTTGAGGAAAAGATGAAAAATAGAATTTCAAGACTACTCTTTTTATATAGCTGTTTGATCGGTGCTGGATACGCGCAGGACAGCCTGAACATTTCATTGATAAGTACATATGATTGGCCGGTTGATTCTGCACGTGTGTTTGAAATCGAATTGAAAGATTATTGTCTCTATGCTTTCGGTAGTGATATGGAAGAAGGATTCAGGATTATCAATATTTCGGACCCGTTGAATCCAACTTTAATCGGATCTGCCGATTGTTTTTCTCCAGTTTTTGAGTCAACCATTATCAATCAGACGCTATTCGTAATGACTTCGTATGCATTGGTTATTTTTGATGTCTCCGACCCTGAAGATCCTCAACTGCTTAGCGAAACTTTCTTTGAGGGCGGAATGTCATATCCTAACCTATTTGTAGATGGTGATTATGTTTACATCGGGAATTATGATGAGTTAAAAGTTGTTGATATTAGTGATCTCGAATCACCTGAGATTGTCGTTTTTTCGATGTTTATTGGGATAGCGAGAATCCAGGATCTGATAATACACAATGATATTCTCTTTTTGTCAATGAGTTATCCAGCACCTGCAGATGGGATTATCTTATATGATATTTCGAATCCGGAATCACCTGACTCGCTTGACTATGTATTAAGGGATGTGCCTGGTTATGACAATATGATCGCAAATGAAAACATTCTCTATACTAGTAGCCTTGATTTTATTCGACTTTATAATATATCGAATCCTTATAATCCGATTGCACTTGGATCTTATCCCAGACATTATTTAATAACAGGTCAAATGATTTTGAGAGATAATTTCCTCTATTTTGGTGACGGAACAGTTACTGTACTTGATGTAAGCAATGCTGAGAGTCTTGAAGTTGTGGGATACAATAATAATTATGGATCTAGTAGTGATTATGAATATCGCAATGGACTCTTGTACAGTGCTGAGTATGAGAGAATTGGAATATATGATTGTTCAGGATTCAATTCCTCACCAGAACCGGTCACTAAGTTACTACCGGCTTCATTCAGCATGAAACCGGCATACCCCAATCCATTCAATCCTTCAACGGTTATTCCTTTCTCGATTACATATCCCGGAGATGTGAGATTTTCTGTTTACAATATTGTAGGTCAGCAGATTTCCAGTTCCCGGGAATTCTACAAAACCGGTGAACACAGGTTTATCCTCGATGCAGATGTTCTTGGTACAGATCCGGTCAGTGGCACATACTATTTGAAAATGGAATTCGAGAGTGAAACACGGACCCAGCGTTTAAACCTGATAAGGTGATCTGAGATCTAAATGGTTCAAAATCTAGTGAAAAGCCGGATGGGCTTCGCCGAGCTTCGCTTCGCTACGGTTCGAAGAATTCGGCCTACAATTATTATATCCGAATACGATACTTCATAAATAAATACTATTATGTGGGAATTCTGGGGACAGGGAATTCTGGGGACAGTATCTCTATTTCTCACAACGAAAGTATGTTTATTAATGACTGGAAATAGTAAATTAATTTGCTGTTTTCCCATTAGATTCCCCATGTTACATTCCAAGATTCCTTATTTTAATATAGTAATTTTCTTAGTCTTTGCGAAAGCGGGGGTGGTTAATCTGACGAAATAAATGCCGGAAGATACCCGGGCGCCGGAA
>Ga0075120_10003368_pt1 | contig 10956 bp, 5 predicted proteins | sample AntAceMetag02UKL_FD_69792 | JGI IMG/M metagenome (GOLD analysis project Ga0075120, IMG submission 69792) | Saline lake microbial communities from Ace Lake, Antarctica - Antarctic Ace Lake Metagenome 02UKL | ecosystem: Environmental > Aquatic > Non-marine Saline and Alkaline > Saline | place...
AACTGTATGATATTTAGCTTCCAAGGTATTATCAATCAAAGTTCTAACCTTTTGTCCACGAATATTATAAATTTCAAGTCTTACATGAGAGAGTTCTTTCAAAGAAAAACTGATAGTTGTCTCAGGGTTGAACGGGTTGGGATAGTTTGAGAATTGACAAACAGTTGGTTGTAACTCAGAAAAATCAATACCAACTTGTTCTATGATTATTGAGACAGGATCCGTAACCCAATTGTTTGGATTGCAGGGGAATTCTCCGATTAATATGTGATTACCAACATTCACATTGTCTGTATGAATACAATATGTTGAAAATGTAGAATCAGGTGGGATTGTAATATCGAAAATCATAGGCAATGAGATAAGTGAAAATAGTTCATCATCAATATAGTAATTGAAGGGAAAACTACAAGGAAATGTTACTATAACGGTATCAGAACTAATATTATGAAGATTGAATGTTAAATAAATATCCTGTCCGAAAGAATAACAAGTTTCATCTGTTTCGATATAAAAATCAATCTGGCAAAATAACTGGTTAATAAATAATACAAAGATAAAACATAATATAAATCTCATTCTACCTCCTATTTTCTCAAGTTGCAGCTAACGTTTTGCATATGCTGCGATACTCCGCAGATACACTTGTTAACAGCTATTTTTCATTTCAATAGCAAACATTTCCTTATCACTTCGGTTTTGCCGTTTACGTTCAATTTATACAGATAAACACCGGAACTGACTGGTTCTTCTGATTCATCATCTCCATTCCAGACAATTGAATGAGAACCTTTTGCAAATTCGTTGTGAATTAACGTTTTGATTTTTTGACCTTTTATGTTATAAATTGTTAGTTCAACTTTACTTTTTTCTGGAATTAAAAATTTGATAGTTGTAGTAGGATTGAATGGATTGGGATAATTAGACATATATAATAAATGAGTAGAAGGAACTGTGTAATTATCATTGGATAGAGCACTAAAATCATAAAGTCGTCCCGCAATTGCATTGTAATCAGGATCATATACACAATTCGAAACACAATAATCAGTCCATGTGAACATTATTTGACCGTACTCCATCTCGTGAGCACTTACAAACCATTTACCTCCCCGAGTATCAGTAACAATCTCTCCTTCAAAAGGAGTAAAGCTATTACCATCCAAATCCATTGAAGCAAATCTAACATCATTTGAATTAGGTAAAATTATAACAGATAATCCATTAGCACCTGTTCTAAATAATATTGGAGTCCAACCATCAGTAAAATCCCACATTAATGCATTATTTAACCAAAGATTTTGACCCGACATATCATATTTTTCTACTACAGCACATTGCAGAGTAGTATCACGGTAGGCAAAGTATATATTCTCATCAACCAACAAATCAGGTAGAGTCGATTCATAATCGATAATGATTCCGAGATTTTCAAATAGTACTTGTTGATTTGAGTTTATTCCCAATAATTGATATCCGCCTTGCAAATTCCTTCCTAAGAAATAAATATTATCATATGCCTGTGCGATTTTGACTATCCGGGATAAGTTTTCAATATTGTTCAGATAAAAACCATTTTCCCATCCAGGACATAAAGAACCGTTATCTTCAAATCTATATAATTTTTGTATATATTCCGGTGAACTATAATATCTAAACAAAATGTAATTTTCTGAAAGTTTAAAACTCAATCCGCTTGAAGTAGTTATGCTTAAAGAAATTGGAGAGTCCCAAAGAAAATCAATTTCATTAAGTTTATGAATTTTAATAATATTGGTATTTCTATTAAACAAACCGATGATAACACCATCATCAGAGAGTTTGTGATGTATTTTGCTATAATCATTAATATTATCATCAAGATCATAAGTTCTTACAAATTCACCAATATGATTAAAAACATCACATTTTAATGTTTGGTTATTATCAGAAAATTTATAAATAATAAACACAAAACCATCTTCATTAATGAAAATATCTCTAACATCTTCATATGTGTTTAAATATCTCCCTTCTTCTTCATACAGCAAGTTTCCTGACTGATCAATCTTTTGGATATAAACTTCCCCTGCCCAGTAAGTTGCTCTATTTGAAATAAAAGCCAGCAAGATGTTATTTTCTTCTTCAATGTATTGAGAACAAACCTGCCAAGAAAAAGAAATAAAAGAAGAATCTAAGACAGTATTATCTTCTGGAATTATTTGTGTCCCGTTTTCATTATAAGTATTAATCGTAAGATTTATTTTTCTATCTTCAGTTTTCTCAAGAAACAGAAATGTAAATTTTTCAGGATAAGAATTTAAGACAAGGCTTTCTAATTCTGATGTAATACCTAATTGCAACCCATCTGTCGAATAGGTTAATGCTCCATCGAGATCAACAGTTTGTGCTAAATAACTATAAATATCATTTTCACGAGATGCAACTATTACATTTATTTTATTTTCTTCATTATAGGAAAAATGAAAATGATGATGGTACATCTCCATTCCTTGCAAGATTGTTGATTCAACCTCTATATCTCCATTACTGTTTATTAAATAATAATCAATTGTGTCATTTGAATGTTTTCCTAAAATAAATAAATCTCCATTTACCGTTATTCCGGTTTTTAGCCCATGATAAGAAGTATTTAGATTAGTTGACCAAATTAAATTACCGCTTTCTGATATTTTGTGGACAATTTCATTAGATACCTTTATAAGATAAAATTCATTTTCGAATGGATAGAGAATTATTTTATTAAAAGAGAAAATTGTAACATTTAATGGGATTATAGAAGTATTTACCGGTTCAAAATTACTATTCAGTTTTGAAAAAATCAATTCAGAATTTTCTTCATAAAGCATATAATAATGATCATTGTAATTTATAATGCTGAAGGTTGGATGATTTGCATAAGAATAACCTGAAACATCAATTACAGTAAAATTACCGCTTAATTCAAAATGAATCATTGTTGATTCATCATTATCTGTATTATGGCAAAGAACATTGAAACCTGATATTAAATCATTTACTTGAGAAACAGGATGCAAGGCTTCATTATAATCCTGAAAGCTGAAGCTTTCATCCCAAAGCATATTCCCATTATCATTCATAATTGTGTAAATATGGTATATTGGAGCATCTTTGTGATCTTGATGTTCAAAATGCAATACATAATTATTGTTTTCAAGGTTTATGATATCTTTCAAAGTTACTAATGGTTCCTGTTCTAAAACAATTTTATTCTCTTCTGCCCATTGATACTCACCCTGTTCATTCAATTTCATTGCATAAATTATTCTTCCATCAAGTTCAGTTTTTGACCAGAAGAAAATCGTATTTACATCTGCTGTCTTAATTGAAGGTTGCTGGAGTTCGATATTATCTCCCAAAACAAATGGTTTCGGATTATCCCAAACAGCATTTTGTGCTAATAATATTGAGCAAATCATTAAAGATATAATTATCATTAATTTTTTCATCTTTTTCTCCAAGACCTTTTTCCTCATTTCAAAAGCAAACACTTCTTCACAGCTTCGGTTTTGCCGTTTACGTTCAATTTATACAGGTAAACACCAGAACTTACAGATTTTCCCGATTCATCATCTCCATTCCAGATGACTGAATGGTTTCCTCTTTCAAAATTATTTGTAACAAGGTTTTGACTTTTTGTCCTTTAATATTGAAAATAGATAATTCTACATTACTTTCTTTTGTAATTGAAAAATTAATTGTTGTTGAAGGATTGAATGGATTAGGATAATTAATTGCTGAAAAATAGGATGAATTAATGATACTATCCGCGTTTGTTTCATAACCTAATTTTAATAGAAATGGACTGCAATCAACTTGAGATGGAGTAGAATTAGTAAAACCTGTAACAATAAAATCACCTGAACTATCTATAACTAAATCATATGCTACATCATTAAGGGATCCACCAAACGATTTAGACCATAACGAATCACCTAAACTATCAGTTTTTAATATGTAAATATCAGGATGTGGTAACCCTATTTTGTGTCTCCAACCAGACATAATAAAACCACCATCATCTGTTTGTTGAATTGATTCAGCACCGCAATCAGTTATATCTCCTAAATTTTTTATCCATAAAGTCTCTCCAAATTCGTCGGTTCTGATTAGGTAAATATTACATTCACCCGCATCATATTCTACTGTGCCAGCAATGATAAAACCATCATCACTTGTTTGTTTAACATCCTTTCCAAAGCAAGAAACATTAGTGCCAGTTTCACAAAATCCTTTTGTCCATAATGTATCACCATACGCATCTGCTTTTACCAGATATAGATCACAAGATCCATTGCCAGTGGCTTTGTAGCCTGTTATTATAAATCCTCCATCTGATGTTTGTTGTAATGAGTTTCCCGAATTACCAATTTCTCCTCCAATATAATTATTCCATAAAACATTACCATTTTCATCAGTTTTGAACAATATTAGTTTATTACCAAAATCGGAAGTTCCTCCCATACCAGTGATTAAAAATCCTCCATCATCGGTTTGAATTACTGATCCTCCTTGTTCATTGAAAGAATTATCAATAGCTTTTGTCCAAAGAGTGTCTCCATTCACATCAGTTCTAATTAAGTAAATGTCAAAGTTATCAGACAATGTTAAACCAGTGATTATTAGTCCAGCATCAGATGTTTCATAAACTGAAACTCCAAAATCGAAATTTGATCGACTGTAAGTTTTATTCCATAATTCATTTCCGTTTTCATCTGTTTTAATCAGATATACATTAGCATTTCCGTTTTCGTATGTATTACCTGTAAAAACGAAATTGCCATCGTTGCATTGGATTAAAGAATAAGTTTTTTGATCTAAATTTTCTCCATAAGTATAAAACCATAAAGAATCTGGTGCTGTCTGAGAAAACAAAAAAGAGAAAATCAAGATTTGAATAATTACTAAAAAAAATACTTTGCTCATATTATACTCCTTTATTGCCTGTAATGGTTAGAGCCTGCCACGCTCTTCTCGCTTTTCTTTCAATCTGAATGTGGAGACTTTTGTTACAAGCATCTATCATTTCAACAACAAACATTTCCTCACAGCTTCGGTTTTGTTATTCACATTCAATTTATACAGATAAACACCCGAACTTACATGTTTTCCCGATTCATCATCTCCATTCCAGATGACTGAATGATCACCGATATTTCGTTCATCTTTTACAAGTGTGCGGACTAATTCACCTTTTATATTGAATATTTTTAGTTCAATATAGCCTGATTTTATCAGTTGGTACTTGATTGTTGTTAGAGGATTGAATGGATTAGGAAAGGCAGAAAGTGAAAATCCCGAAGGTTCGATTATTGCAGGATCATCTACACCAACAATTTCTTCCCAAGTATCAGCGGAGGGATTGTATTTCCAGAGGTCGTTGGTAGCATCACCGAATTCATTTAGTCCACCGAATAAGTAAATGCTTGTTTCATCAACATAGACAGCGGCGGCTTTAGATATTGCGGGTCCGTCAGCTAATTGTGTCCATGTTGAGGTGCTTACATCAAATTTGTAGTTATCGGACATAGCTGTGGTTCTGATTTCATTCTGTCCGCCAAAAGCATAAAAGGATCCGGCTGAATTATCTGCTGTGGCAAAGAAAGCCCGTTCACTCGGCACTGTTCCGCCGACATTCACAAAATTCCAGCTGTTAGCTGACGGATCAAAACACCAAATATCATTGCGAAAACTGGAATATTCCGGCTCATATCCACCGAAAGCATATAATGAACCGTTATAATGAAAAGCACCATGTCCGGCACAAGCTCCGGGATGATCGGATTTTTGTGTCCAAATACCTGTTTCAATGTTATAGCTCCAGGTATCTGCTAATCCCAAACCGTCCGAATCTAAACCTCCACAGATATAAATATCATTTCCTATCGAGGTTGCTGAATGGTATTCCCTTTCCCCAGGTGTGCTCGTTCCACCGGATGGCAATTCCGTACATTGATTTGTCACCGGATCATATTCCCAAATATCAGAAAGCAAACCGGACAATCCTTCTCCAAAAAAAGTAATCATTTTATCATTGCTTTTTACTGAAGCATGTCTATGGCGCCGGGGTATGGGATTATCGGGTTCTTTTTTCTCCCATTTACTGTTGTCTTTATTGTATGCCCAGAGTTCGTTTATTACTGCTCTGGAACTTTGGTCACCTCCAAAAAGTATAAAACATGAATCACTGACCGAGACTAAAGTATGTCCGCATAACGGATCAGGAATGGAGTCTGTCCGGGCATGAAGAACCGGACTGTTCAACGACTTGGCAATGGAACCGGTTTGGGCAAAAAGAACCGAAATACCAAACAACATCATAATTGTGCCTACTGCAACTAATTTCTTTTTCATCATCGTTACCTCTCTTTTAGTTTTTTTGTTGAATTGCTTGTAACATATGTGTGCCACGAAACCCTTTGTGGACAACCGTGTTAGAAGCTGTTTTTTCATTTCAACAACAAACACTTCTTCACAGCTTCGGTTTTGCCGTTTACGTTCAATTTATACAGGTAAACACCAGAACTTACAGGTTTTCCTGATTCATCATCTCCATTCCAGACAATTGAATGAGAACCTTTTGCAAATTCGTTGTGAATTAACGTTTTGATTTTTTGACCTTTTATGTTATAAATTGTTAGTTCAATTTTACTTTTTTCTGGAATTGAAAATTTAATAGTTGTTTCCGGATTGAACGGATTCGGATAATTGGAAATTATTAACTCTGAATTATTAATTATAAAATCATCTTCAATTATACCTACCTGCGGGAGAGTACTCGTCATATTAAAAGCGATCTCGGTTGCTTGCTCATCCTCTACTGTTACGCTGTAAATGATATTATCCTCATAAAACACACGTTCAGCGTAAAGATCGTAAGTACCTTCAGGGAGCTGGATCTCAAAATAACCGGCACTATCTGCAAAGGTGAAATTTCCCGGTTCGTTATCTATTCTGATAAGAACGTAATCTACAAATTCACCGCTGCTTGTTTCCGTGATGTAGCCGGTTATTTTGCCAAACTGCGGTGCACCGTACTCGTAAGGACCGATGTCTATAATTGCACTTCCGTTGCTGTCTCCGTCCCAAACTCTTGTATTGTAATCCATATCGAAAGGGTAATAGTAACCAAGTGTATCAAATCCAGCATCAATTGCCAGACTGCCCTCGATGAGATGAAAATCTCCATTTTGGATATCCTCGAAAAGTGTTTGTGTCTGCAATGAATCCACCCAGATGTTGCCTCCACCGTCGATACAACCTTCCGGTAAATCGAAGTCTAATATGCAATTACGAAAGATGGGGTTACCGTAAATACTCGGACTATGTGCAAATATGTTTTCGTTCATAACATATACATTATTTTCATGAATTGCATTATCAGAAATTGTATTACATAGATTATCATTAAATATTACTAAATTATTACGATAAATATTACTACCACCTAAAACAAAACTATTCGTATCACAATTATAAATAATGTTATTCTGCACGATGTCATAGGTTCCTATTATGCCACCATAGCTATCATTATAAATATAATTATTCTCAATCTTCCCTTGCCATGAACATTCTCCTTGAATTCCCCCATAGACAATATTATCCGAAACCTCATAATAACCGTAATCATTTAATCTTATACCTTCACAATAGAAAGTGGAATCTGCTTCGATAATATTTTTTTTAATGTAAATACCAGCTTCATCTTCATCTGCACTGGCACCTATAGGATCTTCTGCATTATAAAAATAATTACTGTAAACATAATTTGGTAATATATCACTATAAAGACCAAAACCGCGACCATAGAATTTATTATTTACTACACTAACAAGTTCATCAAAAATAGAATAACGATTATGAAATTCATTATTAGCTATCAAAATACGATTTTGTAAATTATCATAAGAATGTATAAGAATTGCACTACCCCAATCTGTTGTATTAGGATCTATTCCTTCGTCAATTGTAAAAAAACTGTTTGTAATATCAATTTTTATATCTATAGCAGGATAATGTGTCGCTACCCCATAACGATTATCAATAAAAAAGCACTTATCAACTATTACCGAATTGTGAACAGCTAATGCACCTGATGGTTGGAAGGTTAAATTAATAACAATTGTTGAAGCATGTTCAAATCTACAATGTTTAAAGCGTGATAACTCTGCATTCTCGGAAAGATGAATAATACCCCATTTAAAGTAAGTTGAATCTTGCTGAATACGAGTAAATAGAATGCTGTCCTGTTCGGTTCCTTCTGCAATAATTCTACCATTTACCCAAAACATTTTAGCAGTGGGTTCGGAATTTTCGTGAAAAGCAAAATCCTGAACATAAGTATCATTATTAAATAAAGCAGAGTTTATGAAAATTTGTGTTCCAGGTTCGATGAAAAGAGTTACATTATCATCTACATAAAGGACACTTGTTACTTGATAGGGATTATTGTCGGGAGACCAGGTTGTGTCTTCAGTGAGATGACCACCAACCTCAATTGCGTATGCAATTGAAGAATTAAAAATGGGAAATTTAAAATGTAAAATTAAAAGGAAAAAGATCAAAGATACAATTTTAGTATTCATAAATACCTCACCCTAAATCCCTCCATCAAAAGCCGGATTGAAATTTCCAACTCAGCGGAGGGACTTTACATTCTGGTTTCCAAGCCCCAGCTTGGAAACCAGAATAATCTTGATTCAAATTATTAACTACTTATATCCAAGCTGGGGCTTGGATACAAGAATTGTACAGGTTATTTGATTAGCAACATTTTTTTCATTGCTGATGATTTACCTGCAGAAATTTTATAGAAATAAATCCCTGATGCAACAGATTTATTGTTGTTATCAGTTCCGTTCCAGGTTGTGGAGTAAAGCGACCGTGTCGCTTTTGCGTCAACACGGTTGATGCACTCCAAAGACTTCACCTTCTGACCCTTGATGTTATAGATTGTTAACTCCGTGTTCTCCGTGTGTTCTGTGGTTAAATTAAATGAGATCATTGTTGAAGGATTAAACGGATTTGGAAAATTGGTTAAATTAGAAATTAGAAATTCGGATTTGGAAATTACATTATCATCCGCATCCACTGTTTCAATCATTGGAATTAGTACCTGAGTGAACTGCCCGTCGAAAACTTCTACTTCATACTCAATTACATCTTCATAAAATACCCGCTCTGCATAAACATCGTAAATTCCTGCTGGAAGTTTGAATTCGAAATTTCCGATGCTGTCAGAGAAAGTGAACTCACCGGGTTGGTTATTTATCTTGATAAGAACATAATCTACAGGTTCTCCAGTTGTGGGATTGTATGTGTAACCCTCGATACCGCCAAATGATGGTGAATTATACTCATAAGGTCCAACATCGATTATTGAACTTCCGTTACCATCTCCATCCCAGACTCTGTGATTGTAATCCATATCGAACGGATAATAATAGCCTAATGTATCGAACCCTGCATCTATTGCCAGGCTGCCTTCGATGAGATGAAAATCTCCATTTTGAATATCTTCAAAAAGTTGTTGTGCCTGCAGGGAATCAACCCAGATATTACCGCCACCATCTATACACTCTGGCGGTAATTCGAAATCTAAAATACAGTTGCGGAAGACGGGACTGCCATAAACACTTGGAGTATATGCGAAAATATTTTCATTTCTTATATATATATTATTTTCATGAATTGCATTATTAGAAATAGTATTGCATAAATTAACATTATTTATAATTACATTATTACGGTAAATATCACTACCACCTAACAAAAAACTATTTGTAGAACAATTATTAATAACATTATTTTGTACAACATCATAGGTTCCGGTTAATCCAACATAATTATCATTATATAAATAATTATTCTCAATCTTTCCTTGCGAAAAGCTTTGACCATGAATCCCACCATGAATAATATTATCAGAAATTTCATAATAGCCATCATCATATAACTTTATCCCACAGTTATAACAAGCGGAATCAGCTTCGATAATATTTTTACTGATATAAATACCGGCTTCGTTTTCATCGGCGTGAGCATTAATAGAACTTTGTACATTATAAAAATAATTACCGTAAACATAATTGGGTAATATATCACTGTGAATTATGAAACCATTCCCACAGAATTTATTATTAACTATACTAATAGTTTCACCAAAACTGGAAGAACGATTATGAAATTCATTATTAGCTATCCAAATCCGATTAGGGTGTTCATAAGGAGTGTGTATGTGAATTGCTCTACCCCAATCGGTTGTATTAGGATCAATACCTTCATCTATTGTAAAAAAAGAGTTAGTTACCTCCATTTTAACATCCAAAACAGGATAATACACTTTAATACCATAACGATTATCAATAAAATAACAATTATCAATTATTGCAGAATTTTGAACAGAAATAGCACCCATAGGTTGGAAAGTTAGATTTATAATTATTTTTGCTGCATGTTCAAAACGGCAATGTTTGAAGCGTGATAATTCCGCATTCTCAGAAAGATGAATCGTACCCCATTTAAAATAGGTTGAATCCTGCTGAATACGGGTAAATAAAATACTGTCCTGCTCGGTTCCTTCGGCAATGATCCTGCCATTTACCCAAAACATTTTAGCTATGGGTTCAGAATTTTCATGAAAGGCAAAATTCTGCATCATAGTATCATTATTAAAAAGAGCGGCGTTGAGGAAAATTTGGGTTCCCGGTTCAATGAATAATGTTACATCATCATCAACATAAAGGACACTGGTTACAAGATAAGGATTATTGTCGGGAGTCCATGTTGTGTCTTCAGTGAGATGACCACCTACTTCAATTGCATTCGCAATTGAAGAATTAAAAATGGGAAATTTAAAATGTAAAATTAAAAGGAAAAAGATCAAAGATACAATTTTAGTATTCATAAATACCTCACCCTAAATCCCTCCAT
>Ga0075120_10003373_pt1 | contig 10950 bp, 1 predicted proteins | sample AntAceMetag02UKL_FD_69792 | JGI IMG/M metagenome (GOLD analysis project Ga0075120, IMG submission 69792) | Saline lake microbial communities from Ace Lake, Antarctica - Antarctic Ace Lake Metagenome 02UKL | ecosystem: Environmental > Aquatic > Non-marine Saline and Alkaline > Saline | place...
AATTTATAATTTTAAATTTGAACCCAGATTGCTAAAAAATCAGTAATGAATATGAAAAATACTTGTTAATTTATTGAAAACTTTTTACATACTATAGACACACTAATATGGACACTACCGAAAATGGAAAACTGACGATTAAAGCAGTCCGAAGGAATTAGCTTGTTAAATTTTAATTATTTTCTTTATTTCTGTTTTGTCTGAAACCATTATCAAATAATAGATGCCGCTTTTCAAATTAGTTAAATCTAACTCTAAGTATTCTTTTGAAATATTAGTTTTCTCATAAACTACCTTACCGTAAATATCAACTATTTTAATTATTTCAACAGCTCCATTTAAGTTTTGAATTTTTAAGTTATTATTAAATGGATTAGGATAAATTGATATTTCGCTTTTTTCCTGCTGGCAGTTTGAATGAATTGTTTTTAAATATTTTCTTTTCCCATCAAAATCAATTTGACTTAATTTATAATAAGTTGTAATTGTATTTGCATCAATATCAGTAAATGAATATCTATTTATTTCATTAGAAGTTCCTGCTCCTTTGGTTCTTGAAATTTCATAAAATTCTAATCCCTCAATTGATTTTTCCAAAACAAACTCTTTGTTATTTATTTCTGAAGCTGTTGCCCATAAAATCTCAGTTTTGTTATCTATACATTTTGATTTAAGATAAAGTAATTCAATTGGCAATCCTTGATTGTTCATTCCGTCTTTCCCACCTGAAAAATCACAAAAGCTGGTTTGGCTGGTAGCAGCTAATTGATTTACTGATGTTGAAATAGCACCTAAATCACTCCAAACTCCATTAGTTCGCTTGACAAATTTTATAGATGCTTCAGTTCCATTTATGTCAGCATCAGTATAATTTAAAGTAATATCATAGTTAAAACTTGTAATTCCGCTTGTATTAACAGTCCAATAACGATTTAAATAATTAGCTACGCTGGGATTGTTAGGATGTTTGCTGTTAACTACTTTTACCCCAACATAAGCCGAAGAAAATGAACCACTATTAAAATTAATTGTTATTGGTGAATACTCAGGAGTACCTGTATTATCCCCAATAGGTAATTCAAATGAGCCAGCTCCTGTTACAATTTTTCTTACTTCTCCCGCATCATCAGCAACAATCATATTCCATTGTGATGGAGTTCCACTTATTGTTGCAGATGAACTCAATATCAAATTATTGTTTCCTAAGCTTAATTTCCCATTCATCAAAGTTAGAGTTCCATCTATCTGAAGCTCGTTTAATAATGTTAAACCATTATCAGCATCTACAGTAAAACTATTAAAACTTGAAGTATTGTCAGTAATATTTTGAGAACTTTCTCCTTCAAAATCAACACTTCCGGAAATAGTTGTGTAAGTTCCGTTATTCGTCCAGTCCCCTTTTAATTTTATAGTTCCTGAGTTACTAATCGAACCACCTGAATTTATTGTAATATCTCCATTTAATGTCAATTCAGTTCCACTGGCAATAGTAAGTGATGTAGTGGCTGTTGATGCAATTGTAAGATTATTACATTCTGCAGTTCCACTTGAAATTGTTGGAAAGTTTCCTCCTGTTGGTGAAGTTGGAATTGAAACATCTACACCTGAAGTAGCTGGTACATATCCCCTGCTCCAATTTGTAGCAGTATTCCAATCTATTGTAGTTCCTGCCCATGTGTTTGTTAAACCATCAGAAATTTGAACATCATCAATACAAATATCACTTGGTATATCTGTTCCCGTAATTCCATAAAATCTTATTTGTTGAATTGAACCTGATTTATATTGAGATAAATTAATTGCTACATTTTTCCACTCGGTACCTTGATTGCCTGATACTGAAAATACTGAATTATGCCATTGTCCATTATCAAAAACATCAACATGCAAATCTCCCATATATGTCTCGAAAGAATCCCACATATGATACCAAAACTCAAGTACAGGATTACTCAAAGAACTATAATTTAAATAAGGAGTCAATAAATCAGCTCTTTTGAAAGGGTAGTTATTTGAAGCTTCTATATACAAATATTTCTCCCCTCCTGATGTATGGTCACCTGAAGGTCCAGTATAACTATAAGAAGGTGTTGTTCCGGATTCAACTTCCCAATCAATATCATCATCTGTTTTATTCTGCCAATAATTTCCACTTCCAATTCCGCTGGGTTCAGAGAAAGAATCAAAATTCTCAGTATAAGGAAATGATGTTATCGGAGTGCTTCCTGCGCCTGTTGAAAAAGACCAAATTGTTGAGCAAGAAGTGTTAGCCCCATTACTGTTTCTTGGTTTTACCTGCAAATAATATGTTGTACTTGCTGATAAAGATGCTGCATAAATATTAGAAGTAATATTAGTTCCATTTTCAATATTTGTTGGGGTGGATGTTCCACTTCCATCAGTTCCAAAATAAACGTCATAAGATGTTGCATCTGTAACTTCTTCCCATTCAATTTGGGTTGACAAATCAACTGTTGTAGCCCCATCAGTTGGAGAAACTAAATCAGAAGAGCAAGTTCCTGGTCCATTTGTGTATTCATCAATTCCACTAATAATAATTGAAAACACTTGACTACCTCCAGAAAGGCTTCCATCATGATCAACAGTTATAGTATAACTTCCTGATGAGGGATTTAAAATGTAAACCATTTCAACATTATCAATGTTATTTTCACCGATTTTTGTCGCCTTTGCAGTTGGATTACTTCCATCAAGTTTCCATGGGTAATAAGTTAATCCATTCTTGCTTATTCTTAAATCAAGATCATTTACAAGGATTATATCTGATGGATCAAGACTAGCAGTTGGTATTGAACCATAAGGGTCATTCCATACTATTGTTACTTTCAATGGTCTATTACCACTTGCAGTTACTGTTCTGGTATAAGTTCCTCCATTAGTAAGGGTTTGCTCATCAATAACATTTTGACCAGCAATAGCATCATTAGTAATCCTTACAGCAGCAGCTTTAGCATTTAAAAGACCCCATCCATAAACATAATCAGGACCATCATGACTGCCAGCTTCATCTGCAGTATGAAGTACGAGAGCCTTTAATGTTGATGAACGCATTACAGCCGAACTATGAGTGTTTTGATAATGTTGTTGTAATAAAGCCAGAGTTCCTGTAGTATTTGGTGACGCCATTGATGTTCCATTTTTTGCTACATAAGAAGATGTTCCTGCACTACTGCATGAATATACAGAAACACCTTTAGCAACTACATCAGGTTTAATCCTGCCATCATCCGTGGGTCCCCAACCACTAAAAGAACTCATCGTAACACTTGAAGGTCCAGTATAATCAGAAACTTGATTTACAGCTCCAACCGTTAAAAGATTTTTTGCGCTTCCTTTTTGACCCACACAATCATACCCAAGGCTTCCTCCATCATCGTCTCTTGATACTGTTGACCATTGCCAGCCACCACTATATACATAATGACCTGTACCATCATCAGTATCACCTCTATCATTTCCAGCTGATTTTACTATTAAATAATTAGGTGCATTATTGGCTATATAGTCCCAATACTGCGCTGATGATGAATAAAAACCAAAATGATAATCTTCCGTAGCACTTATATTAGGGTCTCCAAACCAATGCCATGCACTACTTCCACCCCAACTTCCATATGCCCATCCTGTAACATTACCATAAGAATGATTGGATACTTCCATATCTAGTGCAGCGGCAGCGGTCATTTCTGAAGCATCAGAATTCCAATCATAAGCCTTAAGATTAGCTGCATAAGCCATACCTTTGGCATTTGCCTCCACTCCTGATGCGATTAAAGTCCCCGCAACATGAGTAGAATGATCACTAGTAGAAGATGGATTATCAACTTGAGTAACCCGTCCTGTAAATTCCTGATGTGCTGCTAAAACAGCCCCTCCATCCCATTCTCCTAATTTTGAATAACCAGAACCCGAAAGACTTAAACCTAAACCTCCACCGGAATATAGTTTATTTGTTCTTGTTGTTATTGTTGCTCCTGCATTATCTGTTATATAATAGACCGGCATTCCATTTCTAAAGGCTTGCAATTCTGTTAATCGACCATCAGGAGTTGTGCCTTTTATTAAATAGTTTTTTGCTGTTGCTATTGAATCCGCAAATTTCTTTTCTTTCAAATAATCTGCATGTCTTTGCTTTGACATATCCAGAAGTCTCTGCTTTCTTGTATCAGTTTGTGATTTTAAGGAAATAACTATTCCTATTAATATAATCACGCTTAATATTTTCTTCATTATTATGTTTATTTAAACATTCAAATATATGAATATTTTTAAATTTTTTATTTTAAAAATATTATTTTTAATAACAATTAAATTCACAATTAGCTAAAAATATATAAGCCTCGAATTTCTTCGAGGCTTATTATTAATTATCTTGAAATATAAATTTATTTTAAGACTATTGAACTATCACTTTTTTAACTATAACATTGGTTTCATCATTTATTCTCAAATAATAAATTCCTTTTGGATGAATTCCAAGATCAATCTCTTTATGAAGTTTATCATTTGATTTTTCTAATGTTTCACACCAAATAATTTGTCCATGCATGTTAATAAGACAGAAGTTCATATAAGCAGAAGTTTGACCATTAATATCTAGGTTTATTAAACCTTTAGTTGGATTTGGATAAACGTTCACATTTATATTGTCGATAATTTCTTTAATTCCTGTGCAATCAGTAAATGTGATTTCTATAGAATCTGTAGCTTCACAACCAATACTATCAACAACGTTTACTGAGAAAGTATGTGTTCCAATTCCGTATCCTGTTGTATCAACAGTTAAAGTTTGCCCTGTTGAATTATCAGACCATAAATAGCTTGAAAAACCTTTTCCGGCATCAAGTGTAATAGAATCATTTTCACAAAGCGTGGTATCAACTCCAAGAAAAACAAATGGATTGTTAACAGTTACAACAACTGAATCTAAACCATAACAACTTCCATCAGTAACAGTAACTACATAAATAGTTGTTATTGCTGGTGAAACTATAATTGATGAAGTTGTATCACCAGTATTCCAAGTATATGATGTTCCACCTGAAACAGTTAATAAAACGCTTTCTCCAAAACAAATCACTGTATCATTTGATGCAACAGCTGTAGGACCTCCAGTTTTAACAACAAGAACATCATCCGTTGCAGTACATCCAGTTTGAGAATCAGTAACAACAACAGTATAGATTGTTGAAACAATTGGATTAGCCATTGGATTAGCTATTGTTGAATTACTTAGACCAATTGTTGGATACCATAAATATGAATATCCACTAATAGGTGAGCTTCCAATCATAACAGCGGAAGCACCACAAGCAATAGAAGTATCAATACCTGCATCAGCCATTGGAGGTTGATGAATTGTAATAAAAGCAGTATCAACACCAGCACAACCTAAAGCATCATAAACTGTAACAGTATAAGCTGTAGTAACAATTGGTGCAACTGTAATACTTTGAGTTGTGTCATTAGTACTCCATAAGTAAGAAACACCATTTGATGCAGTTATAGTAACCGAGTTGCCTGAACAAATTGAAGTATCAGGGCCTGCAGTAACTGTAGGACCTCCTGAAACTGTTACCAGAACTTGGTCAGTATTTGAACATCCTGTTGCTATATCAGTAATAGTAAGAGTAAATAAGGTAGTAACATTTAATGTAGCGAGAGGATTAGAAATATTAGGATTACTTAATCCTGCAGTAGGAGACCAGCTATAAGTATAACCAGTCAAAGGTAGGTTGCCAATTCCAATTCCTGAGCCACAAGTAATTGTTGCATCATTTCCAGCATTAGCTATAGGCAATGTATAAACTTGAGTTGTAATTGTATCAGAATTTCCACAGTTGCCTCCTAATGAATATGTGTATATTATTTGATGTGAACCAGCTCCTGAGATAGATGGGTCAAAAATATTTCCATTAATACCTGGACCGGTAAAAGTTCCTCCTAATGGAGAACCAATCAATGTATCAGGAATACTATTTATACAATAAAAAGGAGCTAAGCCAGAGAAGCTAACATTTGGTAAAGAAACAACGTTAACTACAACTGTATCACTATTTGAGCATGAATTCATATCACTATATACATAAACAACAGTATAAACACCAATTCCGGATGTTGTTGGATTAAATTGTGTTGCTGTAATACCATCAACAGTAAATGTACCACCAGCAGGTGTTCCGCTAAGGATTATAGCAGGTTCATTTGTACAATATGTATTATTTAGATTTGTAATCGAAACATTAGGTAATCCATTAACTACGACATTTTGAGTTGTTGAATTGGTACAAGCATTTGAATTAGGTGGAGTAGTATAAGTTATTGGATGAGTTCCTATGCCGACAGTTGCTGGACTAAAGATATTTCCTGAAACACCATTTCCTGAAAAAGTTCCACCTGTAGGAGTAGCTATTAGAGTAAAAGGAGGTGCATCCTGACAAAAGCTTGTTCCCAAAACACTAAAGGAAACATTTGGAAGTGAATAAACAGTTATTGTTTTATTTATTATTCCGATACATCCATTTGGAGATGTGTACATATAAGTAAGCGAATGTATTCCTGCACCTGCAGTTGAAGGACTAAAAATATTTCCAGAAGTTCCTGCTCCAAGAAATGTTCCACCGGTAGGTGAAAATATTGCTGTGTCATCAGGGTTATTTGCACAATAAGTTGAATCAAGTCCACTAAGTGAAATAGTAGCTGATTGATTAACTGTTGTATTCTGAGTTCCTATGCTTTGGCAACCGTATTGGTCAGCATAAGTATAAGAGATAGTATGTGTTCCTATGCCAGAAGTAGCCGGATTAAATATATTGCCTGTAATTCCATTACCTGAAAATGTTCCACCGGCAGGATTTCCTGAAAGTGTTACTGAACTATAAGCTGAACAATAAGTGGAGTTTAATCCTATAATAGTAGGAGTAACTGGGTTCGCAATATTTACATTTATTGTATCAGAATCAAAATCACCTGAAGAATTTGTAACAACAACATAATAAGCTCCCGATGCGCTGATTGTGAAATATTGAGTTGCATTTTGCAAGCCGGTTATACCAACTTTATACCATTGATAAGTATATCCTGTGCCACTTCCTGCATTTAATGTAACAGTTTGACCAGCACAAGCACCAGTGTCATTTCCAAGGTTAACTTCAGGGAAATCGGAGATTCTGATATTGTCAATTGCCATATCGCCATAACTGGAATAAGAAGTTTTGGTTGACCTGAATCTTACTTTTATTGTTCCGGGATAAGTGGAAAGGTCTATTTTTTTCTCTGTCCATGCAGCATATCTTGAAGTTTGCTGTTGTCCTGAAATGCTATCTTGTGGAATCCATGAACCATTATATAAAACATCAATAGCAAGTTCTCCCATAGATGAGCCATACATATGATAATAGAAAGACATTTTTGGGTTTGTTAATCCTGAAACATCAATACAAGGAGAAACAAAATGAGCCTGATCATTATAAGTTCCATAACTTGATTCAGTATATAAATATCTTCCATAGGAGCTACTTGAAGCATCATAATATGGTCCTGTATAAGAAGAACCGGTTCCACCATAATCTGCTGTCCATTTATAAGAACTATTGTTTGTGTTGCTTCCTAACCAACCATTAGGGAAATTTGTTGTTCCATTAGAGAAGCTTGTAAAAGGCTCAGTAAATGGGAAAGTTGCCACACTGGAATTTGTTATACTTACCGGAGACAATGTGTTATTAAAAGTGTTACCATCACCTACCATAACTGCACTGGCATTAAAAACATATGAACCAGAAGTTGACATATTAAATGATGTACTAACAGTTACATTTAAAATATTTCCCGGAGATAATGAACCGGTGTTAACTACAACAGGTGTAAATGTTGCTGTATTCGGACCTGCAACAGAAGCAGAAACTGTTATAGGATGTGTTGAAAATCCAATAGTTTGTGTTCCAAAATTCTTAAGTTGTAATATCACTGTTTCACTTGATGAGAAACATCCGGCGTAATTAGGGCTGATGAGTTGCACCATACCAATATCATAAGCTGCGGGTGTAAACTCATCCGCTCCAATATCAGGAGTTGATGTGTTTCTTGTTTCTCCATCAATATCGGTACTAATACCAACAGAAGTTCCTGAATTGTTGATTGAATTGTTAGTTACATGTAGGTTAGTGTTAGAAATATATCCAGGATCAACATTTAAAGAATTGTATCCTTCGTAGGAGTAAGTTTTCCATGTTTGTAAGGTTGTACAGTATGAGCCATTCTCATAAGCCAGATAAGTTCCTGTTGTATAAAGATTGTTATAGTTGTTAGTATAGTAAGATGGATTTAAATAAGCATAAATTGCATAACCATTTCCTGTTTTCATTACAATATTATTATTTCTTAAATTTAGGCTGTTAGTACCTGATGAGCCGTACATATATAAACCATAACCACCTGAGAAACTTCCATAAACATTAATGTTATTGTGAAATATATTCATATAGTTATTGTAGTAAATATATAAACCGTTGGCAACATAAGAGTTTGATTGCACTGAAATAAAATTATTAGCAATTAAGCCTCTATTCGAAGAAGTTCCATCACAATACCTTGCATAAAGACCATAACCACCGTCAGATTGATTAACTATTTTGTTTCCAGTAAACTCAAATCCGTTGTCACAATAATAGAGGTATGCACCATAATAACCATAATATGCTGATGATTGAGCATTAATAATATTGTTTTTAATAATAGGAGCATTCTGATTAATAATATAAAGTCCCATATAATATTGACTACTGAAATTATTGTTTTCAATTAATAAATTATTATCACGGTTTGAGCTACTATATCCGTTTATATACATTCCATAGGAGCCATTAAGAAAATAGTTGTTTTTAAAATTTATACTTTTCTTGTGTCCTGTTGCATAAACTAATGAATTATAATAAGAAGTTGAAGTTGATGTAGTTCCTTCTATTTGACAATTTTGAATTGTAATATTAGTATCATTATAAATGTTTATAACAGTTGAATAATTGTTGTCGAGGGCTTTAAGTGTTAAATGTTTTAATGTAATATATTCACAGTCATATAATTTCACAACATAGTTGTCAGCTGTGCTTGAAGCGTCATAAGAAACAATAACATCAGAACTATCTCCGCTTACTGATTGGAATAAAACTGTTTTAGTTGAAGAAACACCTTGTATATCTGAGATTTCAAAGTTTTCAACATAAGTACCTGAATCTACATTGAAAGTTACTGAAGCACTTATGCCTCTTCCATTTAATGCATTAGTTGCATTTGTAAAGGAACTGTAATCATCTGCTGTATCGGATCCTATTGTGTAAACGCCAGCCATTGGAGGACCTATATAAATTTCATCTGCTCCAATATCAGGATTAGATGAACGTAAGTCGCCATCAATATCATCAGTAACTGAAGCAACATAATATCCTTGTCCGTTTAAAGACATATTATTAACATGAAGATCAGAATTGGAAGTAAATTGTGGGTCAACACTAAGAGAATTATAATCTTTTCCAACATAAGATTGCCATGCAGACAAACTTGCCCTATTTCCACTTCTATAATTAAAATATGAGCCTGAAGTATAGAAATTATTATAATCACTTGCAAAATATGATGAGTAAGGAGATGAATACAAATAAAGTGCATAACCACCGGCATGATTGTAGAATATATTATTTTTAAGGTCGTAATAAGCATAGGAACTACCATAATATCTCATACAAGTGTTTCCAGATGATGCATAGTTTCCTGTTATATGAATACTGTTATAATAGAAATTATGTTGGTATGAATAGTAAGTGTAAATTCCATGTGTCTGAGAACCTGTAGTATTTAATTGTATGAAATTGTTAGCTATAAGACCTTTGCTTGAACTGTATCCATCACAGTAATACATATAGATTCCGTAACCTCCGTTTGATGTAGATGAGATTTTGTTTTTTGTAATTTGCATTCCATAATCACAATATCTTAAATACATTGAAATATAGGAAACATAACTTCCTGAAGCAATTGTGATTTTATTCCCTGAAATAATAGGAGCATTATGATAATACAAATACATACCATAAGCATATTGATTTTCAAAAACATTATTTAAGATTTTCAAACTATCAACTAAAGAAGAAGGTCCTTGATTATAAATTGCATAAGAACCATATTTGAATAAATTATTGGATAATACTAATCCTTTATTATCATATCCTGCATTATAAAAAAGTGCATAATAATTACTATAATTAGAAACATTTCTACCAATAATTTGACAATTTGAAATTTCAACGTTTTGAGAAGAACCTGAGAAACTAATTACCCTTGTATAACTTGCTGTACTAATGTTTTTGATAGTCAGATTTTTAAAAATAACATTATTAGTTCCATTAAAACTTATAACATAATTTGCGCTTGAAATATTAGAGTAGTATTGAATTATAACATCAGAACTATCACCTGTTGCACTTTGAAAAGTAATAGTACTATAAGCAGAAACACCAGAAATTGATGATGGTATCACTACTTGTTCATTATATGTTCCAGTCGCGATATTAAAGACAACCGAACCACAAATGCCTTTAGTAGTCATATCACTAATGGCTGCTGCGATTGTACTATAATCAGCTCCAGAACCACCAATAGTTAAGGTTCCACCTAATGCTGGCTGAAGATTAGTTAAGTTTACAGAGTCGTTTGCTGTATTTAAATCAGTTGAGCCATTTGGTGATGATGTCCAAGCTGAAAGTGAATAAGTTCCACTACTGGCAAATGTATAACTTCCAATATTTACTGTAGTACTCGCACCTAATACAAGTGAACCAGTCCATGAATATGCTGTTGGAGAAGCTCCATTAACTTTCCAATTAATAGTAACACTTGTCAAAGTGTTTGAACCACTATTACGTAGCTCAACTTTTA
>Ga0075120_10003374_pt1 | contig 10948 bp, 8 predicted proteins | sample AntAceMetag02UKL_FD_69792 | JGI IMG/M metagenome (GOLD analysis project Ga0075120, IMG submission 69792) | Saline lake microbial communities from Ace Lake, Antarctica - Antarctic Ace Lake Metagenome 02UKL | ecosystem: Environmental > Aquatic > Non-marine Saline and Alkaline > Saline | place...
ACAAAGTGATGGAGAGCGGATCGTGGTCACCGGCAGGGTGGAGGATGTCCGGCCCTATCTGGCGGGTGCTTCAGCAGGATGTGTGCCGCTCTCTGCCGGCTCGGGAACCAAATACAAGGTACTGGAGGCCTTGAGTGCGGGCGTGCCGTTGGTATGTACGCCTCTTGCCATTGAAGGCATGGAATTAGAGGATGGAAAACATCTTTTGTTGGGAAATGATGACAAAGAATTGGCTTCGGCCTTGACGAGATTGTTGGAACAACCGGATCTGGTGAAGGAGATCACCTGCCAGGGGCATGAATGGGTTCAGCAACGTTATACGTGGGATGCGATTTTGCCGCGTATGGATGGGTGGTTAGCTGCTCTGAAAGCCATGCCGTTGCGACGGGACGGCAGTCAGGGTGACACAATGGAGACATCTTGATGTCAGCTCTGTGAGATGGTTCATGGGTTGTGATGCCTGGCTATTGGAAAACGGGCCTGCCCTAAAACATTTTTTCTAACCAGATCGGTCATTTTTGTTTGATGCTGTATTTTCTATTGTTTTATTTGTCGTCCGAGGCATTCAAGATGAAAAGAGCAGAGCAGTCGGTGCGTAAAGGTTCGTAAAGAGCCTATAGCCCGAAGGGACGGAAAAAACCTCAGTCCCGATTTCATCATAATAATTAGTAAGTTCGAAGCATTAAGAAAAGCTTTTGCTGTTTGGTTGTGCGCTTCAGAACTTATTCTTGTTACTTACAGCCCTTATGATTGGAAAAGGAGAGTTCATCTTCTGTTCGGTGAATAAAGCCTATTTTTTTACATATATCCGTCTATCTTTACCATAACAGGTCGAAAAATATTTTTGGGTCTCAGCGAAAATAAAATGGCTACTGTAAATGGGGATAAAATTAAAGTATCGATTGTGATACCATGCTACAACGAAAGCGACACTATAGAGTTAATCGTAGATGCGGTTCTAAACGCCACGGATTTCCTAGATCAGAAGGAAATCATCATAGTCGATGACAAATCAACGGATGGAACGGCGGAGATTTTGAGAGAGAAGGTTCTGCCTAAAGTTAGCAGGATCTTATTTCATGAAAGAAATGAGGGCAAAGGTGCGGCATTACGAACTGGATTCGAGAATGTGAGTGGGGATGTTGTGTTGATTCAGGACGCCGATTTAGAATATGACCCGAGAGACTATTCAAAATTGATTGCTCCAATTATTAATAACCAAGCTGATGTTGTCTATGGCTCAAGATTCTTAGGTGGGGACGTGCACAGAGTCGTGTCTTTTTGGCATATGATGGGAAATAGGCTTTTGACACTGTTATCGAATACTTTCACCGGTATACATCTGACTGATATGGAGACTTGTTATAAGGCTTTTAAAAAGGAAATATTGGATCAAATCAAAATTGAAGAGGACCGCTTCGGTTTTGAGCCAGAAATCACTGCTAAAATCGCAAAACTCAAGTGTAGGATATACGAAGTCGGCATAACATATTCCGGTAGGGGCCACAAGGAAGGGAAGAAAATTGGTTGGAAAGACGGCATTCGGGCAGTTTACGCCATTTTCAAATATAATCTGTTCAGAAGAAATAGTTCATGAGTATTGGATACATCTACGACCCAACTCTAAGCTTGCATCACTTTTTCTCGTCGTTAGGTCAATGCTTACCCGCTTCAGTGCATTGTGGCTTCACGTCGCAAATGATTGGGTATTTCGACATCTTATACTGAAAGCATGAAATTTGTTTGCCTTCTTCTCTCGGAGAATGCCTTAGAAGAACCAATGCATGTTAAAAACAGAAGAGGCCTTCATCGCTCAAGGCTCTCTGCCGCGCATTTTCGTCGTTCTTGGGGAAGAGGAATGAGCCATGAAAGACTCAAGAGCCTGGTCTTTATTAAGTGCCAGAAAGCCGCTTTTGAACCAAAGCGATTTGCACCACGAACAGAGGAAAATGGAAATATCCCATGCCATCAACCGCTGTATTTCCAGGCATAATGCCGTTTGCATGTTATTTGAGAATTTCGCAACAAGTGATGCCTTGATTCTTCTAAGACAATTAACTCTGGATCTCATAAATGTCGCTTGCTTGATCTATGAAAAAGAAGAATTGAGTAACTTAGGTGATGCTAAAGATATTCTGAATGCTCTACCAGATAAGCGTATTACTGGACTCGGTAGGGAGATTATTTCTCAATTAAAGCTTTGGGAAAAGCATCCGGAAGGGTCAAAAAATTTGCAGCTTTATGATGAAACCGAGAAAACAATTTTGAAGATGCTTCATGCCTTAAAAAAGGCTTACTATAGAAACAAAAATAGCCAAAATGACCCTCCTTTAGATGACTATAAAGCACGTTTGAGGAAAAGAATAATTCTGGCGATTTTGATTGGCTCTGGGTTGTTTCTGTTGGCCATCTATGCAACATGTATAAATCCTTACGTTCAAACCTGGAGGAATCTGAACAAAATTGCGAAGGTTGCGTGCCAAGCCAAAAAGACAAAAGAGTTACCTCTATTTGAAATTACTGGGTCCAGGTGCTCAGACTGTATTTGCAGAGGGGTCAGGGATTTGAGAGAATTACCTGAAGATCACCCATGCTTCAAGAGGTGGGATCTGTCAATACGGAATATATACAGAGTCGCAACGGGAGAGGCAAAGATACCCCTTAACCTTTTGAAAGACGCATGGCAGTCTCCATATCTACTGGATGAAAACGAAAATGAACGGGGTAAAAGGGATAAAAGACCTGATGTCTTGAGATCTGCAGGCTCAGATGGAGTTTATGGCACCGCAGATGACATCACTGTCAAGATTGAAAATGCTCTTAAGTGAAGGCATGTGAAACTTTGCCCGAAGGCTGTTTGCTTGTTTTCAATACAGGTGTTATAGAGTTCCCGGCGTTGACGCAATATTCTTCTTTTATGGATCTTTCAGTTGTGGGAACGGGGTTCCGATAATGATCGCCATTTTGGCAAGTTGGGTTTATATCTTTCTTTTGACTTATACATACGGCTTAGTTCTTTACAAAGCCGCACTCCTATGCAGGCTCATTCCGAGTGACGATACCCTCATTTCTGCAGAGTATTTGAGTTTAGCCGGTCTGGCTGTATTAACCCCTCTTTTAGGGTATTGGTCGCTTTTCTTTAAAGTTGGCCTTTTCGCAAACGGCGTATTGGTTGCTTTTGCAGGTATGTTCATTGCATTGAATTTCGGGGAGTTCATACAGCACCTTAGGTTCACTGTTTCAAAATTGTCTCGAATGAACAAAGTGTTCATTGCTCTATGGCTAATCATATGTGTAGTGATTTTGTTAGACAGTCTGGTTCATCCACAGGTTTGGGATACAGGGGGCTATCATGCCCAGACGATTCAATGGATAGAGAAATATAAGGCTATAAAAGGATTGGGGAATTTACATGGACGCCTTGCCTTCAACTCATCCTTCTTTTTGCCTTCGGCACTTTTCAGCTTTTCATTTCTTAAATTTCCGCCCCTTCACTCACTCAATGGATACCTGTTGATTCTTCTATCGTTCTCCGTAATACGATATTTCGGGGAGAGAAAGAGAATGCCTGGAAAACACAGCTTTTTTTATGCGGGGTTGTTTATTTTAGGTATGTCTTTCTTTGATATGCGGATTTCGTCCCCATCCACGGATTTGCCAACAGCAGTATTTATTTGGTATATTTTTCTTATTATCTTGCGGAAGATAGAGTTGGTTAGATTAAAGCTCTTCGATTTCTATAGCCTGGTTGCCATAATTTTAGTGTGCCTAACAGTTACCGTCAAGCTGTCTGCGATACCGGTGGCCCTCATAATTTTGTATCTACTCTATTTCAGCTACAAAGACTGGGGATATAACCAGCTAATGCTTATTGCAGTAATAGCTATTTTTTTTATATTTCAGTGGATTATGAGGAACTCAATTTTATCAGGATATTTAGTTTACCCCTATCCATCAATAGATGTATTTACCTTTGATTGGAAAATTCCTATAGAAAAAGTGATAGACGAGAAGCATTCGATATATTGTTGGCCAAGAAGAATTCCAGGAAGACCCTGGGGAGAAGTTCTCACCATGTCTGTAAACGAGTGGTTTCCGGTCTGGTTCAGTTCAAAGTCTTTGTATCTGAAAACACTGTTTATTTTTTGTATAACATCGCCCGTGATAATAGCGTTTAGGGTGATACCTGATCCGAGCCATTTCAGAAAAAATTGTCCATTCATACTCTTTTGGGCTATTTCATTCGTTGGAGTGCTCTTTTGGTTTCTTACTGCACCAGATTTCAGGTTCGTCTACGGCTTTATGACAATATCCGTTCTGATTGCAGTATATGTATTGTTCGGTGAAACTATTTTTAGGTCAAGGTCCTTCAATTATGGTCTATTGATCGTATTCGCTGTGTTTATTGTTTTTTTCCTGAAATCTTCTCCTTTTTTCTCCGATAAGAGAACGTTTTTCTCCGATGATGGACCGCAAATGTCTTTCAGAAACAGTTGGCTCTTTCCCGAGCCATACAGAGCAATTGAAGTTGATGCTAGATCTTTTGATGGATTTGAAGTCTCAATCCCGCGAAAGGGTAATCTTTGCTGGAACACACCGGTTCCGTGTGCTCCCTCTTGTAACAAGAATCTTGAACTGAGGGGCAAAGCGTTTGAAGACGGTTTTAGGACCAAATCGGACAGATAAATCGAGACATTTTGCCCTTTTACACCTGCTTATGATAATTGACCTCTTAATTCTCAAGTTTATTTCGCTCTGTTCAATCTTGTTTGGGGTCAGCATCCAGCAAGCGGCCTGGCGGTTGATACGCGGCATCATGCCGATTCTATGGGAGAGCTATCCGGACGCCCGGCTCTGGATTGTCGGGCAACAGCCCGGGGCGAAACTAAAGGCACAAAGCGACGGAGAGCGGATCGTGGTCACCGGCAGGGTGGAGGACGTCCGGCCCTATCTATCAGGTGCTTCGGTAGGGTGTGTGCCGCTTTCGGCTGGCTCGGGAACCAAATACAAGGTGCTGGAGGCCTTGAGTGCAGGCATGCCGTTGGTATGTACGCCCCTTGCTATTGAAGGTCTGGAATTAGAGGATGGAAAACATCTCTTGTTGGGAAATGACGATAAGGAACTGGCTTCAGCCTTGATGAGGCTGTTGGAACAACCTGATCTGGGGAAGGAGATCACCTGCCAGGGGAATGAATGGGTGCAGCAACGATATTCGTGGGATGTGATTTTGCCCCGTATGGATGGATGGTTGGATGCTCTGAAAGCCATGCCGTTCCGACGAGACGGGAGCGAGGGAGGATTTGCTTAAATCCATGATGAGCACCTGGCAGAAAAATCAAGAAAGGAGATAAAATAAGGGTATGAAAAGACTAATATCAACCGGGTGGTGTAAAAAATCCAATATAAAATTCGCAGTGGCTCCAGTGCTTTTGATCATATGCAATCTTTTCGTCTTTGGGCCGGCGACCATTTATTCAGGCAATATCGCTGAATTCAACATCAGCCTGATAGATATACTGAAGTATTATGCTATTCCAGGCATGATAATGCTCCTGATATTTCTTGGAATAGCTACACTCTTATCAAAAAGGTATCTATCTGTATATGTCTCACTTATTTTTGCTGCAGGGGTATTGCTGTGGCTGCAAGGCAATATTTTTGTATGGGATTATGGTGTTTTTGGCAAAGGCAATGTTGACTGGACAAAGGACTCGTGGCGGGGATGGGTCGATGGGTCATTGTGGCTCGTTCTTTTGACCTTAGCCTGTGTTTTTTATAAACGGGTTTCCAGAGTAGCAACATTAACATGTACGGTCCTCATATTGTTGCAAATGATAATGCTGATCTATACGGGCATTCAGAGACCTGAAATATGGAAGAAGGTGCATAAGACGGCTATAGCTCCGCCCAAAGAAATTTTTGAATTTTCAACCAAGCAAAACGTCATCCATGTTATCTTAGATGAATTTCAATCAACCCTTTTCCGGGGGATCATTGATGGAGATCCCGAATACTACAAGACGGCATTGGAAGGATTCACATTTTTTGAAGAAACCACCGGTTCTTTTCCCACAACATATATGAGTCTCCCCGCCCTATTCAGTGGACAGATTTACAGAAATGATGTCCCGATCAGGGAATTTATACATAGGGTTTTTAAAGGAGAAACCATCTCTAATGTACTATATGATAATGGGTATGAGGTTGATTTCGCAACTTCAGTAGGGTTTTCTCATTTAGGGAGATATTCAAATTATTACAGTATCCCTGTGCCATACGGTGTAACAAAACAACAATATGAACGAGCTAATGCAGCCTTAATGTTAGATTTAGTGTCGTTTAGGTACTCCCCACATTTCCTAAAGAAATCGCTATACAACAACCAGCTACATTTACCTGTTATTAACCTTAGAAAGAAAGATGTGACTTATAAAGATGGGGCCCGTCATTTTGCGCATAAGGCCTTTTTGCAGGATTTGATTGATAATATGGCAGCAAAGAGAAGTAAGCCCGTTTATAAGTTTATGCATTTGACTACCACACACTTCCCAGCAGTATTGAATAAAGACTGTGAATATGCCGGCAAAATTCTGCCATGGAGATGGGAAAATATTAAAATACAAGTAAAATGCAGTTTCGATCATTTTTTGGGGTTTCTAAATAGACTAAAGTCGTTAGGCATTTATGAATCCTCATTCATTATTCTCCAGGCAGATCACGGTTATTACAAGGTGCCAGAGTCAAAAAATGAGATAGATCTGAAAGAAGGAGGGAAGGAAGTCGATACTGAATGTACAAAAAACGAAGAGTATTTCGCTAAAATAATTTGCTCGTCATTGCCATTATTAGCAATTAAACCTCCATACAGCAAAGGACCTTTACGGACATCAAAAGCTCAGGCTATGCTCACGGATATTCCTATCACCATTAGTTCTGTCCTAAATATAGATACTCGATTCAAGGGCCAATCGGTTTTTGAAATTGACTCGAATAAAATACGGCAGAGACCATACCTGTATTATGATAGGATGAATCGGCCCGGAGATAAATATTATGATCGCATTAATGAATATGTAGTCGAGGGAAGTGCCCTTGATACAACTTCGTGGCGATTTGTATCAGCACACCCCTCGATGGAATACTCCTTTCAGGTAAAAGACATCGATTTTGGCACTAAAGAATCATCCAAATTCTTGCTTTCTGGGTGGAGTTTCAAGGAAATGGAGCCGGTGAAGGGGTTAACATATAACTGGGCAGTGGGGAACTCTGCCTCCCTGCTTATTTCTCTTCCCAAAGACAAAGTCGTGGTCTTAACGGCAAATGTAAAAACGCCAAAATTTAGTGAACCGCAGCACGTAACTATTAAGGTGGACGGGAAACTTGTTGGATCGTGGGCAAATTTTATTCCATGGAAGTGGAAAGAGTATAGTGTTGTAATTGAGACTGACGATCATAGGCCTGATGTAAGTGTGGTAAAGTTCAACTTTTCTCAATACAAGTGCTCAAAGCGTGATCCTCGTCAACTGGCAGTATTGTTTGAATCGATAAAACTGAGTGAATTTGAGGCTGAGAAATAAAGAAAGGCAATAGCACTAATGGAAGTTCTGTCGAGCCGGTCGAAGAACTTAGCAGCAAAGCACGCAATCTAAACCAGAAGAAGGGCGATCAATTATGAAAGAATTTCAATATGAAACACCACTGGAGGTCACGGATATTAATTCCTGCGCAATTTATCACTTCATGCACCTGCCCGGGATAGGGGAGGTCGGCGATCAGTGGGATTAGAGAAAAACCATTGATGAATATTTTGGGCGTTTTGATTTCTCCGGAAAACGGGCTTTGGACGTTGGGTCAGCAAGCGGCTTCTTGACCTTTGAAATGGAAAAACGGGGCGCTTCAGTGGTCTCGTTTGACATTGTTTCAGCTGGGGACTGGAGCTTTGTGCCCTTCGTACATCCCGATTTTGACCCTCAAGATCTTGTAAAGGAGCTGGAAACACATATTGGGAAGATAAAGAATGCGTATTGGTATGCACATAGAATTTTCAAATCCAAGGCTAAGGCCTATTATGGCGATATTTACAACATCCCTCATTAATTGGGTCGATTCGATGTTGTTATGTTTGGAATGGTCTTGCTACATCTGAGAGACCCTTTCTTTGCGCTTTAATCAGCCTCCCGGCTCTCGAAAAATTGGATCATTATTACCCAGGAGGCCATGAATATGGCCGAGCCGATCATGTTTTTCATGCCGGATTGTGAAACGAGATCTGATCCTCTGGCCTGGTGGTTGATGTCTGATCACTGCATAAACCGGATGCTTGGCGTTTTGGGATTTCAAATTACCTCGATTTCCAGGGCAAAACATTATTGTCATGTCAGAAAATGCAGCGAAGAATGTGCTACTTACATTGCGCGACGGGTCCGGGATTGTCGCTGAACTTGCCCAACTGACGTTGGTTGAGGCTTAGGGGATATTGGATCTCTCTCAAGTTAGCCGAAGGTTATTTCATATGCAGCTTTCCAAAAAAGATCATAGCATTTCAAGAAATGAACTGAGCTCAGATAGAGGCGAGTACGCGGCAACCGCATCAACTTCGCATTTGGGACCAACAACAACGATGGAAGCGGGGAGACAATAGCATGTTGCGTTGTGTGAATATCGCAAGTAAGAATAAGCGCTTGGTGCTCTTGCTTCTTTCTTTTTGCATAGCGTCAACACTAAGGTTTGTTATTTCATGGCCGATTGAATGGACCAATATCGCGGATGAAGCATGGTATGCAAGCTCAGCCAATAGTTTTTTTGAGACATTTGAATTGCTTATTGGTGGCAGATTCAATTCTTTCGGCCTGCCTCTTTATTCTGTGTTTATTTCGCCAGCATATTTCTTCGAAGGCATGGGGGAGGTTTTTACCGCAATCAAGTTCATTAATTCGATTGTCATGTCCTCTGCCATGTTCCCTGTTTTTCTCTTGGCCAGGAGATTTATGCCTTTCCGGTGGGCACTCATTGTTTCTGTGTTGTCCGTGATCATCGGTCCCATGTTTTATACCTTCAGAATAATGGCCGAAAGTCTTCATTACCCGCTGATAATGTGGATATTCTACCTCATGCATACGTCGCTTATCAGGGATAAAAAAGGAACAGATGTGATCTTGGGGATCATGTTCGGGTTCGCTTACCTTAACAAGATGTCAAGTCTGGCCATCGTCGTAAGCTATTTCGTTCTAATCGTTATTAGCTCCAGTGAGCCAGGCAGAGTTGGTCGCTTAAAAAGGTTCCCAATCATCTGTTTTCGTGCGCTATTAAGATACAGGTACGTATTTATTGCCTTTGTGGCCACTGTTTTGCCGTACATCTTTTACAGGGCAACAGAAGCGGAGAGTCCTGGTTCTGTTCCATATGACTACTTGTGGCATAAATTTATTCGCAATGTTACGGATCTGGATATCGCAAAATACTTGAAATGGTTTCTTATATATCTTGGCCAACTCAATCTGTCGACCGGATTATTTTTGCTGCCTGTTGCATCGTTTATGGTGGTATGGCTGGGCAAAAGCGATCGGAAAGAAGAGAAAGTACTTGGGTATCTTAGCGTTGTCGTTATGGTCTGTGTCTTGTCGTTGGCCGTTCTCCAGAGTGGCTACAATTTAGAGCGGCTGACGGAAAGACATTTTTTTGTGCTCACCCCCTTAGTCTTTATCTTAGCAGTTTTATGGTGTCTTGGCCCGAAAAAACGAATCGGGGTAATTTGGTGGGCTTTCATATGCTTTACGGCAATTGTCGCGAGCTGGGCGGCTCTTTTTCTTCAATCAAAGACTGCTTGGTATGCTTGCGATTCAGCGCTGTTTGATTCAATTCAATCTGCAAGAGCCCATGGCATTTCCGATTTTGGAGCAAGAATAACTGTTCTCAGCATATGCTCGTTTTTGGTTTTATTCAGCCGTTTTGTTTCCAATAGATGGATGATTCGAATCACCGTTGCAGTCGTTTTCCTATTTATGACCACTATCACGGTTTCGACTTATTATGGGTCAAGTCGGTATCTTAAGCGCTTGAAAAAAAGCAGGTGGCCTATCGTCGAATGGTTAAGCGACTCAATTGTTTCTCCTGCAAATATCGTTTTGATGAGTGTGCCACGCCGTATTGCTACGGACTACATCATATGGAACAGGGACAGCTACAGCAAAATGCTGTGGCAAGCCCGGGAACGGCTGGAAAAGCCTTCTGGGTTCCGATTTGAGGATTTCCTGAAGGTTAAGCAGGTGCTGAATGAAAAAACCCCCACTTACGTTATTTCGCCGGGTTTTCGATATTCGGGCGTCAACTTTGTAGATAGCCGATATGGTCTGGAGATATACAGAAAGAACAATTCTGAAGAAATTGCGCTGACAGGCTTTTTTTTGGACTTTGGTACTGGCTATACGCGGCAATTCTTGAAGGAAGGGTGGTGGGGTAATGAGGGACCTTATCCAGGGGGATGGCCAACCTTTGTGTGGGCCGTCGGTCCGCAAGCTGAACTGGACATGTACACGGGGTCTCTTACATCCAATAAGTTTCTGTCCTTCAGGGCGAAATCAACCATTCCCGGTCAGTGTGTGAATGTGGTCATTAATGGAAAAAACGTTCTTGCCATTGATGTTCAGCCAGGCTGGAACGAATACGAGATCCCTATCGATGCCAATGATCTCAAAATAGGGAAAAACACACTGACCTTTAATTTTAGATATCCAGAAGCCGCTTCCAAGTCGGGAGAAAGGGGTGGCAGGAAACGGGCCATGGCTTTTGATTGGTTAAGACTGGTAGATCAAGATTCGAGGAATGATCTTTTCCCAATCATCTACGTCGAGCCTGCAGGTGCCTGCGGAGATAAGACTCCCTGCTATCGCTCACTAAGGGAGGCCATTTCTCAGGTGGCTGTTCCTGCTACCATAAGAATTGCTCAAGG
>Ga0075120_10003381_pt1 | contig 10943 bp, 12 predicted proteins | sample AntAceMetag02UKL_FD_69792 | JGI IMG/M metagenome (GOLD analysis project Ga0075120, IMG submission 69792) | Saline lake microbial communities from Ace Lake, Antarctica - Antarctic Ace Lake Metagenome 02UKL | ecosystem: Environmental > Aquatic > Non-marine Saline and Alkaline > Saline | place...
TGCAGGAACGCCTGGCCAAGCTGGCTGGTGGTGTGGCCGTGATCAATGTGGGCGCCGCCACGGAATCTGAAATGAAGGAAGAGAAAGCCCGTGTGGAAGATGCGCTGCATGCAACCCGCGCTGCCGTGGAAGAAGGTATTGTTCCCGGCGGTGGCGTGGCCCTGCTCCGTTGCCAGGCCGCCGTGGATAAGATGAGCCTGGAAGATAGCGAAGAAGCCATCGGCGCTCAAATCGTGCGCAAGGCCCTAGAATCCCCGCTGCGTCAGTTGACGGCGAATGCCGGCATCGAAGGTGCCGTGGTGGTGGAGCAGGTCAAGAAGTCCAAAGGCTCGATGGGCTACGACGTGGCCACCAACGAGTATGTGGACCTGGTCAAGGCCGGTATCATCGACCCGACCAAGGTGACCCGTTACGCGCTGCAGAATGCGGCCAGCATCGCCGCCCTTCTGTTGACCACCGAATGCATGGTCACAGATGTTCCTGAAAAGGACAAGCCTATGGCCCCGGATATGGGCGGTGGCATGGGTGGAATGGGCGGTATGGGCGGCATGATGTAATCTGAAATTGCCGTTTGACATATCCTGGCGGGGCGCATATATTGCGCCCCGCTATTTTTCCCATTGAATCAAAGAGGAGGCCGGATTTTGAATATTGACTACATGGAAAGTGCCAAGGAGCGTATGCCGAATATCCCGTTGCTGGTTAACCTGATATCCAAGCGGGTGCGCCAGCTCAACATGGGTCAGCGCCCTATGGTCAAACCCGATGACCCTAAAATGCCGGCCGTGGACATCGCCTTGAAGGAAGTCGCGGAAGGCAAACTGACCGCCGAAATGGTCTTTACACGCCTTGAGCCGCCCACCCAGGACTCTCTGGACATGGTCATCTCGCTCTAGCAGCATCCATACTGCAAAACTGATGATTAGGTAGCGGCTCTTCGGGGCCGCTTTCCGTTTATGGCAAAACAAAAGAACAAACCACCGACTACCGAGGGGGTCCTGGCCACCAATCGCAAGGCCCTGCGGGATTATCACGTTCTGGAATCGTTCGAGGCGGGGATTGTCCTGGTCGGCACCGAAGTCAAATCCATGCGCAACCGCCAAATCAGCATGGAGGAAAGTTACGCCCGCATCGATCGAGGCGAAGCCGTTCTCATCAACATGCACATCCTCGCCTACGACCACGGAAATCAGTTCAATCACGATCCCGTCAGAAAAAAGAAACTCCTCCTCCACAAGCGGGAAATCGAACGTCTTACCTCGCAGATGCAACTCAAGGGCCTCGCCCTGATTCCACTCAAAATCTATGTGAAAAAGGGGCTCATCAAGCTCCAACTGGGCCTCTGCAAAGGAAAGCAAATGCAGGACAAGCGTGAAGACATGAAACGAAAAACAGCCGACCGTGAGGCTGAGCGTGCCATCCACGCACGCCGCTGAACCTGCTGCCAAAGGATACGCGCATGAGAATTCGACACACGCTGGAATACGGACTGGCCCAATGCGGCATGTTCCTGCTCCCGCGACTCCCGCGAAGCGTCGTCGTCGCCCTCGCTCGCACCTTCGGACTCCTCGCCTATCTCCTCTCCGCGCACCTGCGTAAAACTGGGCAGGCCAACCTCGACATCGCCTTCGGGGCGTCAAAAACCGCCGACGAAAAGCGCCGCATCCTGATTCACTCCTTTCAAACCTTCGCCCTCGTCCTGCTCGATCTTTTCTGGTTTGCACACCGACAAAAGGAGCGCATCAATACCTACGTCCATTTTCACCCGGAACACGATGAACTGTTCAGCAAGCATCCCAAAGCCACCATCTGCGTTACCGCACATGCCGGCAACTGGGAACTCCTCGGCAAAAGCGTGGCCTTGCGTTACGGACACTTCACCAGCATCGCCGCCCCGCTGGAAAACGAAAAACTCGACCTCCTCTTCGACCGCATCCGCTCCGAGACCGGGCAGACCATCGTCAAAAAAAGCGGTGCTGTGCGCGCCATGCTGAAAACACTGCGCGATGGCGGCATCGTTGCTTTTCTTCTCGATCAGAACACCAAGCCATCCATGGGCGGCATCTTTCTCGATTTCTTTGGCCTGCCCGTACCGGTTTCCTCCATCGGCGCCACCCTGGTCATGCACACCGGGGCACAAATAGCCTTCGGGGTCTGCCTGCCGGACGCCTCGGGACATTATCACGTCACGCCACCGCTTCCAATCCCGACCGAAACGCCCCGTGAGTCAACCAAGCCGCAACAAGTGCGAATCTTGACTGAACGCATTCTGCGCGTCATTGAAACCTTCATTGCCGAGCAGCCGGAATACTGGCTCTGGTCCTACAAACGCTGGAAATACACCGCCCCTGGAAAGAGCCGATCCGACTATCCCTTCTACGCCAAGGAAATGCTGCCGGTGGACCGTGAGGCCGCCGAGCAAACCGCCGCTAACCTTCTGTGAAAATCTCTTCGTATTTGGTTCTTCCGGCTTTTTCTTGAGGAGCGTCGCGGCGATAGATTGAACAGGCTCTGAACACCAGAGAAGCAAGTGGTGCGAATTTGGGGAGGGATGCTGTCCTCAGCGTCCTTTTATTTATCTCCAGATCGGTCCTTATTTCTCTAGGCCTACGCACTCACTCTCCGCTTGGCCCGTGGGGACACGGGCCCTCCCAAGAGGGAGAAAATCGCCGCCGCCTTCGTCGCTGTCCCGGCATTGCAAAAATTTATCCACGCCCTTACTCCACGACCCACCTACCCCCTCCTTCTCTTTCTATGAGTTCTATGCGTTCTTTGTGGTGAATGTCAGCAGTACATAAGCAGCGGCTCGCAGGGATGCTCTCCCTGCATTCCCCGATTAGGAGTTGCCAATCGAAAGCGGCTTGTATACGTTTTCCTCCAATGAATACAGCATCCAACCAAGTAGCCATTGTCCATCACGAGCGGGCCACCTACCCGGACTCGCCTCCTTTCCACCCAGAAGAGGCCTATCCTGAATATCCGTTCGACCGAACCGCCCTCGCCCACCGCAATGAGGCCTATCGCATGGTGCGCGAAGTCCTGCGCGAACTCGGACTCGATGCCTCGCACTTCGGCACCCCCGAATGGAATCCTCTAGGCGATTTCATTCATCCCGGACACCGTGTGGTGATCAAGCCCAACCTCGTGCAGGACCGTCATTACCGGGGCGGTGACATCGACTGCCTCATCACGCATGGTTCCGTCACACGGGCCGTGATGGACTACGTCTTCATCGCCCTGCGCGGCGAAGGAAGCGTCACTCTCGGCGATGCGCCGGTATTGAGCACGCGGTTCGATAAGGCCGTACAGTGTGCGCACTTGGACGGCGTGCTGGAGTTCTTCAAGGCCCACGCCAAACCCGTGGTCACCTGGTTTGATTTTCGGCGAGTGGCTGGCTCGCTGGATGAGCACTTTCACGTTACCGGCTGGGTGGAGCAACCGGGCGATCCGCAGGGCGTGGTCGAGTTCAATCTCGGCGAGCGAAGCATGTTGGCCCCTATCGGCCACTTGGCTCATCTCTTTCGCCTCCCCCACTACCGCCATGGCGACACCGACCCCTACCACAGTCCCAGCCTGAACCGCTTCATCGTCCCGCGCTGCATCATGGACGCCGATGTGGTCATCAATCTGCCTAAAATGAAAACACACTGCAAGGCAGGCATGACCGCCGCACTGAAAAACTTCGTCGGCATCGTGGCCGTACGCCACTGTTACACCAATTTTCGGCGGGGAAGTCCCGCCCATGACGGCGATGAATATCCTGATCCGAGCGTCCTCAAAACCATCAGCGAAAAACTGGAACGCCTAATCGATGGCAACAAAACACCCGTCCTGCGCCCCCTTCTTTCCCTCGCCCATCGCGTCAGCGAGCGCCTGCGAAACAGCCTGGGCATCGATAACATCCGCGACGGCACCTGGCACGGCAACGATACCGTCTGGCGGGCCATACTCGATCTCGTGCGCATCGCCACCTACGGACGGCCCGATGGCACCCTTGCCGACTCCCCCCAACGCGTACTCTTCACGCTGACCGACGGACTCATCGCTGGCGAAGGCGAAGGCCCCCTCGAGGCAATCTCCACCCCGGCAGGCTGCCTGATTGCCGGGCTGAATCCCGTCTGCGTGGATGCCGCCATCACCACCCTGATGCAGTTTGACTGGCGCAAAATACCCGTCATCACTCATGCCGAGACGTTGAAGGACTGGCCACTGCTCGCCGAAGGTGTCGAACACACGCGCTGCCTGCTCGCTGGCGAGGCGCTGACCCTGGATGCCCTCGCCGAAAAAAAGGTCTGCCCACCCTTCGCACCCGCCTACGGATGGCGCGGCCACATCGAACGTGAATGAACGGCGTACGTCTCACTCCAAAAAGAACCAGCGTCTTCATCTTGAAACATACGGACACCCGTGTTATTATTGTAACACTTTGATCCCGATAACCAGAGAGGTTCCTCATGAGAATACTGATCGCCGATGATGATTATGTGAGCCGCACCAAACTGAAAAGCATTCTACAAAAGTATGGACGTTGCGATACCGTACCCAACGGAGAATCCGCCTTCAGCATGTTTGAAAAATCCCATGAAGAAGGCATTCCCTACGACCTGATTTCCATGGACATCCTTATGCCCGATCCCGGTCAGGGCCAGGATGCCATCAAGAATATCCGCGAATGGGAAAAGAAAAACACCGTGGCAAGCCCCTCCAAAATTCTCGTGGTCTCCCAACTCAAGGACTGCGAAAATATCCTTTCCTCTTTCGATGAGGGGTGTGCCTGGTATCTGATAAAACCCGTCTCACCTGAAGATATTCAAGAGGCGCTGAAAAAACTCGGTGTCATTGAGTAACGCCCTCCATCCTGCTGCACGGCAACAGCAGGCCCAAAAGGTTCCACGGGGTTAAAAGGCATGTTAGCTAAAATCTTTTCAGGTGCCGTGTATGGGGTGGACGCCTACACCGTGGAAATCGAGGTCAATACGGGACGCGGCGACACCCCGACCGTGGTCGTCGTCGGCCTACCCGATGCCGCCGTCAAGGAAAGCAAAGACCGCGTCTGGACCGCCCTGATCAACTCCGGGTTCGGCGTGCCGTTCGGGCGAACCACTATCAATCTCGCCCCGGCGGATATTAAAAAAGAAGGCCCGAGCTTCGACCTGCCGATTGCCATCGGCACCCTCGTGGCCGAGGGTGCTCTGGATCCCGCCGCCATCGAAGGCGTGGGCATGACGGGTGAACTGGCCCTCAGCGGAGAAATACGCCGCGTCAACGGCGTCCTTCCCGTCGCTCTTCACATGAAGGCGCAGGGATTCCGCCGCATGTTGGTTCCCACCGAAAACGCGGAGGAAGCCGCTGTCGTGGAAGGGCTCGAAGTGATCCCAGTGGCCACCCTGCGCGAAGCCGCCGACTTCCTAGCCGGCGAACATCCCATTGAACCCCTGCTTATCCAGCACGACACCCTTTTTCAGTTCGTCGCCCACGACGACGAGGACTTTTCCGATGTCAAAGGACAGGAATCCACCAAGCGTGCACTGGAAGTGGCCATCGCTGGCGGACACAACATCCTCCTGATCGGAAGTCCAGGTGCCGGAAAGAGTATGATTGCCAAAAGAGTGCCCTCCATTTTCCCGCCCATGTCACTGGATGAAGCACTCGAATCCACCAAAATTCACAGCATTGCCGGGCGACTTCCACCGCATCAGGCCATCATCAGTCAGCGCCCCTTCCGCGCACCGCATCATACCATTTCCGACGCCGGACTCCTCGGGGGCGGATCGCACCCCATGCCCGGCGAAGTCAGCCTCGCCCATCATGGCGTACTTTTTCTGGATGAATTGCCGGAATTCGCGCGCAACGTGCTGGAAGTGATGCGGCAGCCGCTGGAAGATGGCGTCGTCACCATTTCACGCGCCGCCGCCTCGGTCACCTTTCCCTGCCGCTTCATGCTTGTTGCGGCGATGAATCCGTGCCCGTGCGGCTATTACGGCGACCTCCGAAAAGAATGCCGCTGCACTCAGCAGCAAATCATGCGCTACCGCAATAAAATATCCGGCCCGCTGCTTGACCGCATTGACATTCATGTGGAAGTGCCTGCCGTACGCTATGAGGACCTGGCCAATCTGACACCCGGCGAATCCTCTCAGATCATGCGCGAACGAATCATCGCCGCGCGCGAAACCCAACAGCGGCGCTATGCCGCCATTCCCGGCGTTCACTGCAATGCCGGTATGCGGCCAAAAGATATTGAAGCCCACTGCGAACTCGAAGAAGAAACCAGGAACATACTCAAAATGGCCATCGCCGACATGAATTTCAGCGCACGCGCCTACACGCGCATCCTGAAAGTCGCCCGCACCATTGCCGATATGGAACATGCGGAAATCATCGGCACAAACCACATCTCCGAGGCCATTCAATACCGCTCGCTCGACCGACAACTCTGGTGAGTGCTATATCGCGGTGCTTTTGTAATGTTTCCAACCATTGGAGCCACCAACAAAAGTTTGCGTCATGATGGCCCCGGGAGGGGCCGGGGAGAATAGCCTGGGGTCATCGACCCCGGGAAGCCGACAAACAAAACAACATGCACCCCGGACGGGGTGCATGGGATGTTGGATAATCAGAAACCCAGGGTCTTCCGACCCTGGGCTATATGCCTTCACCCCATCCGGGGTGATAACTCACGCGGACAGGAGGCCAAAGCCCAGCAGCTTGCTAGCGGACGGCCCAGTGGATGATGCCGCAGATCAGGGCACCCAGCAGCATGATTACCGCCGTGGTTTTGTTGTAAAGATAATAGCTGTCGCGCGTGGGCTTGAGCGTCATCAACGGTTGTCCGGCGGTGACCTGGTCTTTTTCGGCCACGAGAATTTCCGTCACTTCCCCGGAATGCACTTTGGATTTTGGATTCAACTCCGACTTCATATCCAGCGTGATTTCCTCTTTCGGCTCCGCCGAGTCCAGGAGCTTGATCAGGGGGGCGGCCTCGGGAACTTCCAACTGTATCTTCACGGAAATCTCCTGCACCACCGCGTCCGACGGTGCTTGGATCGTGATCAAGCGGGGGTGAATATCCAGCACGGCAGGGCGGGGAAACCAGCCATCCACCAAATGCCATACGCCAATCAGCAGCATGAAAACCGCCGCAATCAAATAACTTTTGGTGCCCTGCACATTGTATTGTCGCGCCATATCGTCCTCTTCCTTTTGTTGACCGTAAAACGCCTAGTTCACCGCATGTCCGCTCCACGCAAATCAACTCACCGGCTCCTCCGCGCTACCCGCCGATTGGAGCCGCACGGCCGCCGCCGCCGCCTCGGCGCGCAACCCCTGCACTTCCTCCGGGGTCATGTGCCGCCACGCGCCGGCTTCGAGTGTACCCAGCCGTATCGGGCCGATCGCCACGCGTAGGAGCCGCAACACCGACAACCCATATGCGGAAAACATCCTGCGAATTTGCCGGTTTTTCCCCTCGTGCAACACGAGGGCGTAACAGTACGTGTCTTTCATCACATGATCAAGTTGGATATCCGTCATACGCAGCATCTCGCCTTGGCAGTTGATGCCCCCGCGAAAGGCCTGCATCTGCTCATCGCTCAACGGCTCGGTGGTCCAAACTCGGTATTCCTTGCTCACATGGTAACGGGGATGCATGAGTCGGGCCGACAAATCGCCGTCGTTGGTCACCAGCAGCAGACCCTCGCTCTGACGATCGAGGCGCCCTACATTGTAGATGCGCACTCCGAGATCGGGAAGCAGTGCATGGATGGTTTTGCGTCCGCGCTCATCCGAGGAAGTGCACAGAACTTCGGTGGGTTTGTTCAGCAGGAGATAGACCATTGACTGCGGGCGTACCGGACGTCCGTGTACGCACACCTGCTGCTCTTCGGGAAGCACACGAATGCCCGTGCCTTCCACCGGAACGCCATCGAGCGTCACCGCACCCGAGCTGATTAACACCTCGCAGGCACGCCGTGAACCGACCCCGCATTCCGCCAGGTATTTCTGCAGACGAATGCCAGCAGGTTTATTCAACGGGCTTTGTTTTCGGGAGTCCAGTGGCACGGTCTCCCTCTTTCCACTTGCCGCTGTCGGTCAACACGTTTACGCGCTCAAAACGCTTGAGCACATTGCGCTTGGCCTGAATTTTTCCTGAACCCTTCAAACTTGGATGCTTGGACATGTGTAAAAACTCCCGAATTTCTTATAAAATCCCCTTAGGAACGAACGGGTTTTTTAACAGAACGACCTCAAATGTCAAATGCTTAAATGGCCAGTTTCTTGAGGCTGGGCTGCCGCGCCCATCCGCGCTGCCTCGCCGCGTATCCCAAAACCGACTCGGCATACTGAAACAACTCTTCCCCAACCCGCTTTTTCAAGCCCCGTTTTCCGCTCAAGCCATCGGCCAGCCCTTCAATCCCCTTCAATCCCAGCCAACCTTCACCGGAGGAATCATCCCATACCGACGCCAACTCGAGAATCAGGCGGCGCAACAGTTGGCAAGCCGTCAATTCCAGCATATTCCGGGAATCCGGCACCATGCGCTCCAGATCAATGATCCACCCGCGCCCCCCTCCCATGAACGCCCATTCACCGCCCCGAAACAGCCCGGCACCATGAAGAGCAAGTCGTCCACGGGCCTGCGCCATCCCGCAGACGGGCCGACAAAGCAGCGCCGTATCGATGGAACACCATTTGCGCAGCGCAGCCTCGGCGGCGTCCGGACGATTCATCATCCACAGCGACTGCGCCAGCAGAACACCGAAATGATCCGAAGGCACCTGACCATTGGGATATTCCTGGCGGCAGACGCCGCAAAAAACTTCCGCCCAATCCGCAAGCCAGGTTTCCTGATCGCTTAAATCCGGAGCGAGCGTCAGCACTTCGTTTCGGGCAGCTTCCCGAAATACCTCGTGCGCTTCTTCCGCCTGTTGTACGTCCCAGATCATCCCCGCTCAATGAGGCCTTCCACCTCACTCAGGAACTGATTCACATCCTTGAAGCGACGATATACCGAAGCGAAGCGCACGTAGGCCACTTCGTCCAGATTTTCGAGTTTATCCATCAACTTCTTTCCGATGATGGTGCTGGGCACTTCACGTTCATATTCCGTATCCAGTTCATTGAGTACCGAATCAATCAAGGTTTCAATCTGGATCGTGCTGATCGGGCGCTTTTCGCATGCCCGCATGACGCCCGCCAGAATTTTATTGCGGTCAACATCCTCATGGCGTCCATCACGTTTGATTACCCGAAGGGCGGATTTGACCACTTCCTCGTAGGTGGTGAACCGATGCCCGCATTCCAGGCAAACCCGGCGGCGTCGAATCACATCGCCATTGCGCACGGTACGGCTGTCAATGACCTTGTCATCCATGTGAGAGCATTTTGGGCAACGCATTCGACCCTCCCTTTGCTTTGATGAAATCCAACAAAGTCGGAAATTAACATACCATATCTTGAGGCGTCAAGCTTCTCGCCCACAACCTCTGGGCAAGGAGCAGAGTATGTGAAAAATATTGTTTGCCTGAAGCAATCCGTCGCCACGCCCTGGAGTGCGTCAAAACCCTCCGCTCTTATAACATCGCACGGCCCCATCAAAACCGCACGCCCGACCGCGTACGGTAGATATTGCAATAGCCGTAGGGATTGCCGTCGGTAAATGCCACCACGGGCAGGCGGCAATCATCGGCAGGCTTCATCTTTTTCACACTCATGCACACTCCTGGATTCAAGCAAGGATCAACAAATGCGAATGAGGCATTGTCCTTCAGCGCCTCCTAAAATCAAGAGGGAATCCTTTCGCCGGATTCTTTGCGAAGGTGTATATAAGACGGATCAAGAAATAGTAATCGGGAGAAGAGATGTATACATTGGATAAAGCAAAAACGATCGCGGCTCAGTGGGCCGAACCCCCTTTTGATGAGGCCACCCGGCGCGAAGTGCGCACCCTGCTGGACCAAAACGACGAAGAGGCCATCCTGGACCGGTTCGGACGTGAGATGGAATTCGGTACCGCCGGACTTCGCGGCATCATGGGTGCCGGAATCTATTACATGAATGAATATACGATAGCGCGGGCCGCACGCGGCCTGGCCGACTGCCTTCACACGCATTATCCGGATGCCGCCAAACGTGGAGTCGTCATCGGATACGATTGCCGCCATCACTCGGAGACGTTCGCCCGCATCACCGCCTCGGTCATCGCGGCAACGGGTATCCGGACGTATCTCTACACTCGCCTCGGCCCCACCCCGCTCGTTCCATTCGCCGTGCGCCGCCTGCACGCCAAGGTCGGCATCATGATCACCTCGAGCCACAATCCAAAGGCCTACAACGGATTCAAGGTCTACTGGGAAAACGGCGCTCAGATCATCGCCCCACTCGACACCCAAATCGCCGAATGCATCGCCCGCGCACCGGAGTATCACCTGATCGAACGGCTAACTATGGAGCAGGCCATTGCCGACGGAAAAATCAATCTGCTTGATGATGCGGCGATCGGCCTCTACACCGACTGGGCGGCCCGCACCGCCGCCCAACGCGACGCCCGCATGGTACGCGTGCTCTATACCCCCCTTCACGGGACCGGCTACTTCTGCATGCACCAGGCCTTTGAGAAAGCCGGGTTCAACGATTTTCATGTGGTCGAAGCCCAACGCGATCCCGATCCCGAATTTCCAACCGTATCGGCCCCCAATCCAGAAAAGGAAGACTCCCTGGATATGGCGCGCGAGGAAGCGGCGCGAATCGATGCCGACCTCATCGTCGCTTCCGATGGCGACACCGACCGCATTGGCGTTGCGGTGCGCGATTCGGATGGCCGCTATGTCACACTCACGGGCAATCAGATCGGCACCCTGATGCTGTACTACCTGTTCGATTGCCTACGCGAAAAGAAGGCACTCACCGGGAAGGAATTTGCTGTCGCCTCGGTCGTTTCCTCT
>Ga0075120_10003382_pt1 | contig 10942 bp, 7 predicted proteins | sample AntAceMetag02UKL_FD_69792 | JGI IMG/M metagenome (GOLD analysis project Ga0075120, IMG submission 69792) | Saline lake microbial communities from Ace Lake, Antarctica - Antarctic Ace Lake Metagenome 02UKL | ecosystem: Environmental > Aquatic > Non-marine Saline and Alkaline > Saline | place...
CTAATTACACTAATGCGCACTAATTAATCCCCCCTACCTCGCCCCCTTTTAACGCCACGCATTCCGCGAATTGTCCTACTGCCCACTGTCTATCGTAGCGAAGCGGAGATCCCGCCAACGGCGGGACTGCCCACTGCCTATCGCATATCTCCCCAGTTATCTCCCGCTTTCATATCCACCCGGAGGGGAACCAAGAGGGTTACCACTCCTTCCATCGCGTCACTGACCATCTTTGAGAGACGGGGAAGTTCTTCCTCCGGAGATTCAAATAGCAGATCATCATGAACCTGTAGGAGGAGCCGGGACTGAAATCCTTCTCTCCGAAGATTTCCGGAGACCTCAATCATAGCCAGCTTAATAATATCCGATGAAGTACCCTGGATTGGTGTGTTTACCGCGGTCCGCTCTCCAAATCGGCGAACATTATCCTGATCGCTGCTCAGCTCCGGAAGGTACCGGCGGCGATTAAATAACGTGGTTACATATCCCCTCTCTTTCGCCTCTTCAATCGTCCGGGATATATATTCAGCTACACCAGAGTATTTCTCGAAATATGCCTTGATAAAGGCATCCGCTTCTTGAAAAGAGATCTTGAGGTTCTGGGAGAGGCCAAATGCTCCCATTCCATAAATGATTCCGAAATTTACGGTCTTGGCTTTTCTCCTCATCTCGGTCGTTATCTCATCAGGAGAAAGGTTGAATATCAGTGAAGCGGTAAAACTGTGAATATCTTCATTATTCCGGAATGCTTCCAGCAGAAGCGGATCCTGTGAGAGGTGAGCCATGACCCGTAGATCTATCTGGGAATAGTCGGCCGCGAGAAATCTCCAGCCGGTATGACCCGGGATAAAGGCTCTCCGTACTTCCCGTCCCAGCTCTCCGCGGATAGGAATGTTCTGGAGGTTTGGGGTAATGGAACTGAGGCGGCCGGTAGCCGTTACCGCCTGTTGGAAGGTGGTGTGAATCCGCCCGGTAGACGGGTTAATCATGAAGGGCAACGGATCGAGATAAGTTGACTTCAGCTTGAAGAGCCCGCGGTATTTCAAGATCAAACCCGGCAGTTCATGCTCTTCCGATAACTGGCTAAGAACCGCCACGTCAGTTGAGTAGCCGGTCTTGGTCTTCTTTTTCGGGGGAAGACCGAGCTTATCAAATAGTATCCGTCTAAGCTGTTTGGGAGAGTTTAGGTTAAATTCTTCCCCGGCCAGTTCATATACCTTTCCAACAAGAGAAGAAAGTTCCTCCTCGATGGTGAGAGAGAGTTGAGCGAATTGACCGCGATCCAGCCGAAGGCCGTTACGTTCCATCTCCGCCAGAATAGTGCTCAAAGGCAACTCCATATTCCGGAGAAGCTCCAGCAACTCCCCCTCTTTTAATTTTTCCTCCAGAATTGATTTCAAGGCGAAGTCGACGGCGGCTTCTTCACATAGTACACTCTCAGTTTCTCCTGTATCAAACAAATCCCTCTCTTTTTCCTGTGGGGACACAATCGAATGGTTCAGAAACTCCCAGGCCAACATCTCCAGATCATGATCAGGACGGGAGGGATGGATGAGATAGGATGCCAGCAGGTTATCCCAGCAAATTCCCTTTATCCTGATCCCGGCATTTGACAACAGGTGAGTCAAGAACTTCGCGTCATAGGCAATCTTTCCTATATCTTCCTTTTCCAGAACCGGCCGCAAGACAGAAAAAATCTTTTCGCGGAATTCCTCATCAGTTAGATCGATATATACAGCTTCTCCTTTCTTATATGATACTGCCAGGGCGGTGGGCTTAGCTTCCATGAACCCAAAACCATCAGACCGAAGCTGGAGTGCGAACTCTCCCGCTCCGGTGAGATCCTCGACCAGCAGCCGACAAGATGCCGTATCCTCCACCCGACGGGTGACAATTCGGGAGCTTTCATCCGGCAGTACTTCCCTGAGCAGATTCTTGAATTCAAACTCTCCGAATAACTCCCGTAACTGTTCAAGATCCGGCTCACTTGCCCGCAGGTCTTCCAACTTCCATTCAAGGGGAAGTTCAGTCTTTAATTCAACCAGCTGGCGGGAGAATCGAGCTTGATCAGCGTAGGTGGCCAGATTTTCCCGGACCCGGCGGTTCTTAACCTCTCCGGCATGTTCCAGCACGCCTTCCAGGGTATGATACTCCCTGAGAAGTTTAACAGCGGTCTTGGACCCTACGCCAGGAACACCGGGGACATTATCGCTACTGTCCCCCATCAAGGCCAAAAGATCTCCTAATTTCGATGGAGGAATTCCGTAATGTTCTTCGACTGCCGCGGCGTCATAAATTTTATTGTCCTTATGGGGACTGATAACATAGATCATCTCACCAACCAGCTGCATCATATCTTTGTCGCCGGTCAGGATGTAGGTCTTGATTCCGCGGTCTCGCGCCTTAATTGCCAGCCAGGCCAATATATCATCGGCCTCGTAACCCGGCAGCTCAAGCCAGGGGATACGATAACCCTCCGCTACCCTTTTGATCAGAGGAATCTGGATCGACAGATCGGGGTCCATCGGCTTTCGGTGCATCTTGTATTCTTTATATAGTTCATGGCGAAATGTCGGTCCCTTCACATCCCCGGCGACAGCCACAAAATCCGGCTGGTACTCCGCCAATACCTTGCGCAAAATCTGGATAAAACCAAATACCGCGTTGGTCGGGAGTCCCCGGGATGTCGTCAATCCCCGAATGGCATAGAAAGCACGATAGGCGCTTGACATACCGTCTATAAGTAACAACTTTTTCATCTTAATCTATATCCAGGAAGAATCGCGGAAGAAGGTTCAATAATTATAACGATTAGAATATTTAGAGTAGAGGTAGACTCCCGGATGGAAGAGACGGAACAAAGTCCCAATTTGAAAATAGGAGATAGAATGAGAATAACAGGATATCGGATCTTACATTCTTACGATCCCGCGCACTCGGCGCGAATGGTTCAGATAATTAAACTATATGGGGTTTACCAGCAACCCCTAGGCATTACAAAAGCATGGTGGATTCAATAGAATAATGAGGGAATAACGAGGTGACTTCCTGAGAGATTCAAATCACCGCTTAATCAATGGTGGCATCCTATCAATGACCGATCAGGAAGTCAAATATTATTTTTCCTGCGGAAAAATAATAATGGTTCTTAGCAAAATTATCTGATTAATTTGATATTTTCAGCCGGAGGCTGATCAACCTTTAGCTGAGGTGCGTGTGATTTGGGTTTTATAATCTTCACTGAAAAGATCGGTGGCGCTCTTTAATGAGCGCCACCTAACTTTTCAGTGTTAGACTTGCCCGAGTTCGGCATAGGCGATATTGGTAGCATAAGAGTTGACCCGTCGGAGACCGCTCATCACTCCCATGTGAAGAGTGCTGGTACCGGCCGACTCGACATGGCCTTTGCTCAGCCGCTCGAAATGTTCTTTGGTCAACTCCTTCTCTAGCCTTACCAGGGCAGGCTTGCGTTGGGTTACCTCCTCGGCCAACTTGGTGTCGGGCTCTGCGAAGGCCCGAGCTGCATCCCGGACATCCTCGGCAACGCTGGCATGGAACTTCTGGAGCTGCGCCCAACCTTCCGGAGAGAAGAAGAGATTATCCTGGATAAAAGTCTCTGTCAGCGGAAGGATATCATTGGCAATGGTATTACCCATCTCACGATACTCGTTCGAAATATTGAGGAGCATTATCGCGTAATTGGAGTTATTCTCATTGATTTTCTTGCTTCCAATCTCAGCCAGATAGGGCCGGATGGCGGCTTCCAGGATTACGATTTTGCTGTTCTCGTTGATCAGATGATCGACAAAGGCAGAATCTTTCCGCTTGAAAGCTTCAATTATGTTGTCACTCATCCCGACGGCTATTTCACCCATCCGGACGATCTCCTTCTTGGTCTGATCAAGCGCGATCCCGGGTGTGCTGGTCAAATCGGATGCCAGGTATTTGGGCTTGAATGCCTCTTCTTTCTCCGCTTGCTCCGGGAGAATTTTCATGACCATAGTCCCGAAGAACCTGGTAAAGGGGAGAAAAAGCAGCGCCATTACCACATTAAAGACGGTGTGAGCGTTGGCAATCTGGCGGGTAATACTGCCACCTAGTTTAAGAACCACGCTATTGAGGGGTAAGATCAAAAACATGAAGATTATCACACCCGCTATTTTAAACATGGTATGGGCGACCGCGACCCGTTTAGCATCCCGGGTGGTCCCGATCGCGGCCAGGGCCGCCGTTATGGTGGTCCCGATATTGGCGCCGTAAATAATCGGAATCGCGTTTTTCAGGGAGAGCAAGGGCTGCAGTTCCCCGTTGGGACCAACCACCGTCTGCATGGCGAGTCCCAACGCGATCGCGATGGTGGCGGCCGAACTCTGGATTATCCCGGTCAGGATCGTTGAGACCAGCAGACCGGTAAATGGGTTGGCCGTGGATCTTTGAAGTATATCTATGAAGGGAGGATATTTGGAAAGAGGCTTCATCGATCCGCCCATCACCTTGAGGCCGTAAAAGAGGAGCCCGAAACCGATCAGGATACGGCCGAGATAATTAATACTGGGATTCTTGGTAAAAAAGATACAGACAAATCCGACGAAGACAAAGGCCAGGGCGAACTGTCCGACGTCGAAAGCGATCAGCTGGACGGTAAGGGTAGTCCCGATATCGGCCCCCAGGATCACCCCGATCGTCTGGGCCAGGGTCATCAGACCGGAATTGACGAATCCGACCAGGAGAACCGTACAGGCACTGGAACTCTGCAGGACGAAAGTAATAATGATGCCGGAGATCAGGGCCACCACCCGGTTTCTGGTAAAGAAGCTGAGAATGGACCGCATCTTCTCCCCCGCCCACTGCTGTAGGGAGTCGCCCATCAGGTTCATCCCGAAGATGAACATCCCCAATCCTCCCAGGAGCGAAATGATAATGATCGGCAGTTGCCCAGCATCAATTTTAAAGAGAGCCGGCTTTCCTGCCAATCCTTCCACCGATGCCTGAACCAGGTAGGTACCGGTCTTGCTCCCCACCCGGTAGGGAACGGCGGCGATCCCGTCCCGGTCGGTCGTAATCTCGTATTCTTTTATGCCGGCCTCCGGAATCTCAACGCCGGAGATCAGGAAAGTGCTGGGAGTTGTCGATTCCTTCTTCATCTCCTGCTTCTTGGCCGGATCGGAGACGATCCAGAAATTCACCTTCTCCCCGGGAACAGGTTTCCCATCCCTGGTCACCAGCGCTTCCAGCTGGACCTCTCCCCCTACCAGATGGAACATCCCGCTCCCGGATTCAACTTCAATCGAGGGGCCGGATGCTCCGTAAGCCGGAAAGAAAAAAGCCGTGCCTGCCAAAGCCAGCACGACTGAAAATATACCAATAGTGGAATAGAATAACCGTTGTCTCATCCCTTCCCTCCTTTTTAAATTACTGAAGTTATTGTCTTCTTAAAGCCTGATGAGGAAATACATTATAGTGTCGATGGAATATTACCAGAACTTGAGAATTATGAAATATATTTTTTTTATTTTCTCGGTTTTTTTAAGCAGTCTAAATAGAGTAGCTCCATCTGCCGGCACATCTTTCCGGCACTGAATTCTTCTGATATTCTCTTCCGGGCCGCGGCGCCCAGAATCGAGATCAATTCGGGTCTGTCCATCAGTTCGCTCAAGCGTATAACTAGGTCATCAGATTCTCCCAGCCTCACCAGGAATCCTTCCTTGCCATCGGTGATCATCTCCCGGTTACCTCCGACCGTGGTTGCTATCACTGCCAGTCCATTCCCCATCGCTTCCAGCAGGGCGTTAGAGAATCCTTCCGAGAGCGAAGGTAAAACAAAGATATGCAGTTCCTTTAAGAATGACTCCGGATCTTCAATCTCCCCCCGGAAGATGACCCGATCCGTCAGATGGTTATCCCCGATCATAATCTTCAGCTTATTATAATACTCCCGGTCCAGTATCCGTCCGGCGATATGAACTTCGAAGGAGTATTCGGCGGATAACCGGCTGATTGCCGTCAGAAGATATTCGTACCCCTTGACTGGGCGAATATTTCCCAGCATTCCGATTATGAATCTGCCCCGGGAGTCGCCGGGGATCTCCATACCGTTACGGAGCGGAGGCAGTTCCATCCCATTACGGATCAAAGCGATCTTGTTTTTCTTCACCTTTTCCCGATTCCCCAGATATTGGATCACCTCCCCGGAATTGGCGGTTATTCGGCCGGTGATATGGTTAACCACTCGATGGGCCAGGATATGCTGTCTCTTCTTCCAGAAACCGGCATCCCGACGGCTGGTGATTACCGGGATTCCGGTAAGTAAACCCACTGGGGGAGCGACAATATTAGCGGCAAAGAGATATGAATGAACCAGGTCGATCCGGTGGCGTCGGATAATGCCGATAAGTCGGCGAATCGAACGGAAAAAATTGAGCCCCATAATATTTTCAAGCTGGAGCGATTCCACCTGATAACCGTCGTCTTCCAACTCTTTCGCCAGGGGCCCTTTATAAAGAAGGCAGCAGAGAAGAGGCTTGAAATGGAAGGGGTCCAGTCCGGTAATAACCTGCCGGAGATGATTCTGAGCTCCCGCCCGGACCATCTTATCTATGACATATAAGATTCTAATTTTATCTTTCTGCATGCATGACCTCAGACATCCACAATAGATATAACATAAGAATGACTATTGAATGACGAAATCCGAATGAGGAATGACGAAAGAATGACAAAATCCGAATGACAAAATAATAGTACGCCACGGCCCTCGGGCTATGGCGAGCAGGCAAAATCCTAATGACTAAATATCTAAATCAGGAAACCTTCCTCCTGATTGAAGCAAAAATAAGATTCAACTCCTTTGCTTCCTGAATGAGGGGGGCCGCAGTTTTCGAAAGTGATGAAACGGCTTTCACAATCATCCTGAGGAAAAATCTGGTCTCCCGGGACTCCTTTTTGCATATTCCTATTTTATGTCTAAAATCTTTCTTAGATTCCGCATCATCAGCCTCACAATAATTCGCTCCCACACTCGTTCCTGCTTTGACCAGCTGTCCTATTAACGGAATTGTAATCACATTCCGGGGAATTAATTTAGCAAAGTCAATAATATTCTCACCAAATCTCCCCGTACGTTCCTCAAGGTCATATTTTCTATTACTTTCTTCCCTAATAACCATTAGATCGTATTTTTTATCATCCGATTTGGATGAATAAACATGGAGCTTTTTTGTCTTTGCCTCTTTTCCCTTTGTCATTTTCCGTCATTCTTGCCCCGACATGCCGCAGGCACTTTTCGGGGCTTAATTGCGTTTCGTCATTCTTTCGTCATTCCTCATTCGGATTTCGTCATTTATTTTTTCGTTCCGGCACTCTCATCTCATTCCCCTTTAATTTCTTCCGAATAATCTCGCACCAACCCTCCCTCAATAAGATACTCCCTTCCGCATCTGGGACAGGTCGCCTTCTGCCCCTCGAAACTGAGTTTCACCCCGCAGGCGCAGACCCAGTCGCGGATTTCAGCGGGGTTGCCGTAGACCATGGCGAAATCGGGGACATCCCTGGTGACCACGGATCCGGCGCCGATAAAAGCGGAGCGACCGATGGTATTTCCGCAAACAATAGTGGCGTTAGCCCCTATGCTGGCCGATCTCTTTACAAGTGTCCTGTTATAAAATTCACTTCCGCGCTGAGGGAACTCACTCCGGGGATTCATCACATTGGTGAAGACCATTGACGGACCGCAGAATACATAATCCTCCAGCTCTACCCCCTCGTAAACTGAAACATTGTTTTGAATCTTAACATGATTTCCGATCCTGGCATTATTAGCAATATTAACATTCTGACCGATCGAGCAGCCTTTCCCAATCCTGGAACCCGTCTGGATATGGCTAAAATGCCAGACCTTGGTCCCCTCTCCGATCTCCACTCCATCATCCACATAACTGGAAGGATGGACGAAAAAATTTGCCGGGCTGGGGGAATCTGAACTTTGTTGATTTTTCATTAATTTTTTCTCCCTTTTATAAAAATTCCAAATAACAAATAAATCACAAATCACAATGACCTAAATTCCAAACAAAACCGTCCCAGGTGGCACCGGCACCCGGTGATGCTTGGTTGTTTGGAATTTTGAATTTTGGTCATTGGAATTTATTTGATATTTTCAGCCGGAGGCTGATCAGCCTTTGGCTGAGGTGCTTAAAATAATTGTTATTTGGGATTTACTCCAGATTTTTAAATATATATTGCTACTTTTCTCCTCGGAATCTCTATAATTTAACTGTAACTCCTCCTTCATCAAGAGATTTCTGGGCGGCTTCCAGAACTTTCACAACAGTTAAACCGTTCTGCCCATCGGTAAGCGGAGTTTTTCTCTCTTTAACGCACTCTATGAAGTGACCGGTCTCCATTTTTAACGGCTCTCCGGCTTTAACCCAGGGAATCTGAACATCACCATAACGGAGATGGAGGTATTCCCCGTAAGTATCATACTCAATCGCCTCTGGAACACCTTTGTCGTAAATCTTGATCGGTTCGCTGCTATCCATATCATCAAATACCATCATCTTCTTACTCCCCACGATCGTTACCCGTCTAACCTTATGAGGATCGAGCCAGCTGACATGAATATGCGCCAGAACTTTTCCCGGAAAGGTTATAGTGGCAAAGACAACATCGGCAACATCCTCCTGGATATATGATTCCCCGCGAGCGTTAACCGAAATTGGCTCCAGGCCAATCAGATACAGAGCCACCGAGATATCATGTGGGGCAAAGGTCCAGAGGGAGTTCTCACTCCGCCGGATCTTGCCTAAATTCAACCTCTGGCTATAAAGATAATATAGATCCCCTATGGTACCGGCCTGAAGTTCCTTCTTAAGTTTGATGACCCCGGGATGATAGAGCAGAAGATGTCCCACCATCAGAATCAAATCCTTCTCAGCGGCTAGCTGGCAAAGCTCCTGACAATCCCGGCCGGTCAAGGCCATCGGTTTCTCAACGAAAACATCCTTTCCCGCCAGCAGACAATCGCGAACAATCTTAAAATGAGTTCCTCCCGGGGTAGCTACTACCACCGCCTGGATGGAGGGATCCCGGAGAATCTCCCCGTAATCATCGGTTCCCATCATATCGGGATATTTATCCAGGGCCGCTTTCAGGCGCGATTCTACCAGATCGGAAGCAATAACAACTTCCGCCCCCGGCTGTTCCTGGAAATTTCTGAGCAGGTTCTTTCCCCACCCTCCTACGCCGATTATTCCTAATTTAACGATAGTCATATAGATTATCTCCTTAACTTAATTTGCTCCTGATTAATTTATTAATCCTCCCTACTTAAAACTGAATGTCCAATAACCAACTTCCAATATCCAATTTCCAAGTATCTCCATTTGGAAATTGGATATTGGAAGTTGGTTATTGGATATTTTCAATCCTGCTCCACCACAAAATTTATTTTTCGCCTATAAATAAACCAGCGATTCTACGACTGGTCTTATCGATATCCCAGTTATCTTCTATCTTCTTCCGTCCAGCCCGGCCATATTTACCCATCAGTTCAGGATCACTACTAACCTTTTTCACCAGTTCGGCGATCGCACGCGGATCTTTCTCCGGAATCGTAAATCCACAGTCTGGATCGGTGATCAGTTCCGGCAGTGACGGCAACGCGGTACAGGCTACCGGAACACCAACCGCCAGGGATTCCAGCAGAACATTTGGAATACCCCAATGAATCTTCAGTACCGCCGGGAGGACAAAGAAATTCGCCCACCGGTAATGATCCGCCATCTCATCCTGAGCCTGATATCCGGTAAATGTAATATAATCATTCAGTTTTTTATCCCGGACCATCTGCCGCAATTGCTCTTCCAGGTACCCCCCGCCAACGATTCGGCAATGGAAACTAAAATTTTCTTCAGCTAATATCCGGCAGGCCTCAATTAAATATTCAAAACCCTTACATTCAAATAAGCTCCCTACCGAAATAATATTGAATGTCTTCTGGCCCGATTCCGGCGCCATTTCTCTCTTCTCTCTGGAAGTTTCGGAATCGGCCTTGAGATGGTAGATACCGATATCCAGACCATGATAGATAACCTTGATCTTTCCCGGGTCTATCTCCGGAGCCAGGAGGGAGAGATACCTCTTATTATCACCGGTACAGGTTATAACATGGACCGCATGGTTAAGCTTCTCTCTCAATCCGGCGGTTTTAACATATATATCATGGGCATGCCCTGTGAAACTGAAGGGAATATCATTCAGACGGGAGATAATAAAGGCTGTTGAAGCTGGATAAGTCGCCCATTGCCCGTGGACAAAATCAATCCCTCTCTCCCGGCAGATTGACGCGAATAAAACCGCCTGGGGAAAAAGGGCAACGGTTTTCAGTAAGAATTCCCTATCCCCACGGTTCATCATCAGCACTTGAAAGAGAGTGTCAATATATCTCCGGGGAGATGTAACAAGATATTTCAAGTTAGCGGCGATTAATTTTGAACTGAGAAGAAAATTAGAATAGATCGTCTTTCCCAGCAGCGGTCCGCTCAAGGAGTGCCTGACCGGATCTTTACCACTCTTCTTCATGGAAAAGATGGTAAGATCGAGCAACCGGTCCAATGCCGCCATCTCCCGGAGAATAAAGACTTCATCGTAGCAGGGAAACTGGGAAAATATCATGGCAACTTTTGGTTTCATTATAAAATTTGCGGCTTCGCCGCACCTTTTGTGCGCTGAAAAATAGTCAGCGTATTTCTCTTCCGGCGACATTGGAAATTACTTTAAAAAGTTGGTTTTCAGTCATATTGTGTGGGTAAACACTATGCAGAATCAGAAGGACGCCAACGGCGTCCAACATAATAGCCCAGGGTGCAACCCTGGGAACATAGTCCCCAAACACACCACCACGCCGCACCCCAACGGGGTGCTACATGCCCTTTCTCGATTT
>Ga0075120_10003384_pt1 | contig 10940 bp, 12 predicted proteins | sample AntAceMetag02UKL_FD_69792 | JGI IMG/M metagenome (GOLD analysis project Ga0075120, IMG submission 69792) | Saline lake microbial communities from Ace Lake, Antarctica - Antarctic Ace Lake Metagenome 02UKL | ecosystem: Environmental > Aquatic > Non-marine Saline and Alkaline > Saline | place...
CAAAAAAGAAAGCAGCACCAAAGAAAAAAGCTGTTAAAAAAACAGCGAAGAAAAAATAAACGATATTAAATATCTTTCTCCCCGTCAAACTTTGACGGGGTTTTCTTTTTATTAATCGTTGTTGTTTGTAATAAAGGTTACAGACACGGTACGAGTTGAATCTTTATGTACTTTGTATGAATCTGGGAGAACAACCCTGGTCTCAATTGGTTCATTTTTATTAATATTTTCAATACTAATTAACTCTGTAAGAAGTGAAGTAGGCGCTTCTTCTTCTGTTGGGATTAAAACCTTAATTTTATTGGGGTTTATTAATATTTCCTTTATGCTTCCGTTCGGAGTTTCATTTTCGAATTTTAATTCTATTAATATTTCATGGGTATTATATTCTTGTACATTTACTTCTATTACTCCAGGAGTAATGTTTACAACCGAAACGTTGAAGGGGTGAGTGATGTGATCTCTGTTAAGTTCTATTTCATTTATCCCTGAATTTATTTTCTCTCCAGAGATCGTGATTCGTATTGAGTCTGGAGAAAGTGTATTCAAAACACTTTGCCCACGAGCAGAAAGAGTGATGTTAACAGTTTCAGGGAAAGTGCTTTCAATTATTTTTTCTTCAGAAATATTTGTATAACTGATTGGGACGTTAAAATCTCTTTGTACAATCTCGGCTTGAAAGACTATAAAAAACCAAGCAAGACATGCGACGACGATTGATAATATTTTTTCAACGCCTCTTTCTCTAAATAAATTTCTAAAAAATGTTCGAGGTTTTTCTGGGAATTTTTCTCTATAATGTTGATTGAGATGTTTTTCTAACTCTTGAGTGTCTTTCAAGAGTTTCATTTTTCCATTTTTTGCAATAGAAATTTCTCCTCGTTCTTCAGAGACGACTATTACTAAGGCATCAGATCTTTCGGAGATTCCGATTGCTGCACTGTGGCGCGTTCCTCTTTCTCTGATTTGTTTTAGATTCTGAGAAAGAGGGAGGTGGACTCCAAATTTTAAAAGGCGATTTCTGTCTATAATTACTGCTCCGTCATGTCCGGGAGATGTAGGATCAAAAATACTCTCAAGAAGAGGAGCGGTTACAATACCGTCTAAAACATTTCCTCCGCGTGTGTGTCTTCCAATCAACTCTTGTCCTGGAATAATAATTAGAGCTCCATGTTTTTTACGCATCAGATTTGATGCTGCTTGTACGACCGAAAAAATAGTAGAAGAAAAAGAAATTAATGACTTGTTTTTCATTCTTCTTGTTCCTGTGGTAGCAATAAGTTCAAAAGATCTTTTTAGTTCATCCTGGAAAACAATAACCAAGACAATGACAAAAATACTAAAAAATGATTGCAGTATTAACGCTGTAATATAGAGGTGAAATGTTCTTGCGAGAATGTAAATTATTCCTAAAACAGAAATACCAACGAAGGCCGTTAAGGAACGGGTTTGTTTTAAGAAAAGTATTGCGATATAGGCAAAGACAGCGATAATAACTACATCTAAAAGATCGGTCAAATATACACTGCTTCCAAAATTTACATTAAAAACTTGAAAATCCATAAAGAGACGTAAACGTTTAAAACCCTTTTTATTATATAAAGGATATTTTATTTGTCAAAAAAGGTATATTTTGTTAAAATTACATCGTAAATATTTAAAAAATGGAAGAAAAAAAACTAATACGTTATGGCTCGTTCTTGCGGAAAAAGGCGAAAGATGTAAATCCGGGGCTGGAAATAGACAAATTAATAGAAGAAATGAAGAAGATTCTTCAAGAAAACGAAGGGGTTGGACTTGCAGCACCCCAGGTTGGAGTTTCACAAAGAGTTATTGTTGTTGATACAGGAGAAGAAATTTATCCTTTTTTAAATCCTAAAATACTGGTGGCAAGTGAAGAAAAGATAACCACCAAAGAGGGATGTTTAAGCTTAAAAGGGATTTGGCTTGATGTTTCTCGCTCTAAGAAAGTAAAAGTAGAGGCCGAAAGTCAAGAAGGAGAAAAAATTCTGTTTGATGCTGAAGGAATTTCGGCTGTAATATTCCAACATGAAATAGATCATCTTAATGGTAAGCTTTTTATTGACCGGGTTGGTTTTTTTGAAAAAATGAGAGCACTTTTTTCCTATTATTTTAAAAATGAAAAACCTTGCTAATTATTTAAAAGAAAAGGGGTTTTTTAAAAAAAGAGTAATTTACAATGCATTTTCTAAGATAGATCGAGCCGACTTTGTCCCGGAATTATTTAAAGAAAACTCTTATAAAGACATTCCCATTTCAATTGGTTATGGTCAAACAATCTCGCAACCACAAGTTGTTGCGTTTATGCTTGAAATTTTAAATCCAAAAAAAGGACAGAGTATTCTTGATATAGGATTTGGTTCCGGATGGAGCGTGGCGTTACTTGCAGAGATTGTAAAAGAAGGTAAAGTTATTGGGATAGAAAAAGTTCCTGAAGTATATAATTTCGGGAAAAGAAATATTGAAAAATATAATTTTTTAAAAAAGGGAGTTGTAAAACTTTTTTTAAAGGATGGTCGAAGCGGAGAAGAAAAAGAAGGTCCCTATGATCGAATACTTGTTTCTGCGGCGGATAGAGACAAAAGAATTATTAAGGAATTGGGAAAGCAATTAAAAGAAGAGGGGAGAATCGTTGTTCCAATAAATTCCTCAATCTTTCTTTTTGTCAAAAAACAGGGGAAGTTTAAATCCAAAGAATATCCGGGGTTTATATTTGTACCACTTACATGATGAAGAAAATTTTTATAACAATAATTATAATAATAACAACTCTTTTTTTATTTTTAGCTTTCTTTTTTTACTGGGGAGTCTATCTTTCTAAGGATAATAATGTAGAAGACAAGTTTTTCATTGTTAAAACGGGTGATAGTCTTTCTGTTATTGCAGAAAATCTAGAAAAGGAAGAAATTATTAAAAGCGGATACTTTTTTATTATTCACGGAGTGTTGACCGAGAAAGGGAAACAACTTAAGCCTGGGAACTATAAGTTATCTTCTTCGATGAGCGTTCAAGAAATATTAGAAAAGATATTTTCAGGAGGAGGAGAGAAAATAACAATTATTGAAGGATGGAATTTAAGAGATGTTGCTATTTTTTTAGAAGAGAAAGGATATGGGCAAAAAGAAGAATTTTATTTAGTAGCGGGAGCACCTCCACTTTATAAAAATGGAGAATTAACAGACCAGAAATCCGGTGAAGTTGTTTATTTAAAGGAACAAGAAAATTTAACTATTGAAGGATTTCTTTTCCCGGATACCTACTTTATATCTCCCGGGACTCCTATGGAAGAAATTATTTCTGCTTTTCTTTCTAACTTTGAGAACAAGATAGACAAAGAAGTAGATGATTTGATTAGAAAAAGAGGGTTGACCCTCTTTGAAACAATAATAGTTGCTTCTCTTCTTGAAAAAGAAGTTAATTCATTTGAAGACAAACAGATAGTCTCGGGAATTATTAAGAAAAGACTAGAAATGGGTATGCGTCTGCAACTTGATGCAACAGTTACATATTTAACAGGAAAGAAATCTGTACAAGTTCCAATAAATGAAACAAGGATACGATCCCCATATAATACTTATGTTTATGGAGGACTACCGATAGGTCCAATATGTAATCCAGGGATGGAAAGTATTAGAGCAACGCTTCTCCCAAAGGAAACCGAATATCTTTATTATTTATCCAAACCAACAGGAGAAGCAGTCTTTAGTCGTACATTTGAAGAGCACGTTGCCGCAAAAAATAAATATTTAAAATAATGAAGATACTTTTTTTTATTGCTCCAAAAGATTTTAGGGATGAAGAGTATTTTATTCCTCAAGAAATTTTTAAAGAAAGGGGGTTCAGAACTTTTACCGTAAGTACAACAAAAGAAATAGCGGTTGGTATACATGGCGGAGAAGTAGAGATAGATTTTTTATTTCCAGAAATAAATGTCGAAGAGTATAATGCTATTGTTTTTGTTGGTGGAAAAGGGGCCATAAAATATTTAGATAACGAAGATGCCTATAATATTATTAAAAAAATATCACAAAAAATAGTGTTAGCAGCGATATGTATCTCTCCCGTTATACTTGCAAACGCCGGAGCATTAGAGGGTAAAAAAGCAACTGTTTGGAGCTCTTCTCTTTTTAAATCTCCAGTGACCTTATTGAAAGAAAAAGGAGCTTTCTATATTAACGAAAGCGTTGTTTGTGATGGTAATATCATTACTGCAAATGGACCGGAAGTTGCAGAGCAATTTACATTAAAAATTATTGATAATTTGACAAAAAATAATATATAGATATAATTAAGACACATTTCCGCAGACAGTGGGTTTTGCAAAAAGCATATAAACTCCCACCGAGGAAGACAAGTTTTTTTAATGTCTGCGATAAAGCAGATTTTTTTTATGACCATAATTACCAAAGAAAAGAAAAAAGAAGTTGTCAATCAACTTTGTGAAAAAATCTCAAAGCAAGATGGTGTATTCTTTATTAACTTCAAGGGAGTAAAAGGAGGGGATTCGAGAGCATTACGAAGTGAATTAAAAAAAAGTGGAGCAGAAATGATTGTTGCACGTAAAACACTTGTCAAAATTGCCTTTGAAAAAGAAAAAATAGAGTTTGATCCACTTTCTTTAAATGGAGAAGCGGGATTTGTTTTTAGTTTTGAAGATGCAATAAATACTGCAAAAGTTATTCGTAAATTTGATAAAGAGGAAAAGATAGCTATTTTAGGAGGAATTTATGAAAGTAAGATTTTGACTGTGGAAGAAGTAAAAGCAATTGCTGATCTTCCTACAAAAGAAGAACTTCTTTCGAAATTCCTGGGAACGCTATCTGCTCCATTGTCTGGATTTTTGCAAGTTTTGCAAGGAAACACAAAAGGTCTTCTTTACGTATTATCAAGTATAAGTCAAAAAAAATAAAAATATGACAGAAGAAAAAAAAGTAGAAGTTCCAAAAAAGTTTGAGGAACTTGTAAAAAACATAGAAGGTCTTACAGTTTTAGAACTTTCTGAACTAGTTAAGATTTTAGAAGAAAAATTTGGAGTATCGGCAGTAGCACCAGTTGCAGCACCAGTTGCAGTAGCTCCTGCAATAGAAGAAGTTTCTGGAGAAAAAAGTGAGTATATTATTGAGCTAAAAGAAACTGGAGACAAAAAGATCGAGGTTATTAAAGCCGTAAGAACAATTACCGGACAAGGATTAAAAGAAGCTAAAGATCTTGTAGATGCGGTTGCTACAGGTCCTCAAATTGTAAAAGAAGGGGTTCCTACAGCAGAAGCTAAGGAAGCAGAAAAACTGCTCAAAGAAGCAGGTGCAGTAGTGGACTTAAAGTAATATTATTTAAAAGCTAGTAGAGTATACCTCCTTGCCAACAAGGAGGTATATTTTTTCTCCGTCGATTGAGATGTCTTTCAGGTTGCTTAATTTTTCATTAAATATTTGCTTTATTAAATGGCCGTCTTTACTGATAATAACAATTCTTTTCTCCTTTGCGTCAAGGACAAAGATAGGGGATTCTGGAGAAGTATATATTTTTTCAGCTGAAGAGATTGCTGGGAAGGTAAAGGGCTCAATTATCTCTCTTTTCTCTCCTTCATGATAACGATGTATTTTACCGTCTTCACTGAGGATAAAAATTGATCCATCAATTGCCAAAGAGAGAGGGTTTTCTACTAGTTCTTCATTCTCTTTGATCCAAGGGAGAGGGTCACTTTCTAAATAGCGAAAAATATTTCCTTGATTGTCTAGAAGATAAGGTCTTTTCAAAAAAGAAGAGAGGGCTATATATTTTTGGTTGTCATAAGCAAAATTTATCTTTGTGGCAGATATTTTTTCGTTCTCAATGGAAACCAAGGTGTCAGAGGGAGAGAAAAGTATAATTTTATTTCCGGAAGAAGAAGAAAATACTATATTATTTTCGATAGGAAGTGGATAATTTGCTTCTTCTTTTGTTAGGTTATTTAAAACAACCATTAAAGGGGATGTTGAAGAAAGAAGATATAGTCTGTTTTCTTTTGCAATAATTTGGTTGGGATTTATCTCTTTAATCTCGCCAACTAGTTCTAGCTCTTCTAACTCTTCTCTTAAAGATATACTGAGGAGCTCTTCTTTTAATTCACTGTGTAATGATAAAACCTCTTCCTTGTATTTTAATTTTTCTTCCATGAGACTTTCTAAGTCAGACAAAGCTTCTGCCATTAAGAGAAAATCTTCTTCGTTTCTTGCAGAAGATATTTTTTCTTCAATCAAAGAAATGTTTTCTTTTTCTTTGCCAAATCTTATGCTGTTTTCAATACCGATAACAATACTTCCCAGTGTAACTACTCCCAGAAGAAGCAACGGCAAAAGGAGAAATTTCTTCTTTATCGTTGGTTTTTGAAAGGAAGGAAAGCGGAAATTAACCTTAAAAGGTTTAATTTTTATAAAAGATATTAAATTGTAAAAAAGAACTTGTTTAAAAGAAAATCTTTCTTTTTTCTTTGAAATTATTTTTTTTTGGTTTTCTTTTAAAGAAACGGCATGATCTACGATAAGTGCAATGCCGACTATGTCAATGTATTTTTCTTGTTGGATGAGAGATATCTTCTCTATTGTTTTTGTGCCAAAAGACTCTTCAGCAATCTCTTTAAAGAGTTTCTCTTTTTTAAAAAAATTATATATTTCCGTAGTAAGAATAACCAGGCGATCGGACCTTTTCATTTTTCCAGAAACCATATTGCAAAAAAGATTTGAGCCAGTATTCTCTAGTTCTTCTCCGATGTCTTTTAGAGAACCGTTATTAGTTAAGAAAACTTTTGTTCTACCAATTTTCCCAAAATAAATTGCAAAGTTTTTTGATACAAACAAGACAATGTCAAGCTTGCCGTCATATTTTCTTTCTTTTATAAAATTATTAACCTCCTTTAAGGTTTCTTTTAGAGCTGTTTCGGGGGTTAATGACGTGTTTTTATAATAACTTTCTCTTGCGATATGGAAAATATTTTGCAAGAAAGGGTAGTCCGTTTTTTCTGGACTAGCAATTTCTCCTATCATATAAATTCTTCCCAATTTTCCCTCATAAGCATCTCGGGGCTTGTAATGAAAACCCTCTGAGATTCTAGTTTCGTTTTTTGGATTAAAGTAAAGCTCAAAAACTTGCATTAGTTTATTATATTTATTTTCTTAAAAATAATCAATGAAGGTCAAAAAACTCTCTTTTTTACATATTTAATTCTTGACAACAAAAGAAGAAAGAGGGAAGAGAAATCAAAATAAGGACCAAATAATTCTTTAAATAAAAAACCCCGTTTTCTGATCTGTACCCCAAAAAGTGAACACGGATAAAAACAAAATGACCCCTGTTGAATACAGAGATCATTTGTTGGCAGTAAATGCCTAAAACCGGTTTTTTTATCCGTGTCCACTAAACGGGGTACACTTCATTCACGGGGTTTTTTGTATATCACTTGTTTCGATTACCAATCTTCTTCTTCTCCTTCTGCTTCTTCTACTTCTTCTTTATCGACATCTTCGTCGTCATCCCAGTCTAAATCGTCATCGTCTAAGTCGTCATCGTCTAAATCGTCATCGTCTAAGTCCTCATCTTCTAAATCATCATCTTCTAAATCATCATCCGTTGCGAAGAATTTTTTGTTGATTTCGTTTTGATTTGAAAGAAACATAATTTTTTTGATCCTTCCTAAGATTTTAAAGAAGGAAATTAATTAATTTTAAACTAATAACACTGTAACAAAAATGTACCGACCTTTTTTACTGCTGACATTATAGTTTTAAAGAAAATGTTGTCAAGATGTTTCTTTTTCTTTTCTTTTATATTATAATTTTTCAATGTGGAAGGTAGTAGAAAAAAGAAATATATTTTCCTCTTGGATCCTGTGGCACTACGTTGTTGCCCTTAAAGAAATATATCAAAGATGGAGAGATTTTTTAAGATTTAGCTTAGATTATTTTTCAATTCCTTTTTTACTAAAGACAATTTTTTCTCCTTGGAGAAAGTATAAGGTTTCATATGGAAAAGGATTTGACATAGCAAAGATTCTAGAGGCATTTGGATTCAATGCTTTTTCTCGTCTTCTTGGGGTAGTAATTCGAACTACAGTAATATTTATTGGACTTTTGACTGAGATTTTGATTGTATTTTTCGGAATCTTTATTATTTTTTCTTGGATACTTCTTCCTTTAATAACTTTTTTGGGATTATTTTTATCCTTACAATGGTTAACTTTCAATTAAAAAAAACAGCGATATATAGAGCCCTTCTTCTTGATAAAATTATCTTTTTTAAAAGGGCGGAGATTTTTTCAAAATTATTTTTGACCATTTCTTTAATTTTTCTTTTTCTTTTTCTAACAAAAGATTTATTCCTCGAAGATAGAAATTTTTTATCTTTTAGTGCTTTCTCTTTTTCTCTTTTTTTATTTTTCTCTCAAATAGAACTGTTCTTCGAAAATTACTTGAAAAAAACTAAAAATTTGATGAGTCTCGAAGAAGCGATTAAAAGCATTGAAAAGATTAATATTGCTGATTTTTTAGATTTTGAGAGTGCAAAGATTGTTGAAAAAGCTGATAAGAGGGGAGGAGTTGATTCTTTTTTGCTTCTTTATTTTCTTTTGAAAGAATCAAAGAATATGGATTTTATTTTCTATCGTATTTTAATTGATAAAAAACAAGCGTCGCAAGATTTGGAAAATATTTTTGATAAAAGAGGAAGAGTAAAGGGGGAAGATTATTCAGAGTGTTTTTTGAAAACAATGGCGGATGCGCTTTATACCGCAAAAGAAAGAGGAGGAAAAAAGATTACCAATGAAGATATTTTTGTTTCTTTAGGAGAACACAACGATTATTTACGAGAAATATTATATAGAGCAGGGCTAAGAAGAAACGATGTTTTAGATCTTGCTCGTTGGCAACTTCAAGCAAAAGAAAACGAAAATCCGCTTTTATATAAAAACTTAATTAAAAGAGGACGGCTTGGTATAGAATGGGCTTCCGGGCACACGCCGTTTCTCGACAACTTTGCTCTTGACTGGACAAAGGCTATGAAGTTTTCTGGATTTCCGGAGACTGTAGGTCATAAAAAAGAAGCGGAATCACTAGAGAGAATTCTTTCTCGGAATGAGATGAATAGTGTTATTCTTGTTGGCGAACCCGGATCAGGAAGGAAAAGTATTATTCAAAAAGTTATTAAAAAAAGTTTTTTAGGAGAAAGCATTGAAGAAGTAAATCACAGAAGATTTTTAGAGGTTGATTTATCTTCGCTTTTAGCATATGCCGATGGTATCGAAGAAACCGAAAGAATGCTTGATGAGATTTTTAGAGAGGCCACGAGGGCGGGTAATATAATTTTAATTATTAATGATTTTCATAACTTTGTTGGTGGCGAAAAGAGACCAGGAGTAATTGATATATCTGGCGTAATTAGTCCTTATTTACATCTTCCAGATTTTAGAGTAATCGGGATAACAAGTTATTTGGGCTTTCAACAAAACATTGAAGCTAATCCTTCGATACTTTCTTTGCTTGAGAAAATAGAAGTAAAGGAAGCGACAGAAGAAGACACTCTTTTGCTGCTTCAAAGGAAAAGTCTTTTCCTTGAAAGGAAATATAAAATGCTTATTTCTTTTTCTGCGTTAAAGAAAACAATTTCTCTTTCTGCACGGTATATAAAGAACACTCCTTTTCCCGAAAAAGCATTAGATGTTTTGGAGGAAGCAGCTGTTCATGTAAATCAAAAAAAAGAACAGATTCTTCTTCCGCAACACATTGAAAAAATAGTAACTGAAAGAACCGAGATTCCGGTAGGGGAGATTGATACGAACGAAAAAGAAGTTCTTCTTAATATGGAACAGTTAATTCACGAAAGGATGGTTAATCAAGAAACCGCCGTAAAGGCCGTTTCTTACGCCCTTAGACGTTCCAGAGCTGACGTAGATACGAGAAAAGGACTTATTGGTAGTTTTCTCTTTCTAGGGCCAACTGGGGTGGGAAAAACCGAAATGGCAAGGGCGATTGCAGATGTTTACTTTGGGAATGAAAAAAAAGTTAATCGTGTTGATATGTCGGAATTTCAGAACGTTTCAGATGTTTCTCGGCTCATTGGATCATCCTCTAGCGAGGGAATTCTTACATCTGGAGTAAGAGAAGATCCTTTTTCACTTGTTCTTTTAGATGAGATTGAAAAGGCACATCCTGATATTCTTAACTTGTTTTTACAGGTTCTTGACGAAGGCCATATTACAGACGGAATGGGAAGGAAGGTTGATTTTCAAAATGCGATGCTTATCGCTACCAGTAACGCCGGGTATCAAATAATTCTTGATGCTGTAGAGAAAAAAGAAGATTGGGGAGAAGTTAAAAAGAGAATTCTGAAGAGTCTTTTTAGTCAGGGTATTTTTAGACCAGAATTTATTAACCGTTTTGATGAGGTGGTTCTTTTTAAACCACTTTCTAAAGAAGATCTGGTTTCTATCGCTGGCTTTCAACTTGAAAAACTTGTAAAAAATCTTGAGAACAAGGAAATCAATTTTATGATAACAGAAGAACTAAAGAAAAAGATTGTTGAGATTAGCTACGATCCTGTTTTTGGAGCAAGAGAGATGCAAAGGGCAATACAAAACAACATTGGCGATGTTTTATCTTCCGCTATCTTAAGAGAAGAACTGAAAAAAGGAGATTCTTTTTCGATTAACGAAGAAGATTTTTCAATAATTATAAAATAAGGTTATGTGTGGAATTGTAGGATATATTGGAGATGACATTATTACATCTTCTGGAGATGTTATACATGATTCTAAAAAACTAATTAATACTATTTTCCGAGTTATATAGTAGTTTAAGGGTAATAAAAAAAGAGGGCAAAGAGCCCTTTTTTTGTTTGTGGAAAACAGGGGTTGACAAGTTATAGAATGTGGAATAAAATGGGGCCACTAA
>Ga0075120_10003387_pt1 | contig 10935 bp, 9 predicted proteins | sample AntAceMetag02UKL_FD_69792 | JGI IMG/M metagenome (GOLD analysis project Ga0075120, IMG submission 69792) | Saline lake microbial communities from Ace Lake, Antarctica - Antarctic Ace Lake Metagenome 02UKL | ecosystem: Environmental > Aquatic > Non-marine Saline and Alkaline > Saline | place...
ATCCTAAACTTTATGAGAAATCTGTTCCGGTTAAAAAGGAAGATTTGAATGAACTACAACCAATAATTTTATTGATGTTTGAAACGATTATCTATTTTAAAAATAAATACAGCGTTGGTCGAGCCATTGCCGCACCACAAATCGGACTACAAAAACGCATTATTTGTTTAAATATCGACGAACCGACTGCAATGATAAATCCGGTGCTTGCCAATTTAAGTGATAATATGTTCGAAGTTTGGGACAATTGTATGAGTTTCCCAAATCTGCTGGTGAAAGTAATGCGCCATAAAAAATTCACAATAACCTATTTCGATTTTTGCTGGGAAAAACAAACCTGACATTTAGAGAACAAAATGGCAAAACACATTCAACACGAATACGACCATTTAGATGGAATTCTGGCTACGCAGTGCGCCATTGATAATAAATCGTTTCGCTGGAAAGCATAAAAAAAGCTGCCCGTTTGTTGACGAACAGCTTTTTTTTATTGTATGCTTTTGTTTTTAGAAAATACTATAAGATAAACCAGCAGCAAAAGTCAGGGTAGTTTTCCCTAAAATTTCATTGTACGAACCAACATCCGGATCGTTAAAAGTAACTTCAGAATCGAAGTAGATAGTATTTGAAACTCCTGCATTAAAAGTTAATTCATCTGTAATTTTCCACATAATACCTGCACCCGGAGTAAACGACGCATTGCTGTAGCTAAAATCACTCTGATAACTATCTGCAATACCCATGTCGCCATATAAACCACCCACACTAAATGCAAAATTATCGCTTAAGTTAAATTGTAATCCCAGACCAATTTCATAACCATTTTTATCAATTTCGCGTTCACGAACTGTTGCACCTGTTGCACCATCTCTAACATTACCACCCCAATCAACACCTTTGTTTAAATACATATTATATGAAAGTTGAGCTTCCAACCAATCCAATCCTTTATAACCAACTCCTAAAGCAAAAATTCCAGGAACATCGCTATTTACTTCGTCACCATCAGTAAACATTCCCAAATCATCAATTTTTGTACTGTTCGTTAAGGTCATATAAGTTTGATGCTCATATTTTGCTGCTATGTTCCAATCTTCGTTTGGCGAAATGTTAATTCCAATAATAGGAGTAAATCCAGCTCCGGTTTGTTTAGTATCTACTTCTCTGTCTCCCATCTGATCTGCTGTTCCTGCAAGCAAAGCCGAAGTACCTATTAATTGTGTAGCTTGTCCGGCATAAGTAGCAGCTGCCGTTGAATATGTGCCTTGAACGGTAGCAAGATTCATTGCATCAATTTGGTTTTGTGTTAAACCTAAACTTAGTAACCCCCCTGTAATCCCCGCATTTGTAGCAGCATCAATGTAACCCGCACCTTCAAGTTGTGCAAGTGTAAAATCACTAGCTCCACCATCAATTAATTGTTGCATGGAAGTAGCCGTTCCTCCTAATAGTTCAGCTCCGGCACTTGCTTGCGATGCTAAACCGGTAATCATTCCGGCTGTTTGAGTCAGCCAATCCCCAGCTCCGACCATTTGCCCTGCAACGTTTAATTCAACATCCCTAATACTTCCTGCATAAGCATTTGTTGAAGGCATGTAGCGTACTCCACCATAAACAGAGATGGCATCACTAATTTGATATGTTGCTCCCAACTGGATTCCCCAAAAAATTGAGCTACCACTAAACGAAAGGTCCGCATCATATCCCTGAACTGCCAACGCTGGATTAATTTGAGTCAAACCCGCTAAACCAGGGACAACTTTAGTAATCGGAATCTCAAACGAAGGAAGTCCTCGCTCAAAATCAGCCGAACCTCCTCCAGCATTTGGGCCAAATCCGAATGAAAAAGCCCAGTCTTTTGACTTGTAAACCGCAAATGCAGTTGGAAAAACAGGAACTTTAACTTTTCCCAGGTACGATCCGTCATTTAATAATGGAAATTTGCTTTCTACAGTTTTATCCTGAAAAATAGTCTGACTGTGAAATGCAAAATGCCACCCGTCTTCCATTTTTATAAGACCTGCCGGATTATAATAAACAGCATCAATATCAAGCGATGCATTTCGCGACATCATTCGAATAAATTGTGCACTCTGATTGGTGTTGGTAAGTAAGCCACCTGCAAATGATAAGTTGGCTAGCATGAATAATGCTACTAAAAACGTAAGTCTTTTCATTGGTTTTTTTTTAAATGTACTAGTCTCTGTTAATAAAAATTTATCACAATTTTTGAGATCTATTTATGTTGATAGTTGATTTTTAACGAAACAAATTTATAATTTAAAATTAAACAACAAAACATTCTTCTTGATATTCAATCACTTGTGGAACTTTAGAACATATCAATCACATGTTCAAATTGAATTAACAAAAAAAACCCGGGAGTAAACTCCCGGGCAATTCATTCATAATAAATATCTTAGATATGAATTACTTCGTCGTAAGCTGCTGCTGCAGCTTCCATAATTGCTTCGCTCATTGTTGGGTGTGGGTGAATTGTTTTCAGCAATTCGTGCCCGGTTATCTCCAATTTTTTAGCAACTACCATTTCGGCAATCATTTCGGTCACATTTCCACCAATCATGTGTGCCCCCAATAATTCGCCGTATTTAGCTTCAAAAATTAGTTTTACAAAACCATCCTTTTGTCCAGAAGCGCTCGCTTTTCCACTTGCAGAATAAGGAAATTTACCAATTTTTAGTTCGTAACCTGCTTCTTTTGCTTTTGCTTCGGTTAATCCAACCGACGACACTTCAGGATTTGTATAAGTACAACCCGGAATATTTCCATAATCGATAGGATCTGGATTTAACCCAGCTATTTTTTCAATACACACAATTCCTTCGGCTGACGCAACGTGTGCCAGCGCCGGTCCGGCAATAATATCGCCAATGGCATAAACACCTTCAACATTCGTTTTATAAAACTCATCAACTTTTACCCGACCTTGTTCAGTTTCAACACCCAGTGCCTCCAAACCAATTCCTTCGGTATTTGGCGAAATACCAACTGCCGAAAGCACAATATCCGCTTCCACAATCTGTTCCCCTTTTTTGGTTTTAATAGTCACCTTACATTTTTCGCCCGAAGTATCAACACTTTCAACGGAAGAACCAGTCAACACTTTCATTTTCATTTTTTTGAAAGAACGTTCTAACTGTTTCGAAACATCCACATCCTCGTTTGGAACTACATTAGGCATAAATTCAACCAAAGTAACTTTTGTTCCAATGGTTTGATAAAAATAAGCAAACTCACTACCAATTGCACCAGAACCAACCACAACCATACTTTCCGGCTGTTTATCCAATGTCAGTGCTTTGCGATATCCAATAATTTTTTGTCCGTCCTGAGCTAAATTTGGCAGTTCGCGAGAACGTGCACCCGTTGCTAAAATAATGTGTTTTGCAGAATATGTCTTTTTTTCACCGGAATCATCGCTTACTTCAACCTCGTTTTTACCGACCAGTTTCCCCATCCCAAAAATCGATTCAACTTTATTTTTTTTGAAAAGAAACTGAATTCCTTTACTCATTCCATCGGCAACTCCACGGCTACGTTTTACCATTGCATCAAAATCAGCTTTTACCTCGCCTTCAATAGTAACGCCATAATCGGCAGCGTGTTTCGCATATTCAAATACCTGAGAACTTTTCAATAACGATTTGGTTGGGATACAACCCCAATTCAAACAAATACCACCCAAGTTTTCTTTTTCAACAACGGCAACTTTTAATCCCAATTGCGCAGCTCGAATAGCGGTAACATATCCACCGGGGCCACTACCAATAATTATAACATCGTAATTCATCTTTGTATTTTATTTTTATTATTATTGATTTTAAGTAACAATAACAGTTATTACATTGAAAGGTTTTGAACAAAGTTAAATCATTTTAATCGTTTCACTATCCTTTTGTTTAGGGTATGCACATAAAAGAAGGGTTCTCCTTTTTTCACCTAGTTACTTCAATTTCGAATACATTTCCAACAAGTTTCCTGCGGCTGTAAACGAACTCATTTTATCACTTAATACATAATTTTCCAATATATTCAATCGTTCTTTTATTTCAGGATTGTCATAAAAATTACGCTTCAACTGCCCGTCAATTGTTTCGTACATCCAATAAGTCGATTGCCGGTTTCTGTTTTTCACAAAATACCCATTGTTTACCGTTTGGTTTTTGTAGGCAATAATTTTTTTCCAAACTTCTGGTATTCCTGATTTTTTGGCGGCTGAGCACGTAAGCACCTGGGGTTCCCAATCAGAGTCTCGTTTGGGAAAAAGATGCAGCGCGTTGTGGTATTGAATCCTGGCCATTCCCGCTTTTTCGATATTGTTTCCATCGGCTTTATTAATGGCAATTACATCTGCCATTTCCATAATGCCGCGTTTTATTCCCTGCAATTCGTCGCCCGCACCAGCCAACATTAACAATAGAAAAAAATCTGTCATGGAATGAACAGCGGTTTCACTCTGCCCCACTCCAACCGTTTCGATAAAAATATGGTTAAAACCTGCTGCTTCACAAAGAATAATTGTTTCCCTTGTTTTTCGGGCAACACCACCCAAAGAACCCGCAGCTGGACTTGGCCTGATATATGCATTTCTGTCGCCCGCCAAATCCTCCATCCTTGTTTTATCGCCTAAGATACTTCCTTTAGTTCGCTCGCTACTTGGGTCGATTGCCAAAACAGCCAGCTTTCCTCCCTGCCTTGTAATATAACTTCCAAGTGCTTCAATAAAGGTGCTTTTCCCAACACCTGGAACTCCGGTTATTCCAACACGCACCGAATTTCCGCTGTGTGGTAAACATTGTGTAATAATTTCCTGTGCTAACGCCTGGTGTTTAGCACTGGCGCTTTCAACCAGTGTAACCGCCTTACTTAAAAGGGTAATGTCACCTTTTAAAATCCCCTCAACATATTCCTGCACAGAATGTAATTTTCTATTTTTATTTAAAAACCGCTTAACGGAATCGTTGCTTACTGAATCAGGTTGAGGAATTCCTGTATTCACTTTTAAACCCTTAAAATCGGGTTCATTCTCGATATGATGATGCAAATCTTTTATTGACATAAGTATTACAATTGAATGCAAAAGTAAACCATTTCTTACAATAAAGGACAAAAAAAAGTGCTGCAAATTTTACCCGCAGCACCTTTTTTACCGTAAAAAATAAATATTATTAACCTGCAGCAGGTACACTCACATTACTTGTAATGCGTAATGTTGTAGTTGGTGTTTTAGGATCGTTGGTAATAACCGTAATAGATTTACTTTGACGACCGCGTTTTCCTCTCGAATCGAAAGTTACCTTTATCGGTGCAGTTTCTCCTGCAGCAATTACTTTTGTGGAAGGAGCAACAGCAGTACAACCACACGATGAACGTACATTTCTAATGATTAATTCCGACTTTCCATCATTCGTCAGCATAAAAGTATAATCCTTCTTATCACCTTGTTTCATTTCGCCAAAATCATAAGAACTTTTATTAAACTTAGCAACAGCCGCATTGGCAAGCTGTTCAGGAGTTAGAGTCGAAAAATCCTCTGCTATTGTTGCACTCACTCCAACCGAACTCTTATAATCCTTGCTTCCATCCAACGAAAGATAGATACGATGCGATGCAAAACCAAAAGTATTTGCCCCCTTGGCATCGTAGGTAACAATCAATTTTCCTTTCCCTTTTGCAGGAATTGTTTCTGGTTCAATGGTAACTTTCAAGTGTTTTGGAACTGTTCTTAAACCAACCAGAACCGGTTTGTCAGTATCATTAATTAACTCTAGCTCTTTCTTTTCAACAGAACTTTGCACCAGCTTCGCAAACGAAATATGATTCGTCTTTACCCGAAGTGCACCAATTTTGCGAGGATACAATTCAGCCAACGTTTTCTCACGCTGAGCCACAGTTCCTTTTATACGTAAAATAACTCTCGCATTTTCAGCATTCGAACTAACCGTAACCGTTTTATTAAACGAACCCGGACGGTTTTTAGGATTGTAACTAACCTGTATTTCACCGGAAGCATTTGGAGCCACTGGCTCACGTGTCCATTTTGGAGTGGTACATCCACAAGATGCGCGTACATTGCTCAACACCAATGGAACTGCACCCGAATTCGTAAACTTAAAAGTAGTTGTTTGAACACCGGCTGCTTCTTTAAATGAGCCGTAATCGTGGACTGTTTGTTCGAAAACAATTTTTGCCTTTTCTTGTGCTATTGTAACATTAAATGCAGCAACTAAACACAGAACTGTAATCAGTTGTAAAAAAAATTTCATTTTATTTGAATTTTAAATAATTAGATTTATTGTTTGTATTAACAGCCACAAATGTAAGAATGCTTTTGGCGAATCCTGTTAACCAACTCCAATATTTTGTTAACGAAGTGTTAACTACTGTTTTAATTTAAAAAATGTTTAGTTTAGCATATCTCAATTTCTGAATGAAAGGAAAAAACTTAAAATATATAATTTTTTTAGCCACAATTTCCATCGCAGGAGTTTTTTTAATACAATTTGCTTTTTTGAAAAGTTCTTACAATTATTCTGAAAAGCAATTTAGAGAAAGTACAAGTGTAGCTCTAAAAGAAGTTGCCTGGCAAGTTTTATTAGCAAGTGGAAACAGCTCTAATTTCGATAGTATAACGCCGGTTGAAATTGTTTCAGGTAATTACTATTTAGTTAACGTCAATTCCGCTATCGACAAAGAATTGCTTAAAAAACAGCTGATCAAGCAATTAAAAAGACACGAGATTTATACCGAATTTGAGTTTGCAATTTTCGATCCCGAATTCGAGCAAATGGATATTGGCACTTTAATAACTAAAACTGAAGCTGAAGAAGTATCTAACTTTGAATTTCCTGTTAACGAAGATTACACCAACTATTTTGGCATTCATTTCCCCAATCGTTCAGCATTTTTTACCTCGCAGCTTTCAATATGGTATTTTTTAACTGGTCTGTTGGTGATTGTATTATTATTTTTTGGCTACACACTTTCTGTCATAATTAAACAAAGACAACTCTCCGAAGTACAAAAAAATTTCATTAACAACTTAACACACGAGTTAAAAACTCCCATCTCGTCCATCGCACTTTCAGCTAATGTAATTAATAACAGGGAGATACTAAAAACACCTCAAAGACTCTTTGAGTATACCCGAATTATTGAGGAGCAAAACAAACGGTTGTCGAAAAATGTTGAAAAGGTTTTAAACCTTGCATCGATTGAGAAAAATCGAATTCAATTGAATCTTGAAGAAATCCATGTCCATGAGGTTCTAAAAGAGACAGTTGAGCATTTTAAGCAGACTGACTTTGGACAAAAAGCAATCGTTAAATTTAAATTGAACGAAGATGATGAAATAGTTTTTGCCGACAAATTTCACTTTTCAAATCTAATTCTAAACATACTCGAGAATTCGGCAAAATACTGCGAACAGGTTCCTCTTATAATAATTAACCTTTCTCAGGCAAAAGATTTTTTACATTTGAATTTTTTAGATAATGGTATCGGAATTTCCAAAGACCAACGAAAAAAAATATTCAAAAAATTTTATCGTGTCCCAACAGGTAACGTCCATAATGTGAAAGGATTTGGCCTCGGATTAGATTATGTACAAAAAATAGTGGTTGCCCATAAATGGAAAATTAAAGTTGACGAAAATCCCGAAGGAGGAAGTATATTTACACTTTTAATACCAAATAAAAAATGAGCTCGACCGAATTTAAGATACTTTTAGTTGAAGACGATGACACTTTACGCTTTATTATAAAAGATAATTTAGAGCAAAAGGACTATAAAGTTCAAGTTGCAGAAGATGGAGGAATTGCGCTGGATCTTTTCAATCAATATAATTTTGATTTAATTATTTTAGATGTGATGCTTCCAAAAATCGATGGGTTTCAGGTTGCAAAAACTATACGTAAAACCAACGACCAGATTCCGATTATTTTTCTAACCGCACGCTCGATGACCGAAGACAAAATTACCGGACTTACAATTGGTGGCGACGATTACATTGCCAAACCTTTTAGCATGGAAGAGCTGCTTTTGAAAATTAAAATCTTTTTAAGACGTAGTCAGTCGCAGCCAGTTTCTGGAGAAACGCAACTAAAATACACAAAAATTGGAAAATTTATTTTTCATCCTGAAGAATTACTTTTATCGTTTAACGGTGAAAAGAGAAGCCTGACTTTTAAAGAAGTTGAGCTAATTCGCTTATTTGCTGCGAATGCCAACAAAGTTTTAAGTAGAGACGAAATATTAGAAAAGGTTTGGGGCTCCAACGATTATTTTTTAGGCCGTAGTTTGGATGTATTTATATCGAGATTGAGAAAATATTTTACACCCGACTCCAATATTAAAATCATAAATTTACACGGAATTGGATTTCGATTCACAGTAAAAAAAGAAAGTTAAAAAATGAGTGTAACACATTTAATAATACTTATTGTTATTGGTATTTTATCAGGAATACTAGCCGGAGTTTTTGGAATTGGCGGGGCAATACTTGTAATTCCTGCATTAGTCTTTATTTTAGGACTGTCGCAACACGAAGCGCAAGGAACCAGTCTTGCATTTATGTTGCCACCTGTTGGAATTCTTGCCACCTGGAATTATTGGAAAGAAGGACAAGTAAATTGGAAAATTGCTCTTGTTTTATCACTCACCTTTGTAATTGGCGCCTATTTTGGATCTCAGCTCTCTATTAATATTTCGGATAAAATGCTACGAAGAGTTTTTGGAGTTTTAATGCTGGTAATTGCAATAAAAATGATTTTCTCAAAATAAGAAGAGAGTTTAAGTCGTACAATTGTGAAAAGATTGAGTTTTCTAATAAAAAAAGGGTGTAGATTTTGGAAGAGATAAAAAAACAACTATTTTTGCACTCCGAAAATTATTGATAATAATATAAAAATAAATAGAAATGAAAAGAACATTTCAACCATCCAATAGGAAGAGAAAGAACAAACACGGGTTTAAAGAAAGAATGTCAAGTGCAAATGGACGTAAAATCTTAAAAGCTCGTCGTGCAAAAGGAAGAAAAAAATTAACTGTTTCGGACGAACCGAGACACAAAAGATAATTTTTAGCTTATTAACTTTTGCAAAAAGGTAAAGAATAATTTTCTTTACCTTTTTGTGTTTATGGGTGTTTGTAATATCTCACTAACGCTTAACAGAAGAGAATCGTGAAATAGAGAACAATACTGGCAATCCTTCTGTTTAGATATAGAATAACGACAAACAAAAAGTACAGGGAAAAAATGTGTAAAAAATGAATTCAGATCTCAACACTATTCTATCACTCAACCTACCAACTTCACTAAAAAAGATAACCGAAAAAGTTGTTAATGCCGAGCAAATTACTACTTCCGATGCACTGGAATTGTACAACTGTTCGAACCTTGCATTACTTGGCGTGCTAGCCAATGTAACAAAAAGAAGATTAAGCGGCGATTATGTTTTTTTTAATCGCAATTTCCATATAGAACCAACAAACATTTGCGTAAACCACTGTAAATTTTGCTCTTACCGAAGAAGAGAGGGACAAAAAGGAGCATGGGAATGCAGCATCGAAGATATGATTGCCGAAGTAAATAAATACACACAAAAAGGGGCAACCGAAGTTCATATTGTTGGTGGTGTTCATCCCAATCGGAATGTAAACTTTTATGTTGATTTGCTGAACTCCATAAAAAAGACTGCACCCAGCTTGCAAATAAAAGCTTTTACTGCAGTTGAGATTGACCAAATGTGCCAAATGGGAAATTTGTCGGTTGAAGAAGGTCTTCGCAAACTAAAAGTCGCTGGATTGGAGTCAATTCCAGGTGGAGGTGCTGAGATTTTTGACGAAGCCTTACGGGCCGAAATTTGCCCCGATAAAACGGGATCAGCAGAGTGGTTAAGAATTCATTCGGTAGCACACAACATGGGAATTCCAACCAATTCAACCATTCTTTACGGATTACTGGAAAATTATGAGCACCGGGTTGACCACATGAATAGATTGCGCGAAACACAGAAAAAGACCAATGGATTCAATGCTTTTATTCCGTTGAAATTTAAACGTGCGAACAACGAATATTCAAAAGTTAAGGAAACTACTTTAATCGAAGATTTAAAAAATTATGCGGTTTCCCGAATTTTCCTTGATAATATTCCACACTTAAAAGCGTATTGGCCAATGATTGGCAAACAGGCAGCACAACTTTCGCTCGGTTTTGGAGTAGATGATTTAGACGGAACTATTGACGATTCAACAAAAATCTATTCGATGGCTGGTGGTGATGAAAAACCATCGGCAAGCCGCACGGAACTAATCCAAATGATTAAAGAGTTAAAACTCGTTCCGGTAGAAAGAGACACGAATTACAATATTCTTAAAACGTTCTAAAATTATTAGGCAATAAAAAAATTTAAACAAAAGATACACGAAAAACCATCGTCTCACCCAGTTTATACCAAAAAATAAAGGAAAATATTTAATTAAAGTTTTAGCATACTTTTTTTGCAGTATTTTTGTTTTTTAATAAGACCGAAAAATAATAACATGAGTTTTAAAAAATTCCTGGCAAGCCGAACATTTTTCAAAAATTTAATAATAGCATTTATACTTGTTGCAGCTTTGCTTTTTATGACTTTGCAAAGTTTAAAATCATATACACAGCACGGGCAATCGAATCCGGTTCCAAATTTTACTGGCTTGACAAAGCAAGAAGCTGAAATTACGGCAAAACAAAACAAGCTGAAAGTAGTAGTTATCGATTCGGTTTATACCAACAATGTAGGACCTGGAAAAGTAGTAGAACAAGAGCCAAGCCCGGGATTCAAGGTAAAAGATAACCGCACCATTTTTTTAACGATAAATTCAACCAACAAAGAGATGGTGATTTTACCAAAGCTTACCGAAATTTCTTTCCGA
>Ga0075120_10003388_pt1 | contig 10933 bp, 10 predicted proteins | sample AntAceMetag02UKL_FD_69792 | JGI IMG/M metagenome (GOLD analysis project Ga0075120, IMG submission 69792) | Saline lake microbial communities from Ace Lake, Antarctica - Antarctic Ace Lake Metagenome 02UKL | ecosystem: Environmental > Aquatic > Non-marine Saline and Alkaline > Saline | place...
GTAATTACAGATTTACTCATCCATTCTTTTATCAGCATTTCTTGCCTCCAATATTTTTGGTGTCATTAATAACAAGGTTTTTGTCTGATGCGTAGCCTTGCCTAACCTGACATTAGCAAGTGTCGTGCCATTTAGTAAAAAATTCATAAGCGTATTGTTTAATAGGTATCTGAGGCTTTAAAAAATAATAAAAAATCAACCGCACACGGGCAAATCAAATAATATTCTTTCAACCTGTAAAAAAAACTGACACTCAGTACCTATGAGATCAACCCAAAAACAAATACCAAAGACGTCAAATAAAGATCGCTGGTCAGGCATAGGTGATAACATCGTAATGGAACTCAAAGCAGTTGATTGGAAATATCCACACCTGTTATACCGGCTAAAATAGAAAAAATAATTCAAACCATCAGTGTCATGGTACCACCCATACTGTCATTTCTTTTGCACCGTGAATGACTTTCCAGGGGACACTGCCTATATCAAAATCAGTCACATCAGATTTTCCTTTTCTCCCAAAGACAATGGTGTCACAATTTTCTTCCCTGGCTGCTTCAAAAATGGCTCCTGCACGACTCTTAGCGCCTTGAATAATTTTACTCACAATATTTTTTCTTTGAATACCGGCATTTTCAAGAATTTGTATCGCCTCTTGAACCGCGGTTTCAATTTCTTCAAAGGCTGTGGTGATAAAGTCTATTGATTTTTTTTCGTTCTTTTTTTCATCATACTCATCAAAATCCCTGAGCACACTGCAAAGGACAATCCGGCAATCCGAATTTTCAATTATTTGCGCCACAAACTCAATCGCCCTTTTTGCCCCTTCAGACCCGTCAATGGCAAGAAGAAGAGAATGATTAACCTTTTGTGTCCCTGCCAGCATCAATGGGATGCTGATTGCTTTTTCAACCAGTTTTGTTGAGACACTTCCCAGGGCAAGGGGCAACAACAATTTAGCACCGCCACGTCTGCGTATCAAAAGGGCATCATATCCTTTTCGGGCTTCATCCATGATGTCCCTTACGATCTCCTTATTTCTTTCTGCTATAATAATGCTGATGGCTTCCGGCTTAAATCCTGCGGCAATGAGCATGGTTTTTGCTTTTCCCATAAAATCTTCCATCTCAGATCTATATCCAAGTTCCCATGCATATACCCGGGAACTTGCGTTATAGCTGAAAGGATCTTTTTTGAGATCATAATAACACTCTGGAACCTTGGTAATAATATTTATCAAAACAAGTTCCTTTTTAAGAAAGGGTTTAAAACTGCAAAGGTATTTAATGGTTTTAAATGCTCTTTGTGAACCATCCAGAGCCACAAGAAGTTTATTTTTATTTTCTGACATTTTTATTACTCCTTTTTTGAATCTTATTTATTTTTTATTCATTGCACGGCTTCTTTCTTTATTCCCAGATCATTTCGACAACAAAGAGATGACATGTCTATTGTTTGGGATTTCTAAGGTAAGCCCCCCAATAACTCATACCGACAAATACGCCCCCGCCAATTACATTTCCGATGGTCACGGGTAAAAGGTTTTTCCATAAAAAATTTATCCAGGTCAGGGAATCCATCGAGATATTGCCAATGGTCAGCTCAGTCGCCCAGGTTTTTAAGAATATTCCCGTTGGAATAAAATACATATTGGCCACGCAATGCTCAAACCCTATAGCGACAAAGCCCATGATGGGGAAAAAAATGGCGAAAATCTTGCCTACAGTCTGTCGAGCAGCCAGTGCCATCCAAACGGCCAGACAAACCAGCCAATTACATCCGATTCCACGGAAAAGGGCTTCATTGAATCCAAGTTCAACTTTTTTTATGGCGATATTGATGGCAGCTGCGCCCAATGATCCATTGCCGGTTTTCCATAGACCGGAAAAATAAAAGAGCAGTGCAATAAGCAGTGAACCGATGAAATTAGCCAGATAAACAACTCCCCAACGTTTCAACATGTTGCCGAAGGTGATTTCCCTGGTCAAAACACTTGAAATCATTAAATTATTACCTGTAAACAATTCCGCACCAGCAATGACTACCAGCATCAAACCAAGGCTGAATGCTGATCCAGCCATAAATTTTGCAAATCCAATACCCGTTATGGCTGCCATATCAAATGTAATGCTTGTGGCCAAAAGCCCGCCAAAACCAATATATGATCCGGCCAGAACGCCTAAAACAGTTACTGTGAGCCAGGGCGAATTTGCTTTTCCAACACCGATGGTGGATGCAACCGTTTCAGCGATGGTCTTGGGAGCTTTATCTTCCATATTCGGTATTGGAAATTGCATTGAGGTGATGATCTTTTCAAATCTGCCCAGGATATGCTTTTCCTGATTCAATTTACCTTGAATCGCTCGTTTAACCGCCTGCGCTATCTCGTCAGGCGTAAATGGTTTGGAAACATAGTCCATGGCCCCAAGTTTCATGGCTTCAGTTGCCCTGCCCACTGTGGGATAGCCGCTGATCATGACCAGAGCGGATTCAGGTGTCCGCCGGTTAAGTTCTTCGATTACATCCAGACCGTCAAAGCCCGGCATTTTCCAATCGCAAAGAATAACGTCATACATCGAATCTGTGGCAAGCCTGAGCCCCTGATCAGGATTCGGGGTAATGACCACATCAAAACCTTCAGCCGTAAAAATTTTCTGGCATGCATTCAATACGACTTCTTCATCATCTATGATCAACATGCTCTGTTTCATAAACGTGTCTCCTATTTGCCGGAAAACTGTTTTCCTTTAATCAGCCATTGTTTTCGCCCAGGCTCAATGGTGCCCACCTGATCTTCGATCCAATCGATATCACCGGTGATGATGCCCAGTTTTTCAGCACTGGTCAGATTATACTTTTTCAAAACATCCTCACCCTGCTCAAATACTTTCCGGGCAAATTTTGGGTCTTTAGCTCCTTTTTTCAGTATCTCCAACATTTCTTTGACATGGATAATCGTCTGTTCCTCCTGCAAAACACTGGATGAACTGTCCATGGCCGCAACCACGGCCCGGACCAGTTCCTCAGGTGTAAATGGTTTCTCGATATAATTGACCGCACCCAGTTTCATAGACTGGATGGCGGAATCCACGGTAGCATATCCTGTAATGATAAGTACCGGTAATGTCGGTTTGACCCGTTTGATATCCCGAAGAACCGTCAGACCATCCATATCCGGCATACGGATATCTGTTAAAACAATATGGAATGGTTCATTGGTCGCCCGCCGAACCCCGATGCCTGCAGTTAATGTCGTACTGACGTCATAATCATAGGATGTCAGGATTTTGTCGACACTGTCCAAAACAATCTGTTCATCGTCAATGATCAATACTCTTTTTTTATCCATGAGATCTCCTAATATACCAATTAATTATTTAAATAGTGTTTGAACGAAAACTTACCAGATTTCAGCGCTCAGGCGCGCTTCAAGCCATTGTTTCTGTTTGGCCGTAAGTGGGCCGATTTGCTGCTCGATCCATCGGATATCCCCGGTAATGATAGCCAGTTTTTCAGGTCCGGTTAAATCAAATTCGTCCAGCGCATCTGATCCATAATATAGTAGCTCCTTTCTGAGATTACTATCGTCTGCGGCAAGCTCCAATACTTTGATAACTTCTTGCTTGTGTATAATCCTCTGTTGTTCCGGCTCCTGGAATTTGGCAGTATCAATGGCCTTGGATATGGATTGAACGAGCTGGTCGGGATCAAATGGCTTTTGGATATAATCGACTGCGCCGAGTTTCATCGCCTGAACCGCAGAACGAACCGAACCATATCCGGTTATGATCATTACCGGCAGTGAAGGTTTGCTCCGTTTAATATCTCTGAGCACAATTAATCCACCGATGTCCGGCATACGGATATCCGTCAAAACAATATCATATGAATTCTTGATGGCCAGATCGATCCCCGTCTTTCCCTTTAAGGTAAGGTCAACTTCATAATTTTCCGCTACAAGAACCTTTCTAACACTGTCTAAAACCACCTGCTCATCATCGATTACAAGTGCTTTTCTTTTTTCCATTGAATTTCTCCTCATCTTAAAACTTATGTTATGACCTGTCGAACCGCTTTGAGCAGCTCATCAGGTGTGAAGGGCTTGGCTAAAAATTGACATGCCCCTGTTTTTTTTGCTTCGGCAATAATTTCCGGTGTATTGAGTCCGCTCATCAATATGGTGGGGATGATTTTGCCTTGTTTTTTAAGTTCATTCATCAAGTATATACCATCGTGAAAAGGCATTTTGATATCTATGAGCAGCAGCACTATATCTTTCGGGTCAATGACCATGAGGGCTTCATCAACGGATTTTGCGTAAGCGACATCATAGCCTTCCGATTCAAGTACCCGTCTACAGCTTTCAAGAACAATGCCTTCATCATCTACAATAAATATTTTCATTTTATTGCCCCGGTTTTTCCTGATCCTGTTTTTCCAAATGCTGCTGGTTTAATGGGAGCCAGATAAAAAAACTCGAGCCTTTATTGATTTCACTCTGGACTCTGATGGTTCCACCATGCTCTTTGACGATTCCATATGAAACCGACAACCCAAGGCCGGTGCCGCGACCGACTTCTTTGGTTGTAAAAAAGGGGTCAAAGAGTTTATTTAAATTTTTTGACGGGATGCCACAACCCGTATCTGCAATAACGATCTCTACTCCCATGTGGCCCACATCGTCCGCAGATACGCCTGTTGTTGTTTGAATCGTAATCGTATCGCCTGGTTTGGTTGCATCAAGTGCATTGATCAATATATTTAACAGAACGCTTTCTATCTTGTTTCGATCAATTATCATCATTGGAATATCTGCACCTGGCTTGAATTGAACCAAAACACCCTTTAACAATGCCTGATTTTCCATTAATTTAATCGTTGACGTGGCCAGTTGGTTGATGTCCATCAGTTCCGGATCCAAAAGGGTCTGGCGGGAGAAGTCGAGCAATCCTTTGACAATTTTTCGAACCCGTTCAGTGGATTCGGCAATGACATTCAGATCTGAACGGATATCATCCGAAATATCTTTTCTTCGCAGCAACATATGCGTATAGGTCAATACACCCGTAAGTGGATTGTTGATTTCATGACCTACTCCTGCTGCAAGCCGGCCAATACTGGCCTGCTTTTCAGATTGAATGATCTGGGTTTGACTTTCCATCCTTCTTCGTTTCATGGATTTCACCATCTTCCAGAACATTACCTGCAGCACTGCTATTTCTTTATCTTTGGAAATGGAACCCAGATCATGTATCAGATTACCGTCTGAAACCTCCTGACTGGCTTTTATCAGTCGATGGATAGGCTGCATGATCCGATGGGTCAAAAAAATGCCCATAACAATGGCGAGGATAACACTGGCCAGGATTGCCAGGGATAAATATAAAATAAATTTATGTTGTAAAGATAAATAATTGGACTCTGAAATGGCTATGGACAGCATTCCCACTCTTTTTCCCAATATATCACAAATCGGATCATAGGACACAAGGTTCCGGCCGGTTGAATCCTGCTGACGACTTGTCCATTGGTTGCCTCTGATCAAAACCTGCTGCCTGACATCGTCAGGAACCTGTGCGCCAAAGGTTCGCTTTCCATTTTCATCGACCATGTTGGTGGCAATACAGACGTTATTGAAAAAAATGTTGACGGCCAATGTATTTGAATCGGATTGAATGTTATCGAAAAAAAAGGATTTGGGGATTGAGTCGACAATACTCATGCTTTGATGAAGAAGTATTCCACCATATATGACACCTACCAAATTTTCTCCATTTAGGTTTTCAAATATTGGAGTGGCCGCAGCAATCGCCATACATATGGCTGGTTCTGGTTCATTCCCTGGCAGATTTTGCAATCGTTTGGCCAATTCAGGATTTTCAAGAATCATAAAATCCTGTGAAAAAACAATCGTCCCTGCGACCAGTCGACGCTGATGGATGGCTTGGCGTACAAGGGGGTTTCCCTGCAAAGAAATCTGGTCCAGAATCGAGAGGGGGCTGAGTTTAGATAATGGAACCCCGTCACCCGTCACAATCCCGGCAAAATCCAATTCAGCATTTTCAGCTAATCGGTTGATCCGAACTGCCAAATCCGAAAGATCTTTGTTAACCACAGAGGAACGGAATCCTGCACCAAGTGTGGTAATGACCAGGGCAGTTTTTATAAATTTGACATGGGCATTGTAGACGTCATGGGTGGCATTTAAGGCCAGTCGGGAGTGTTTTTGGGCTTCATGAGTCATTGAATTGTATAATAATTGACTACCAATAAGTAGAGAGATCCCGCCTACCAGAAAGGACACGATCAACAAACACAAAATCAATCTGAATCGAATTGAGTGTATCATTTTCTGCCTCTATTATCCGGTTATCACCCTTGCCCAAACCTTTTCCAACATGGACTTGTTAACAGGATATGCAATATGTTTGCCAGAATATTTATGCCCCCAATTATTGGCAATTATGAATATTTGGCTTTGGACAAAGCCAAATATAATCAAGTTGATTTTACGATGTGTAAAAAAAACTGACACTCAATTTAGAAAAAATATTCAGAACTGTATTTTATGGCAATAATAAATATTGCCCAATGATCTTCTAATGTTGTATTGTTTAACCCGAGCGACATTGGATATTACTCTTAAAAGAATTTGGAATTCAATTTATGTGCTTAGCTGTTCCGTCTAAAATTATTGAAATCAATGACAAGGTTGCCAAAGTGGATGTGGACGGTGTGATTCGGGAAACCAGCATCATGCTTCTGGATGATGTAAAAATAGGGGATTATGTCATTGTCCATGCAGGATTTGCAATTAATATCCTTGATGAAGAGGCTGCTCTTCAAACCCTGGAGGATCTGCGCAGTATCCTTGCAGCAGAAGCAAGTCAGAACAATGGTTTGAATGACCATCTATAGACCTTTATGAAATCTTCGATAACAACAAAAAAGCTGAAAATCAGCGGAGTTGTTCAAGGCGTTGGTTTCCGGCCTTTTTTATTTGTCCTGGCCAAAAAATATCTACTCAAAGGTGAGGTTTCCAATACTGCCGACGGTGTGCTTGTTATTGTGGAGGGATCTTCTGAAAATATTAAAAGTTTTACCAATGATATCTATATAAAAAGCCCTTTGCTTGCTTCTGTGACCGGTATTGAAACCTTTGATACTGAATCCGGCAATTTTTCTGTGTTTCAAATTGTGAAAAGTAAAGCCTGCTTCAGTCAAACCACTTTAATCTGTCCTGATGTAAGCATTTGCTCTGATTGCCTGGCTGAAATGAAAAACCCCCTTGACAGGCGGTATGAATACCCTTTTATTAATTGTACCAATTGTGGCCCAAGATATACCATTATTGAAAATATCCCCTATGACAGACCCAAAACCTGTATGAAGCATTTTAAGATGTGTGCTGCCTGTCAAAATGAGTATGATGATCCCATGAACAGAAGATTTCATGCTCAACCCAATGCATGTCCTGAATGCGGACCACAGGTTTTTTTAACAGGCAATAAGGGGAAAAGAATTGATTCAGATTCAAAAGAAGCCATAATCCTTGCAGCAAAATTTTTAAGCCAGGGTAAGATAGTCGGGGTAAAAGGACTTGGGGGATTTCATCTGGCCTGTGATGCATCCAACCCAGATGCTGTTCAAAGTTTAAGGCAAAGAAAATTACGTCCCCATAAACCCTTTGCCCTGATGGCAGAATCAGTATCCCGTCTGTTTGGCCATGTTCATGTCAGACCAGGGGAAAAAGAACTTTTGGAATCCTATCACAGACCCATTGTTCTGCTGAAAAAAAAGAATCATAACAGGGGCAGTATAACTGGCTTGGCAAAGGATGTGGCGCCATTTAACAATACTCTCGGGATCATGCTGCCCTATACCCCGCTTCATTTTTTACTGCTTGAAAAGGGACCTGACATTCTTGTTATGACCAGTGGCAACCGCTCAAGAGAGCCGCTTTCCATTGATAATGAGGATGCAATTGATTCATTTTTTCATATTGCTGATTATTTTTTATTGAACAACAGGGATATTTACTTTAGGGCAGATGATTCCATTGTCAGGGTCCAGGCCGGCAAACCCAGATTTATCCGACGCTCAAGAGGATATGTCCCTTTGCCTGTTTTGCTGAATAAAAAAATGCCGAAAATTCTGGGATGTGGTGCAGGGCTTAAAAATACGATTTGTCTGACCCGGAATAATGATGCTTTTTTAAGTCAGCATATCGGGGATATGGATAATGTGAAGGCATATGATTTTTATCAAAACAGTATTGACCATTTAAAAAAAATTTTTGACATTGTGCCGGATATCATTGCCTATGATATGCACCCGGGTTATTACAGCACTGATTATGCAAAAGCACTAAAGGGTGTAAAAAAAATTGCAGTTCAGCATCACCATGCCCATGCAGCAGCCTGTATGGCAGAAAATGATCTTGATGAAGAAGTCATTGCCATCACCCTTGATGGCACAGGATATGGAACGGACAATCATATCTGGGGCGGTGAAATCCTTTTATGTACGCAAAAAAAATGTAAAAGAAAAGCACACCTGTCATATATCAGGATGCCTGGCGGTGATGCTGCCGTTCTTGAACCCTGGCGCATGGCAGCATCAGTTCTCTATCAAGCCTTTGGAAATGATTTTTTAAATCTGGATATTCCTTATATAAAAGAGATGAAAAAAGAAAACCTGTCTTTTGTCTGTCAGATGATGGAAAAAAACATAAACTCTCCTTTGACTTCAAGTGCTGGAAGATTGTTTGATGCAGTTGCCTCTCTTCTTTGTATCCGGCATAAAATTTCCTATGAAAGCCAGGCTGCCACGGAACTTGAAACCGCGGCAGACAAAAATATGATAGAAAATGTCCTGACAGAAGATGTCTCCATTGATGAAGCCTATGGATTTGATCTTGTACAAAATAAAACCAATAGTAATGATGATTTATGTGAAATTGATATGATGAATAGTATCCGACAAATTGCAGCTGATTTAAAGCAGAATAAATCAATAGGCGCAATCAGTTCTAAGTTTCATCATACTTTGGTAGAGGCTTTTACACAAGCCACGTTTAGAGAGAGTAAAAAAACAGGAATTAAAAAAATCGTTCTTTCAGGGGGAGTGTTTAATAATGATATCATCCTGAATCAGATGATAAGGATTTTTGAAGAAAATAATTACAAGGTATATACACACACAAAGGTTCCAACGGGGGATGGCGGGATCTGTTTAGGACAGGCAGTGGTTGCAGCTGCTTTGCAGGGGAATTAAAATATGGTTTTAAAATATATTGAAGAGTACAGGGATGGCGATCTTGCCAGGGCTATTGTGAAAAAAATTCATGCTGTCAGTAAAAAAAAATTAAGACTGATGGAGGTCTGCGGAACCCATACCATGTCCATTTTCAGGCATGGCATCAGGAGTGTATTGCCTGTTGGTATCACTCTTCTTTCCGGTCCGGGGTGCCCTGTGTGTGTAACTGCCCAGAAGGATATTGATGCCTTTGTGGAGTTTGCAAGGGTTAAAAATGTTATCGTGACAACCTTTGGTGATCTCATTAAAGTACCGGGATCAAGTTCCACCCTTGGAAAAGAAAAAGCTGATGGTGCTGATGTGAGGATTGTCTATTCAATATTTGATGCCATTAATATTGCCAGGGAAAATAAAGATAAAGAAGTTGTGTTTTGTGCAGTGGGATTTGAAACAACCATTCCCACCATTGCAGCCGGTATTCTCATGGGAGTCCAGGGAAAAATAGATAATTTTTCCATTTATTCTGCCAATAAACTCACACCACCGGCCCTTGCAGCGTTAATGGAAACAGATGGTGTCAAGATAGACGGCTTTATCCTTCCGGGCCATGTTTCTGTGATTACAGGTACCAATGCTTACAGAGACACATTTGAAAAATATAATATACCATCTGTGATTGCAGGTTTTGAACCCATTGATATTTTACAGGCTGTTCTTCTTTTAGTACAGCAGAATGAGGCAGGAAAACCAGCCCTTGAAAATGCATATCCAAGGGCTGTATCTGATAACGGGAATGTAAAGGCAAAACAGATTATGAATCAGGTTTTTCAAGTCTGTGATGCCTCCTGGAGAGGAATCGGGGAAATTGCCTCAAGTGGGATGAGCCTTAAAAAAGAGTATCAAAAATTTGATGCGGCCATAAAATTTGATATGGATATGCCGGATGTACCTGAACCAAAAGGGTGTGCCTGCGGGCAAATCCTTCTGGGGTTGAAAACACCGGAAGAATGTGCCCTGTATAAGAAAAAATGCACCCCCATGACACCGGTTGGGCCCTGTATGGTATCAAGTGAAGGGTCTTGCGCTGCCTTTTACAGATATAGTTAGGGAAGATTTGTTTTGAATTTTGGGATGTGAGATAAAAGGAAAAAAGATGACTGAAGAAAAAGTATTATTAGACCATGGTTCCGGGGGAAAAGTCTCCCATGTAATGTTTTCCGAACTGATCCTTCCCTTGTTTGAAAATCCTGAATTATCAAAACAGGATGACGGGGCAACTCTGGATGTTGAAGGAACAAAACTTGCCTTTTCAACGGATTCTTATGTGATAGACCCTGTTTTTTTTCCTGGCGGCAATATTGGAGACCTGGCAGTGAACGGAACTGTCAATGATATCTCCATGTGCGGTGCCAACCCCATGTTTATAAGTGTGGGTCTGATTTTAGAAGAAGGGCTGCCTGTAAAAGATTTAAGAACAATCCTGGAAAGTATGGCAAGTGCGGCCAGAAAAGCCGGGGTCAAGATTGTAACGGGTGATACCAAGGTTGTTCCAAAGGGAAAAGCAGACAAAATTTTTATCAATACTTCAGGGATCGGAGTGATCCCTTCTCACATTAATGTGAGAAGGGATCACTCCGATCCCTGAAGTATTGATAAAAATTTTGTCTGCTTTTCC
>Ga0075120_10003392_pt1 | contig 10930 bp, 9 predicted proteins | sample AntAceMetag02UKL_FD_69792 | JGI IMG/M metagenome (GOLD analysis project Ga0075120, IMG submission 69792) | Saline lake microbial communities from Ace Lake, Antarctica - Antarctic Ace Lake Metagenome 02UKL | ecosystem: Environmental > Aquatic > Non-marine Saline and Alkaline > Saline | place...
CATTTAATAGACTGTCCTTTGTCAACGGAAAGGTTTACCGGAAATATGGTAAGCAAAATGCAGGGAAAAAGAACCCTGGGCATTATCAGAAGAACCTTGATCATAGGGAAACCAAAGGATCTAAAAAAATTTTGATTCTGAAACGGCCCGTGATTTGATGGTGTGCAAATATTTTGACCTGACCATTTTGGACTTTATTCCAAAACAGCCTTGACCATTTTGGATTACAGTATAAAATAGCCGCAGGAGATATCTCATATAATACCATCCTTAACGAGTTAAAATCGGAAATATGGGGATTGACAATGAATTTATACGATCTGATTATGAATTGAGATACCCGGCTGATACCATGGTCCAATTGAACGAGCAAATCATCCGTTCAATTAAAAATGCCGGCTTTGACTTTTTAAGCTAAGCTGCCGAATGATCAAAAAACCAAATCCATTCATGCAGTATCATCTTTACATTCCGGTTCACTCGTAACAGGAACAGATCTCCTCTACCCATTAAATTATCGGGCCTGCGAACACGAAAAATGTGGAACAAACTGTCTTGTGGCCCTTTTTATAAAATTAAGCAACCCCAGTTCAAGTAATTCTTTAATTGGTGCTTATACAATGATATAGTTGACATGCATTGCAGTTGCAGATATTCAAATTGAAGAATACTTTAAATTATTAATGAAAAAATATGAAATATAAAATATCAGGGCATGAGAAGTTTTCCTTACGCTACACTTGGCTTCCTAAAGCCATCATTGCTTTAGAAAAAGATGGTAAGATTTTTTCAAAATTTGATGATGCCATTATCTTAATGGGTGTGGGTAAAAATATGGTTCAATCAATTAAATTTTGGGCGCTATCAACTCAAATAATAGAGCAGGATGAAAATGATGGCTTATCAATCACGGACTTTGGAAATGCCTTGTTCAAAAATGATGGGCTTGATCCATACCTTGAAGACATCCAAACTCTCTGGTTATTGCATTGGAAACTTTCCACACTAAAAGAAAAGCCACTTTTAGCATGGGATTATCTTCTGAATAGGTGGCATGAGCCTGAGATTACAAAATCTTCTGTTATGAGAATTTTTGAAAGTGAAAAAGATAATATTGAAGGTCGGCCCTCTTCAACAACCTTAAAAGATCATTTTGATACTTTCATTCGCACTTATGTCCCTACCAGAGGACCAAAGGGTGATATTAAAGAGGACAATCTTGACAGTCCGCTTGTTGAACTTGAACTGCTTCAAAAAATTGGAGACAGAGCAAATAAACCTCTCACTGGAAAACACGAACCTATCTTTGTATTTCGACGAGAAGAAAAACCGGAAATTAGTTCAGAATTATTTGTCTATTGTCTTTATGATTTTTTTAACACTGCCTTTCCAAATGAAAACACACTGACTTTCAGGGAAATAGCAGTCGGGCATGGTAGCCCGGGGCAAATTTTTAAACTTCCTGAAAATGATCTTAGAAAACGGTTGGAAAACCTTGAAAAGGATACATCAGGTAGCTTGGTTTATAAAGAATCAGCCAATATTCAACAGGTCCACAAAAGAGAAAATATTGACATGAATGATCTGTTAAAAAGAATATATTAGATGGAGAATATATATATAGTGGACGATACTAAAGTATCTGAATTATTTAACATCAGTGGTCGTTTTTTGCGTTCTGCACATTTAGAAAGAGATTTCAATGATGCCCGTGGATTGGAAGATTATATTTTAAGTGATTATACACAAAACTGTTTACAAAGGACTTCAATTGGTCTTGAAAAAAATCAGATCCCCAATTATATACAACCAAAACTCCCCAATTCACTCCGGTTCTTGTCACAGGATCAAGGGCGCCCATTGGAGACTCCATTCTTAAAGAACTTTATAGATGCCTGAATAAAAAATATCCAACGAAAAACAAAAAATATTAAGAAGATTCGAGAACAACACAAAATACACGAAGAACCTTTCAGGAAAAAGCGTGGCAATAAAAAACTGGTTGAAATTTTAGCAGGTATGGAAGAGGAAGAGTATAGGTATAGAGCATGTTTGATTTGTCAATTATAATTTACGACGGGTATAATAATGAAATTTGAACAAATTGTGTGGACAATTAGTACGTTAATAGAAGTATACAACTCAGGAAAAATCAACTTACGTCCGAGTTATCAAAGAAACTTCATTTGGACGGCAAAAGCACAAAAACAATTGATTGATACAATAAAAAAAATCAACCCATACCAAATTTTATCCTAAAACAAAATGGAAGTGATAGCTATGAGATGGTAGATGGGCCACAAAGGGCAAGAACCATAATGGGCTATGTTAATTTGAACTTTCCTGATTTAAATGGAAAATATTATAATGATAAAATTAAAGATACCTTTCTAAATTATCCGCTAAGTATTACCCTAATAACCGAACTATCAGAGAAGGAATCTATTGAAGTCTATTATTCGTTAATCAATTCTAAGTGTTGCTAAAATTATGAAAAATAAATCTATATCCGACTCCCTATGCCACATTTGCCTTCCTCTCTTCAGTTGTCCGGCATACTCTTACTTCAAGAGAGGCATAGGGTCACCCGGGTTACCGTATAATTTTAATGTCAAACATGCCATTGTCTCAGGCCCCGGGGAAGCTTGTATTACCTTGCCTTTAGAGACGATACCTGTATTAACTTCCATTTCTTAAACAATGTCATCCTTCCCATCACGTCATTTACGAGGTTCAATCCCTTCAACTCTTTGGCTTACGGCCTATTTGCTCGCTGTCCTACGCTTAGCTTAAAACTCTCTGTTACCAGAGAATCTCCAAGGACTCGCTACCCGGTGGCTGGCCTGCCTTCCGGGGCAGGCTTCACACTCGCTGGATTATACGACCTTACCCGGCCGCACTTAAGATGTGACAGCTATTTCCTTTATTTTAATATCTTATTCCGGATCATGTCTTCGGCTTTGCCGGAGGTCGATGACTAATCCTGACCTCCGCATCAGAAAATTTGGGCTTTGTTTTTCTATAGTTTATTTTTTCAAGAAGTCTTTTTGAAAATCTGTCCTTGATATAGCAGTGGCCATCATGATAGTAACTTTTGCTATGGAGATTAAAACACTTATTCGAAAAATTGCTGTGGTTCTTAAAAATTGGGTTTCCGGAGAATTAAAAATAAAATTTATCTGACAATATTGCACAGAAAATAACAAAAGGGTTTATAAACGGTGCTGTTTTGAATGATTTTTACGAGAAAAACTACCAACAATATTTTGAGTCCACATTTGCTATTGATTCATCTACTTTTTTGGAGCCTTTTGCAAAATTTTTGAAACCTCTTGCCACGATTCTGGATATTGGCTGTGGGTCCGGCCGGGATTTACTCTGGTTTGCGAAAAAAGATTTTAATCCTACTGGATTTGAAAAGGCAAAAGGTTTAGCAGACCTGGCCCGAGAACATTCAAGATGTCCAGTAATCGAGGGAGATGTGTATTCTTATGATTTTTCAAGGCACAAATTCTCTGCCCTGGTTTTTGTGGGTTCCCTGGTTCATCTTTCCAGGCAGAATTTTTCTTGTGTCCTTGAATCCACTTGCCAGGCTATTTTACCAGGCGGTTTAATCCTCATAACTATGAAAGAAGGAAAAGGCGTATCGTTTGCCCAGGACCAAGATCAAGATGACCGTATTTTTACATTGTGGTCCAAAAAGGAGCTTGAACTGATCTTTGAAAAGATAGGTCTCAAGACCCTTGATTTTTCAAGGCAAGTTTCAAAAATGCGTCGGAGCGATATCTGGATGGGGTTTGTACTTAGGCTTGAAAAATGATTTCTGAATCAGCTTTAATTCAGAAGGATTTGCAATCTTGGCTCGTGGATCTTGGGTATGAACTGGTTGCCCAGGAAAATACAGGCTATATTTTTCTAAATGAGGCAGATGACATCTGTCTTATTCTTGATACAATAATCTGTGAATTACCAGATTATCCTTATGTATCCTATACAACCAAGCAAAACGAATTGATGAATAACCACGACCGGGTGTTTAGATTTCTTTTTAACCGAGACGATTCAATTAAAAATGTTAAGGAAAATATCTTATTGTTTCTACGCGGTGAAAACGATCCGGAAAAATTAAGGCGTTTTGGAGGTAACAGGGCTGAGCTTGAGCCTGATCCAACCCCCCCAGAAGATATCTTTGAGGATTGTTTTTTTCAGGCCTTTGGTGACAGGTCCAGAATGGGACTTCACAGGGAATTTGCCTATTTTGATCTTTTAGGAAAAGGACGTCACATTGATTACGCCCTTTTTGGCCAATCAATGAAGTTTGCCATTGAATTAAATGGAGAACGTTTCCACCATCCCTTTATAATTGGTCCGAAAAGATACAGATCCCAGCTTGATAAGCAAAATTCCATGGTTGTAGATGGATTTAAAGTCTTTCGCTGGTCCATGAACGGGATGAGGGACAGGGAGCGATTTGTCCTGGAAATTTCAAGATTCATGGGATACGCACAACCCTTTCTTGATAAATCTGTCTACAAATTAAAACGGAAAACATTCACCCTGAGAGTTCACCAGGAGCAATCCCTTAATCAGCTTAGAAAGGCCAGAGATGAAGGACAGAAAACTTTTTTGCTTGTCCTGCCAACGGGAACCGGGAAAACAGAAATTTTTATTAAAGATATCGCTGATCTCAAAGACAATGACCCAGAACTTAAAGCTCTGGTCATTGTTCCCTCAAGAAAATTACGGGATCAGACCCAGGCCAGATTCAGACTTAGGTTGCCGGATAAATTTAAAGATAGTGTTTCCACCGAGATTCTAAAAGACAGTGGTGCAGATTTTCTGGTGCAGACAAGTGCATATATGCACCGTCATTATTACAAAATCCCGGCAGATTATTTCAATTATATTGTGGTGGATGAAGCCCATCATTCTGCGGCCCAGGGGCTGCGAAGTGTTCTTGAACACTTTAATCCTGTCCATTTGCTGGGAGTTACTGCAACACCGGAACGTTTTGATGAGCAGAGCCTTGAAAAAATATTTGGTGAGTATGAACCCCAATTGTCATTGGAGGATGCTATCAAGTTGGGCCTTGTTCCTCAGGTTCGATGCTATAGGGTTAAATCAAATATTGACCTTTCAGAAGTTCGATTCAATGGTAAGGAATTTGTAAAATCTGATTTACAAACCACCTTGCTTGTTCCCTCCCGAGATCTACTCATTGTTCAAGTATTGAAACAGTATTTCGAGGGCGAATTCTCCAGTAAACAGGGGGTTCTTTTCTGTGTTGACATAAAACATGCAGAGCGTATGGCAAAGCTCCTAAACAATGAGGGAATCAGCTCTGCTTCTGTTGACGGAAGGAATCGGAAAAATGCAGATAGGACAATCAAGGACTATGATAATGGATCGATCCGGTTTTTGTGCGCATGTGACCTCCTCACAGAAGGGTGGGACTCACCACAAACATCAATCCTGGTGATGGCGCGGCCCACTTTTTCCAAAGTAGTTTATACCCAGCAGCTTGGGAGAGGGCTTCGCAACTATTCTGGCAAGGAGGCTTTGTATGTCATTGATGTGGTGGATAATTATGGGGCCAACCTTAAGCCAATGTCATTGCACGCCCTTTTTAAGATACCTGGATATAGACCCTTTGACGACTTGATAAAGCCTGATATTGAAAGGCCTGAGAATGAAATCATTATCCTGGACGGTCTTTATGAAGGTATACGAAAAATTGAACCCGTGGATATCTTCACATTTGAGCAAATGTACGGATCTTTTCTCAACGAGGAACAATTGGCAAGGGAGTTATTTGTCTCAACGGGAACAGTGAAAACCTGGCTTAAAAAAGGAAAAATTTCTTCCGATGTTCAATATCCCTTTGGAAGCAAACATCTGCATTTTTTTGATTCCCAGAAAGTAGGAGGAATTCGTAGTCAATTGGGCTTAAAAGAACATAATGTTGAAACCAGACTTTCTGACTTTCAAGACTTCCTTGAAAAGCGTGATTATACTTTTTCCTATAAAATTATATTTTTGTTGGGATTTCTAAAAATATGTAATGAACGCAGTCAGGTGCTTCTTGCGGACCTGGTCAATCTCTATGCCCGGTTTTATAATAAACTTCTGAGTAGGCACGAAAAAAATGAAAAAAAAAACTGCCCTTATAATCGTAGGGATTATATTGAAGACTCAAAGGTAGTACAGCGCAGTCTTTTGACAAATCCTTTTGAAAAATTTGAAAGAAAGCGGTTCTTCTACCATTGCAGGGATCTGGAATATATTGCCATGGATCCAGGGTTGGTGACAAAACTCACCCAGGAACACTATAATAATATAACTAAACAAATGGTTCAGGATTTGTACGATTATTACGAAAAACTTGAAATTCCCTTGGATGAAGCTGACTATTTTTTTCTCCTGGCTGAACCTGATATCAAAAAACAATCGTCATTGTTTATCCAGGAACCTGAAGAAAAAGAAAAATATACAAACGTATTGCCCTTTTATCCCCTGGACATTGCAGCAGGTTATTTTATGGATACATTCATTACTCCTGCCCCTGAATCTTGGTTCATGGTTAGGGGGAGAACAACAAGGAACACTTTATCTTCTTCAATGTTCGTGGCCCAGATAAAGGGAAAATCTATGGAGCCGAAAATTCCGGATGGTTCCTATTGTATTTTTAGCTTCGAAGTCGGCGGTACCCGGAACGGGCAAATAGTCCTTGTCCAGAAATCAGATAATTTTGATCCTGATACAGGGTTTTCTTATACAATTAAGGCCTACCACTCAACCAAGAAAATTGATCAGGACATTGGCTGGCGCCATGAAAGTATAATTTTGAAATCGATAAATCCTGATTACCAGAATATTGTCATTCCTCCTGATGAGGGTGAAGACTTTCGGATATTAGCCTTTTTAGTGGAAGTTCTGACACCCCACGACATTGATAAAAATCAAGCCTAAAATTATCATTTTATCGGAAATTAGCATTCAAAACGGAAAGAGTCCCAAAAACAGCTTCGGGATACAATGAAGAAAATAGGAGACGCTCTTTTTGGAGATCCTGAAAGACTTGATAGGGACCTTTGGTTATCACGCTTTTCGGATTTGATCCTAAATGGGATTCAATTCCCTGCCAGTTCAGATATAGATCTCTCAGTCTGGCGAAGAGCAGTAAGAGAAGGAAAATGCGATATCTATCTAAGAGGATATTCCCATATATTTATTTCAGGACCCACTGACAGCGCTGATTGTTCAGAGCTTGTACAAGTGGCTGATTTAAGCAATTCGTTCCAGGAAATCTTTTCAAGACATCATCTAAGAAATCTTATTGTCAGTTATTTTCATGATACAGATCCTATGCCATTACGGCACGATATATCGGATCAAAATATTTGGTCAAAACAAGAGTATTGCGGGTTATCCGATCAAATCAATGTGTTGAATGAGTTGGAAAAAGTGGAAAAAATCAAAAATATGGTGTTTGAAGAGGATGACAATCCAATCAAAATCCAACCGGAAGATAACAATACAATAGAAAATAAGGAATTTTTTAAAAAAGAACCTCATCCGTTAAAATTGGAAATTGGTCAAAAAAACAATCCATCTTCTCTAACAAACCTTTTTATTGACAAAAACCAATCAGCTAATGAGAGAACAGAATCGGAAACAACCTGGTTAAAAAAAACTGTCATTGCATATAAAAATGCTCTTCAACAATTTCAATTGCGATCAAAATTACTTTCAGAATCTTTAACGCCTAATTCGGCATTGCTAAAATTTCAAGGCAGTTCCAATTTAAAAGTAGAAGATATTCTGAAAAAACAATCAGAATTTCTAACAACACACGGCTTGAACATTATTTCTGTGAAAGGTGAGCCTGGTGTGGTTGCGATTTCAATAGCTCGCCCAGATAGAAGAATCTTACATCTTTTTCAAGTATGGAAACAATGGCAACCAAATGTTAAAAATGGAAATGATGAAATCTTAATTGGAATAAAAGAGGATGATAGTGATCTTTTATTTTTTTCACCCAGGAAAAATTCACCACATACTCTAATAGCAGGCTCCACCGGGAGTGGCAAATCTGTTTTGATGCAAAATATTATTCTTTCCATTGCTTGTACGAACACACAGGAACAATCAAAGATAACCTTAATCGACCCAAAATTAGGGGTTGATTATTTTGCATTTGAAGGCTTGCCACATTTGCAAGGGGGGATAATTGATGATCAAAATCAAGCGATAAAAATTCTCTCTGAATTAGTCAATGAAATGGACCGAAGATATAGTGTATTAAAGAAAAACAGGGTTTCAAACATCTATGATTTAAATAAAAAAGAAACCGCAACCGAGCATTTGCCATTTTTATGGATTATCCACGATGAGTTTGCGGAATGGATGATGATCGATGATTATTCTAAAGTGATTTCTAATATCGTTTCAAGATTAGGTGTAAAAGCCCGTGCAGCCGGAATATTTTTAATTTTTGCTGCGCAAAGACCTGATAATAGAGTTATGCCGATGCAGCTTCGCGCCAACCTCGGTAACCGTCTTATTTTACGGGTTGATTCCGAAGGCACCTCAGAAATTGCACTTGGTGAAAAAGGAGCAGAAAGATTGTTAGGTAAAGGGCATCTTGCAGCTAAGTTGGAAGGTTCCGATTCTATAATTACCGCCCAGGTTCCCTTTATAGATCCTGATGATATAGAATCTATTGTAAAAAACATTATTAAACAAAAAACACCCTGACCGTTTGTTGTTTCTGTTTCATGGGCATGTTTAAGAAAAAATGGCCATGAAACTACTACTGAAGAAAAAAGTTAAGGGCTGTGATTAGGGAGCCTATTTAGGGTATGACAGAGCAATCAAATCAATTTTTGAAACACCATGCTTTCTACGCTACATTTGAACTGGCTTTCCTGGTAGAAGGCCTGCCTTTCAGAAGACCTTCTGTACTCAGATCTTCATCAAGATCCGGCCAGTGAATTCCATACCCACCGCCGCAAACTTGCCAATTGTTCAATTGTTCCCGGGTTGCATGAAGAAGACGGGGATACCATGCCAGTGGAACGGTAATGGTACGGCCATCATTTAAGTCAACACTTAAGGTATCATCGGTGAAATATACATTTTTGACACTCTCTCCAGGTTTAATATCAGAAATACTCATGCCATGCCTCCAAAATTTCTTGGGTATGTTCAATATTTCGTACAATTACTATACCATGAAGCCGAATATGTAAAAAGTATTATTTGAATTTGAATTTCTGAGACTTTTCTTTGTTGCTTGCTGGATATTAAAGCGTTCAAAGTTATCTGTGGAAAAAGTGGCTAAGCCTCACGACAGGAACAGCAAGCGTTTAGTCTTAAAGGGGTCTTTAGTCTATAACCTATAGGTCACACGCAAATAGATGGGATATCTTATCTTGAAGTTGGCTTCCCGCTGCATGCTTTCAGCGGTTATCCATACCCAACATAGCTACCCAGCAATGCCACTGGCGCGACAACTGGAACAACATTGGTTGGTCCATTCCGGTAAGCCGGGTCCTTTCCGACCACCCTCTAATTTTCATAACAGCACCAGAAAAAAGGTTACAATCTTAGATTGTAAAATCTGTTCCTGCCCAACAAGAATGAGTGAAAAAAATAAAATAAACAAAATTATTCTTTATTTAAAAATTTCTTGAACTTAAATTTACTACAGCTACAAATTTTGATCTTTTTTGAGATCTGAAATAATAACGTCGATGGTTTCAGCAAGTTTTGGTATATCTTCTTTACAGGTATTGAAAATTTCTTCGGCATCAATATTAAAGTAGTCATGGACAACGATGTTTCTCATCCCTTTTATCTCTCCCCAGGGAATGCCGGGATAATTTATTAAAAGGGATTGATCAGTCATTTTATCTATTTTTTTGACAAGCTCGCCGATCACAATCAATGGCATGCATAACAAATCAAGCCTTTCAATACCTTCCGGAGAATCAGTTAGATCAGAAGCAACTCTTACGGATTGTGCTCTTGTTTGGATTTTGTTTAAGCAGTCCTGTATTTTATTTAATAAATCGGAAAGAATATCTTTATCATACATAAATAACATCCTTTGAAATTCGCTCTTTCAAAAGAGGGCTCAATTCCTCCCGATAGGTAACAACGTCAACCGGCATTCCAAGAAAATCTTCCAGGCTCATTTTCAAACCAATTCTGTTTAAAAGATTACGTTTGCTTAGTTGAACAACGATATCAATATCGCTATCTTTATTAACAGCTCCCCTGGCGACGGATCCAAAAACGCCCATTTTAGTGATGCCAAATTTTTCGGCTTGTTTCTTTTTATATTCTTTCAATAGGGCTATGGTATGTTCTATATTAATCATCATCTTCATCCATGTTTTAGTTTAGATGTCTAAAAATTATAGGCTTTTATATCCATTACGTCAAATTAGATTTTGAAACCTGACAAATATCTTAAAACTATAAAAAATTCGAGTTGAAATACGCTAAGAAGAATGTGTCAAATGCTTAACCCAATTATTGGGTTTTAACTTACAAGTACACCCTGAACTATCTATTATGCGTATCCGATAATGCTGTCAATAAAGGAATTGACTTCTCTCAAATACAAAAGCCCTGACCGTTAATGTTAACGATTATGGGGTATCATCAGTTCTTAAGGACTTCTCAATAACTGATTCAGCCTCTTAAATTACCAAAATTACCAAAACTGGTATTATTGGTAATTTGAAAAATTACGATTTTAAAAAACAAAAAAAGCCCCGACAGTCGCAATGACAATCAGGGCTTTTCAAAGGATTAATCTGGCAGCGTTCTACTCTCCCACACAGTCGCCCATGCAGTACCATCGACGCTAAAGAGCTTAACTTCCGTGTTCGAGATGGGAACGGGTGTGACCTCTTTGCCA
>Ga0075120_10003393_pt1 | contig 10923 bp, 10 predicted proteins | sample AntAceMetag02UKL_FD_69792 | JGI IMG/M metagenome (GOLD analysis project Ga0075120, IMG submission 69792) | Saline lake microbial communities from Ace Lake, Antarctica - Antarctic Ace Lake Metagenome 02UKL | ecosystem: Environmental > Aquatic > Non-marine Saline and Alkaline > Saline | place...
GGATATTATCCAGGTGGTGGTGGCGAAGGTTCCGGTTACTATCCGGGCGATTATTATGGCCCAAGAACACCCAGAAGTGGAAGTTTAGTTGGTGATGGTGGAAGCAGGGAATCAAGGGCAGATGGTGGAGATGATCCACAAAATCAAGGATACTCGATGGGCCGCGAAAACCGTGGTGCAGGAACAGTAGCCGGGGCAACAGGAACAAAAACAAGCGGAAGTCCTGACGAAGGACGGATAGCAAGGGAATTTAAACCCAATGAAGGCCCTGCCAGTATTTCAAATAAAACGGTCGATGTATCTCAATCAGAAAAGCTAACTAAGCCGACTACTGAATCAGGTTTATCAGCCAAGTCAAATAATCAGGGCAAGGCTGCAAGGAGTGCTGATGTTGTTGAATCTCAAAAACTGACCAAACCCGTGCAGACCCAGGCTGGAACAGAAGTAGGTTCAAGAACACGTACAACACAGCAAAAAACTTCAGTAAACAAAACATACACTAAGCCAACGAACACAAGAGATATCGGTGTGGTTTCGCGATCTAAGAAGTATGCCAAACCAACATCTAATGATTTACAAACAAGCAGCCAGCCTAAAAATTACAGTTCACCAAATTACAACAGGCCAAGGTCGAGCAATGAATATACAGTGCCAAAAACGCGCACTATAACAGGAAGTTCAACGCAAAGTTCCAGGTCAGTATCAAGCCAGGGAAAATCAAATAGTTCGAGGTCATATTATACACCTTCCAGATCGAGCAATAGTTTTTCACAACCGAAACAATCGAAAACATATACCAGTCCGGCAAGGTCAAGCGGAACTTATTCCAGCCCCACTCGCTCCACCTCGACACCAGCCAGGTCATCTGGTAGTTATTCACCTAGGTCATCAGGTAGTAGTTCAGGTAGTTCAGGTGGAAACAGATCATCTGGCAGTTCAGGTGGAAGCAAGTCATCCGGTGGTTCATCGGGCAGCGGAAGCAGGGGAGGCCGGTAATATTCTACATTCTTATTTTTAAACCATTAATAAATTGTAAAATGAAAAGATTCATTTTAATAGCAGGGATTATATACTTTTTTGCAGCAAGCACTATAGCTCAAAATGAGGTAGATGCGCTTAGATATTCAACAACCGGGGTAATTGGCACAGCCCGGAATATGGGCATTGGTGGCGCTTTTGGCGCATTGGGTGCAGATTTTTCAACACTGAGTACCAACCCAGCCGGAATCGGCCTTTACAAAAAATCGGAATTTTCGATTACACCCCTGGTGTATTTTGGCAACACCGAAAGTACCTATAACAACTCAAGCCTGAGTGACGGAAAAAATAATTTTGCTTTAGGCAATGGAGGTATCGTCATTTCAACAGCGCCTGTTGACCGGCTCGATAGAAGCCCTGTCCAAAACTGGCAGATTGGATTTGGTATAAACAGGCTTAAAGATTTTAACAACCGGGTGAATATCCAGGGCTACAATGGCGATAACTCGATCCTTGATACTTATGTTGAATATGCCACAGGACAAAACCCAAACACACTTAATAGTTTTGATACACGGCCAGCGTTCGACACCTTCCTGATTGACACCATTGAAGGCAGTGGCCCGGATTTTCAATATATAGATGCTTACGATTACATTGGTGGATTTACCGGCACCCTGCAGCGAAAAACAATTGAAACCAAAGGTTCGATGAACGAGTGGGTATTGTCGGGTGGGGTAAATATTTCTGACAAGTTTTATTTTGGACTGACACTGGGATTCCCTTACATCAGGTATTATCAAACTACTACCTACTCGGAGACCAACCAAAATCCTACAAAAGACCTGGAAACTTTTAATGTTTACGAAAGCCTCGAAACAAGAGGAGGAGGTTTCAATATTAAAGTCGGGGCTATTTACCGGCTCATCCCCCAGCTAAGGATAGGTGCAGCTTTTCACTCACCAACATGGTACAACAACATGAGGGACAAATGGAGTTCAAGCACCAATGCATACTACGCTAATGGCGATTATTTTTCAGCGTTATCACCAAATGGAAATTACGAATACAAACTGCAAACCCCATGGAAAGCTATTGGTAGCATAGCAATGATTATTGGACGAAAAGGATTGATCAGTGCTGATATCGAATACCTGAACTATTCATCTGCCACGCTTAAATCGAGTGACTATGGCTTTTATGATGAAAACCAGGCCATCGAAAGTAGCTTTACTGAAGCCGTTAATGTCAGGGTTGGTGGTGAAGTAAACCTTGGATTGATGCAAGTAAGGGCAGGTTATGGATTTTATGGCAGCCCCTTCATCTCGGATATTAATGATGGTGTTAGGCAAACATTTTCGGGGGGATTTGGCTTCCGTGGCAAATCCGTGTACACCGACCTGGCATATTCATACATGCTTTCAAACGTGGACTATTATCTTTACGGGACAGAAAACATCAGTGTAAACCCGGTTGATATCCGCTATGGCAACTCACTCTTAATGCTAACGGTTGGGTATCGGTTTGAGTAAACGAAAATTTCAATGATAAAAAAAAGGAGCAGTTAACTGCTCCTTTTTTTTAGTTTATTTCGGCTTTCACCACATCGGCTATTTCATCGTCCACCAAAATTCGCCCGCAATATTCGCAAACGATTATTTTTTTATGCATCCTGATGTCGAGTTGATGCTGAGGAGGTATTTTATTGAAGCACCCGCCACAGGCATCGCGTTCAATTTGTACCACGGCCAGTCCGTTCCGGGCATTTAACCTGATCCTGTTATAGGCCGTTACCAAACGTTCTTCGATCATCTTGTGGAAATTCTCAGATTTTTTTATCAGTGCCTGTTCTTCTTTCTCAGTTTCTTCAACAATGTCAGAAAGCTCTGATTTCTTGATACGCAAATCCGACTCACGCTCTTTAAATTTGCCCTTCGATTCTTTGATCTGCTCAGTTTTAGCTTCAACAATAGCTTTGAATTCTTTGATGCGCTTTTCGGAAAGCTGGATTTCAAGGTTTTGAAACTCCATTTCCTTGGTCAATGAATCGTATTCGCGGTTGTTGCGCACATTCATTTGCTGCTCTTCGTATTTTTTAATGAGCGCAGTACTATCCTTCATGGATTGCGTTTTTTCGTCAATTTGCTTTTGGTAGCTTTTCACTTCCTCATCAAATTTCTCTATCCGTGTTTCAAGCCCAACAATTTCATCCTCAAGATCCTGCACTTCCAAAGGAAGCTCTCCCCTAATAATCCTAATCTTATCGACCTGCGAATCGATTTGTTGTAAACTGTATAATACGTGTAATTTTTTCTCGATAGAAACTTCCAGGTTATTGTGCTGCGCGGCAGCAGCTTTATTTCCTTTTGTTGCTTTAACTTTTGCTGAACTTTCTTTTGCCATATTATGCTGAAATTAAGCTGTTTGAATTAACAAAAATAACTTATTGGATTTGTATTTACCTCCGAATTTCGGACGGCAAAGGTAGTATTATTTTTATTTATAAAATTCATTAATAATTCTTTAGTGAATTGTTCACTCTCATAATGCCCCACGTCGGCTACAATGATCTTATCATCGGCTTCAAAAAATTCGTGGTATTTCATGTCGCCGGTAATAAATATATCAGCTCCCGAAGCGATGGCATTCTGCAAAAGGAAACTTCCACTTCCACCACACAGTGCAACTTTCAAGATCCTGTCATTTACAATTTTCGTATGGCGGATGCAGCCGGAGCCAAACACTTTTTTTATCCTTGCAATAAATTCCAAGGTATCTTCCGGGTTTTTGAGGTCTCCCACCATTCCGGCACCTACATTGTCAAATGTATTCTCGATGGGATAAATGTCATAGGCAACCTCCTCGTAAGGATGCGCTTCGAGCATAGCTGACACAATTTGGTTTTTAAGATAGGCAGGGAATACAGATTCTATCCTGATTTCTTTTTCGGTGTGAATGTTGCCTAGCTCACCAACAAAAGGATCCGCACCATCGTTGGCTTTGAAAGTTCCCTCGCCAGCAGCATTAAAACTGCAACTGTCATATTTCCCGATATGCCCTGCCCCTGCCTTAAATATCGCAGTCCTCACCTTTTCGGCATGATCAATTGGGCAAAACGTAACAAGTTTTTTAAGGATTTGATCCTTCGGTGCCAGTATCGAAGTATTAATCAAGCCAAGTTTTTCGGCGACCATAGCATTCACACCAAGATGTACATTGTCCAGGTTTGTGTGCGCTGCATAAACGGCGATGTCGTTTTTAATGGCCTGTACAATCAATCGCTCTACCATGTTTTTGCTGTTAAGTTTCTTAATCCCTTTAAATATAAGCGGATGGTGGGCGATGATCAGGTTGCAGCCATTTTCGATGGCCTCCTGCATCACCTCCTCAGTAACATCAAGTGTGATCAATACACCTTCAATATTAGTATTATGCTCGCCGATGATCAAGCCTGCATTGTCATAAGATTCTTGCAACGACAAAGGGGCAAGTGCTTCAATCTTTTGTGTTAATTCCTTTATGGTCATATTTTTTCGTTTTGCGTTTTGTGTTTTGAGTTCTGCGTTTTGTGTTTTGTGTTTTGCGTTTTGCGTTTCGAGACCTGGAAGGTTTGGCCTATAAAATCATAAACCCTTTTGAACCTAAGTCCTTATTTTGTCGAGATAAAACCTTCCAGGTCTTCGGTATTTTGACTTAAATGAAATAATAAAAAATGCCTGCCTCGCCATAACGAAGTGAAGGCCGGTTAATCGCGCACTACTATCAATCCTTCATAACTCCACTCAACTTTGAACATTGAATTTTAAACGTTGAACTCTGAACTATTTTTCTACCACAAATATTCTATCTCTTTAATATCAAATTCCCTGATCTTGTTTCCATGCCTGACCTTCAATCTTCCAAATTCTGTAAGCCCTTCAATAACCCCCACGAAGATTTCACTGCCAACTTTGTATCTGGCCTCAACCTGGTGATTTAATAAAGCATGCAAATATAAGTCCTTAAGTTCCGCAAATTTGCCCTGTTGCATTTTTGTGTAATACCGGCTAAAATCCCTACAAAGTTGCCCCCTTACTCTTTTAATGTCAAAACCTTCACCCTTTATCATTTTCATCGACACCGGGTTTGGCAGATGGTTGCTGAATATCATCTGGTTTACATTTAAACCTATGCCAATAACTGAACTATTTATTACATTTCCCGAAATAACGTTTTTGGTTAAAATACCAGCAATTTTACTTTTGCCGGCATAAATATCATTTGGCCATTTTATACTAACATCTTCAGAATGTGTAAAATACTTTACAGTATCCATTACTGCCAGCGAAGAAATCTTGTGTAATAAAAATTGCTGGTCAGGCCTGATAAAAGTAGGATAAACAATCATGCTCATGAGCAAGTTTTCACCCGTCCGGCTTTCCCAGATATTTGTTCCCATACCCCGGCCACCACGCTGGAACTTTGCAGTTATCACACTACCCTCCAGTGGCTTTCCATCAGCCACCAACATTTCAGCCACACTATTTGTTGAACTTACTTCTTCAAACTCTAAAACACTATGGCAAGCAAGTTGATTTTTCATATGAACATAATTATTAATTATTGGTTTAAAGTACAGTTTTTAAACAGCAAAAAAATCAGGGCATTGTTTTTGATAATAGGACTTTTGTAATTCCTTACTATTACAAACATTGTAATGATTGATAGCATAACTGCTCTTCAAAAATAATTACTTTTGCTAGTTAATTGAAACTTTATAAATGATAAAAGAAAAAAACGATAAAGAATCCGACATTTTAGCTGATCAAATTATTGGCGGTATTCAGGAAAAAAAAGGGCATGACATTGTTACCCTTGACTTAAGCAGAATTGATAACTCGGTGTGCAAGACCTTTGTAATATGTCATGGAACCTCGAAAACACAGGTTGAAGCAATTGCCGATTCTGTGTATGCTGAAGTTAAAAAAAACACCGGACAAATTCCCTGGCATAAAGAAGGCCACCAAAATTCAGACTGGATTTTGTTGGATTATTTTGATGTGGTAGTACATATTTTTACAGAAGAGACCCGTAAATTTTACAATTTAGAAGATTTGTGGGCTGATGCAGAAAAGAAAACGATAAATGATTAATTAGTATTTGAGACAGAATGGCAGAAGAAAACAAAAATAAACAGGGCAGTGGAGGCCAGAAAAATGATCCTTTCAAGAACTTAATGAACCCGGCTAAAAAAGGGAGTTCAAAAGGAAAATTTAACTTTTACTGGATTTATAGTATGATTGCATTCGCATTTATTGCCATATATTTTTTCAACCAGGGCGAAAACGTTAAAGAAACCAATTGGGGCGACTTAAAGCAGATGCTGGAAGAAGGAGATGTGGAGAAGTTGGTATTGGTCAATCGCGAATTTGCTGAAATTTACATTAAACAGGACATGCTCTCCAAATCGCGTTATAGCGATGTAAGCGAAGATTCAAAATCAAACCTTATGGGCAAGGTGCCGCAGTACAAGTACACCATTGGTTCTATCGAGTCGTTTGAGCGTGATGTGGCTACGGCACAGGAAGGTCTAAGCGATCCGGTGTATATTAAAAATGAGCGTCAGCACGACTGGACGAGCGATGTGTTGGGTTGGATATTTCCGCTGGTTATCCTGGTGGGGATATGGATTTTTATAATGCGGATGATGAGCAAAGGAGGTGCCGGCGGCGGCCAGATTTTCAACATTGGAAAATCAAAAGCCACGCTGTTTGATAAGGATGCCCATGTGCAGATAACATTTAAAGATGTTGCCGGTTTGGAGGAAGCCAAAGTTGAGGTCATGGAAATTGTTGACTTCCTTAAGAACCCGAATAAATACACCGAATTAGGTGGACAGATCCCCAAAGGTGCATTGTTGGTAGGCCCTCCGGGAACAGGAAAAACCTTGCTGGCAAAATCAGTAGCCGGTGAAGCCGATGTACCCTTCTTTTCTATTTCAGGTTCTGATTTTGTAGAAATGTTTGTTGGGGTTGGCGCATCCAGGGTCCGCGACTTGTTCAGGCAGGCAAAAGATAAAGCACCTTGTATTATTTTCATTGATGAGATAGATGCCATAGGCCGCGCCAGGGGAAGAAATGCCGTTACCGGTGCCAACGATGAAAGGGAAAACACCCTCAATCAATTACTCACCGAAATGGATGGTTTTGGCACAAATGCCGGGGTAATAATCCTGGCAGCCACCAACAGGGCCGACATCCTCGACAGGGCTTTACTCCGTGCAGGTCGTTTCGACAGACAAATACACGTTGAACTTCCCGACCTCGAAGAGCGAAAAGCTATTTTTCTTGTCCACCTCAAACCTATAAAGTTTGATGCATCAGTGGATGTTGATATGCTGGCAAAGCAAACACCCGGATTTTCAGGTGCCGACATCGCAAATGTCTGCAATGAAGCAGCCCTCATTGGGGCACGTAAAGGCAAAAAGGTGGTGGATAAGCAAGACTTTAATGACGCCATCGACAGAATTATTGGTGGTTTGGAAAAAAGAAATAAAATCATTTCGCTTGACGAAAAAAGGACTATAGCCTATCATGAGGCCGGACATGCATCGGTGAGTTGGTTGCTCGAACATGCCTCGCCGCTGGTAAAAGTCACCATTGTACCGCGCGGAAAAGCATTGGGCGCAGCATGGTATCTTCCAGAAGAAAGACAGATCACAACCTATGACCAAATGTTTGAGGAAATGACTGCTGCTTTGGGTGGCCGTGCTTCCGAAGAAATTAATTTTGGAATGGTTTCAACAGGCGCATTGAACGACCTTGAAAAAGTGACAAAGCAAGCCTACGCTATGATAACTTATTTTGGATTAAACAAAAAAATCGGCAATATCAGTTATTACGATTCATCGGGCCAACAGGAATACCAATTCTCTAAACCATATAGCGAAAAAACTGCTCAGATTATTGACGAGGAGGTCCACAAACTGGTGGAGGAATCCTATCAAAAAGCAGTTTCGCTGCTTAGATCCAATAAGAAAAAAGTAGATCAATTGGCACAGATTTTACTTGAAAAAGAAGTTATTTTCAGGGAAGACCTCGAAAAGGTTTTTGGTAAAAGAACTTACAAACGCGACCTTGAGCGTGAAGTTGAGCATGAAGAAGAAAAGATACGCTTAAAAGAAAGGCTTCAAAAGGCCAAAGAAGAAATCAGTAATACCGAAGCAGATAAAACCCCGGAAATAACTAAAGGTAAAGACAAACCTGCGGCATCTAAGGCTAAATAGCAAAGTGCCATTAGATGAAGTAATTTGAAAAATAATATTAACTTTATCTCCATTTGTCAAAAACCACTGGTATGGACGACACCACAACGAGGGAAAAGATTTTTAAAAGTATCAGGAATGCCTTGATCGATAAGGCCCCTAATCCTTATCCCAACATTGAATTTGAATCGTCCGTTTATCCACCCCTGAAGGAGTCAGTTGATGTAACCTTTGCACAGGAGTTTACAAAAGTATCAGGTAAATTCATCTATTGCGAGGATGAGGAGGATATGGCTGAGAAGCTGAAGTTCGTGATCCAAAACAATAAGCTGGAAAATGTTGTTTGCTATGAAGAAGCCCTAAAACCTGTACTTGAGGAACACGAAATTCCGTTTAGCTACCAGGCTGGTGAAATTTTAAATGCCAAAGCAAGCATCACTTTTTGTGAATTTCTGATTGCACGTTTTGGAAGTATAATGGTTTCTTCGCGCCAGCTATCGGGCAGGCGCTTGAACGTTTACCCTGAAACACACATCGTTATTGCAAAGACTGCCCAGCTTGTTCCCGAAATTAAAGATGCCCTTAAAAAGATTAAAGAGAAATATGATGGAAATATGCCATCGGTAGTTTCATTGATTACCGGCCCCAGCCGCACAGCCGACATTGAAAAAACTTTAGTGATGGGCGCGCATGGACCTAAGGAATTATTCTTACTTTTGGTGGAAGAAAATTAGTCGTTTCAAACATTAAAAATTATAGTTATGGAAGACAATTGGAAAATAGTTTACACAGCAGACAGACTTTACAAAGTTGAACTTGTAAAAGGGCTTCTTGATCAGGCTAAAATCGAGAGCGTTATCATGAACAAAAAAGATTCAGAGTTTCCGGTTGGAGATGTTGAATTGTTTGTTGACGATAAGGATTATGGTAAGGCGAGGGAGATTGTCTTGGGACAACACAAGGAAAGTGAATAATCTTCTGCTAAGGACCCTTACAGGATTTGTTTTTGTTGTTGCTATAATCGGATCTATCTTATTTAGTCCGGTAGCTTTTGCTATACTGTTCCTGGTAATTACTATCCTTACGCTGCATGAGTTTTATAAACTTATTGGTGTTAAGCAGGACGCCGGCATCCAATATATCACAGGAGTTACAGGAGGTACGGTTTTGTTTGTCCTCGCATCGCTTGTTGCCATGGATATAATTGGAAATGAATGGCTATTGATACTTTTACTCATCCCCTTATTTTCAATCCTTAGTGAGTTATTCAGCAAACATCAAAAACCTTTTGATACTATTTCCAAAACCTTAGCAGGTATTATCTACATCGCAATTCCATTTGCTTTACTCAATTTTTTCTATAAGCCTGCATTCACTTCAAGCGAAATTCATCCACATATTTTATTAGGGTTCTTTCTTATACTTTGGACCTCGGATACTTTTGCCTACCTGACAGGGATGACAATTGGAAAGCATAAACTTTTTGAACGGATTTCACCTAAGAAAACATGGGAAGGAACTATTGGGGGATTCGCATTTGGGCTGATCGTAAGTTGGGTTTTGTCGATATTTTTCACCGATCTTAACCTGGTACAGTGGATGGGCCTTGGTTTGATAACCATAGTTTTTGGTACCTTTGGCGATCTTGCCGAATCAATGATCAAGCGGAGCATGAATGTGAAAGATTCGGGCACCATTTTACCGGGGCATGGAGGTTTACTTGATCGCTTCGACGCAGCATTGCTAGCTTCACCGGCAGTTTTTATATACCTTGTATTTGCAATTTAATTTAACATGATAAAACTTCACAAGGAAGGCTACAAAACAATGGCCGTTGTATTCATTACACTTGTTACGGCCCTGGCTATTATAAATTACTTCCTGCCACAGCAAACTACTTTTCATTATTTTCTTTACTTATCTGCGATAGTATTTTATTTTTTCGTTGTGCGGTTTTTCAGAGATCCGGCACGTCCCTTAAATCCCGATGAAAATATTATAACAGCTCCTGCCGATGGAAAAATAGTAGTAATTGAAGAAGCCATTGAAAGTGTTTACTTCAACGAAAAGCGGATACAGGTTTCGATATTTATGTCGCCCACAAATGTGCATAAAAACTGGTATCCGCAAAATGGAAAAATTAAGTTTTATAAACACCACTCGGGGAGGTTTATGGTAGCCTGGCACCCCAAGTCTTCGGAATTAAATGAACGTACCACTACGGTTTTAGGAACCAAATATTTTGGTGACATCCTTGTCAGGCAAATTGCCGGAGCTGTTGCACAACGTATCGCCTGCTACGCCAAAGAAGGCGAAATAGTAAAGCAAGGCGAAGAGTTAGGTTTCATCAGGTTTGGCTCAAGGGTAGATGTATTTTTACCTCCAGGCACCGAAATCCTGGTAAAGAAAGGCCAAAAAGTACAGGGGAATATTACTAAGCTTGCCAGGTGGAATGAGGGGGAAAGTGACTAAAGTGAGCTAAAGTTTTAAAGAAGGGAGTTTTGGAGTGATGGAGTTTTGATGATCAGTCTTCAGTCATCAGTCTTCAGCCTTCTATCTTCAGTCATCAGTCATCAGTCATCAGTCTTCAGTCATCAGTCTTCAGTCATCAGTATCCCATCTTCCATCTTCCGTCTTCCGTCTTCCGTCTTCCGTCTTCTGTCTTCCGTCCTCCGTCTTCTGTCTTCCGTCTTCCGTCTTCC
>Ga0075120_10003394_pt1 | contig 10923 bp, 7 predicted proteins | sample AntAceMetag02UKL_FD_69792 | JGI IMG/M metagenome (GOLD analysis project Ga0075120, IMG submission 69792) | Saline lake microbial communities from Ace Lake, Antarctica - Antarctic Ace Lake Metagenome 02UKL | ecosystem: Environmental > Aquatic > Non-marine Saline and Alkaline > Saline | place...
TTGCCAGGCCGACGGCCAACAGTGTTGGGACGCCGTATCCCAGCATTACGCGGACTAGCGAAAAATCGTCGAATTCGTTGCGCTCGAAGAACGCGGGCGACTGGTCGGATGGCGGCCCGGCCGGCTGTTGCGCGGCGCCCGACAGAACGTTCATGAAATTGGCCGCCTGACGCGACAAGGCCTCCAGTTCCGCTTGGCTGGAAGCGTTTGGGGAATCGGCCTCCGTCGCGCGCCAGGGCTGCCTAACAAGCGTTGGGATCGCCTGATTCAGACTAATCGGCGAAAACTCCTCCAGGGCGAAGACGTTCAGCACCAGATTGATCGGGAACCAGACGAACACCAGCACCACCACGGCCAGCAGCGGCTTGCGAAGCAGGGTCCCCAGCAAGAAACCGAGCGATACCAGGAAGGTCAACACCAGCCCGACCACGCCCACCGCCGCGACCAGCCCGTACAGAGTCACCGGGTCGGCCTTCGCCGGCCGGTCGGCCATCACGACCAAAACGATTGCCGGCACGACCACTATCAGATAGACGCCCAGCACCAGCGACACTCGGGCAAGCCAGGTGGCCAGCAGGTACTCGTGCCGATTGACCGGCCGGCTGAGGAACCCGTCGGCCAGCGCTTCCGCCCGAGCGCCGGAGACCGGCATGATTCCCAGCACGATCACCACCAGGAACCAGGGAAACACCAGGTAGGGAAACAACAGCGAGCCGACCAGCGGAGCGGTCTGAAAATGGCCCCAGTTTGTCGCCAACAGGAATAGCGTCAACAGGGCGGTAGCCGCCAGCCAGAGCCGCACCAGGCGGCTTTCCCAAAGAGTTCGCAGGTCATGCTGGAGAATCGCCGCAAACGGCATCATCCGCATCATCAGTGTCGAACTCGAATCGGTGGAACCCATGGGCCTCGTCCTCTTGAAGCAATTGCAGATATGCGTTCTCCGTCTCGTTCCGGCCGGAATGGATCGACTGGAGCGATAGGTTGTTGGAATCGGCCAACTTGAGCACGTCGGCCAGCGCGTCGGCCCGGCTACGCGAGTCGGCAACCCGCACGACCAGCGTGTGGCCCGCATCGAGCCGGGCGGCGACACCGTCCAACTCGGCGGCCTGTTGGGCCAAGCGTTTGATGTCGTCCTCGGCGCCTTCCAGATCCAGATTGAAGTCGTCGCGTTGCAGCCGGCGCTTCATGTCTTGCATGGATCCGCTGAAGATCATGCGGCCTTCGTGCATCACGCCAACGTGGTCGGAAATCTGGTCGATATCGCTGAGAATGTGCGTGGCGACGACGATGGTCCGGGCTTTACCCAACTCGCGGATCAAATCGAGCGTGAATCGGCGGGCGGAAGGATCCAGCCCGGCGGTCGGTTCGTCCCAGATGAGTAGCGGCGGGTCGGCGATCAGCGAGGCGGCGATTCCCAGCCGAGTGGTTTCGCCGGTCGAGAAGGTCGAAATTCGCTGGCTTGTCTTCCCCAATAGCCCCACGGCACGCAGAAGCGATGCCACCCGCGGCTTGCGGACCTCGGCCTTGAGTCGGCAGAGTTTCCCCAGCAGATTCAGATACTCGATTGGCCGGAGGCTGCCCGGCAGCTTGGGGTTGGTGGGCAGGTAGCCGATCAGTCGTCGGACGGCGACGGAGTTTGGTCCGCAGGGATTCCCGAAGACTTCGGCCCGGCCGGCGCTGGGGCGTTGCAATCCCAGCAGCAGTCGTAGCGTGGTCGTCTTGCCCGCCCCGTTGGGACCCAGCAGCCCGAAGATCGATCCCTGGGGCACCTCGAGGCACATATCGTTGACCGCAACGAGGCTATTGCCGTAAACCTTGGTCAAGTGCTCGCTGCGAATCGCCAGATCCACGATCGACTCCCCGCTTGAGTTTGGTCCGAATTAACCACCCGATCCGTCCGGCGCCGAGCCGGTTCCCCACAGCATATTCGATCCGGGCGGACAAATCTTGCCCCTTGAAGCGGAGAATCGGCGAAAAATAGCCGGAAGTGGGGTCGGGCGGCCAGTGTTGCATGGACTGGAGATACAGGTAGCAGGTGTCCGGGGGCATGGATAACACGTTGCGTTTTTGGCATACTTGGGGACGGTGGCAAGCCCTTCATCGAGCGCCAGGAAACCTCCGGCGACATCGATCCGAGCCAACTGTAAGCGGCAGGGCCGCCAACCAAACCGGTGCTACCGCACCCAGGCAAGAACCCAACCCCGCTGATTGCTGAACTTGGTCAAAGACTTGACGATCTTCGAGGTTAGTAGTGCAGGAGGTAGAATGCCCACGAGAAAAGTGTTTTCGCTTTGGTGTGCGGTTCTGGTCGCGACGGCCGCGGTAGCGTTCTGCCAGGAGGAGCAAGCGAAGCAGGGCGCCATTCTTACACCGGACGCGACAGGCAACTGCTTCGAGTTCGACACGGAAGCCATTCAAGGAACCATTCGGCTTGACGGGGCCTATCACGGAGTCTCGCGCCTGGTCGACAAACGCACGGGCCGGCAACTGATCGACCCCAGATACTCCGCACTGAATCTGTTCAAGCTGATGTCGGTCAATCAGGTCATGGACCAGCCGCGGAAGATGGAGCGCACAATCCGGGTTAATTCCCGCTGGGTCGAGGTAAAGTGGGCCGCCAGCGACGGGCATAAGGGAGAGGTCACCGCGCGCTACGAACTGCCCGAGGCCAACGCGGTCGAGGTGACGGTGACCGTTCGCTCAAAGGGGACCTATCGGGCCTACGAGTTGTTCATGTCGAGCTATTTCGACAAGCTGCTGCGACCGTACGTCTACCTTCAATCGCGCGACTACGCCCGAGCGTCCGGCCGCGAACCACCTCAGCTAGTCCTGCCCATGGTGAACGACGTCTTCCGCGGCACGGTGCTCGTGTTCCCTCGTGACGCTCATGCGGCGCGGCACTGTCTCGACGGGCGTTGGGACCGCAACGAACGGAGCAGTCCCACCGTGCAGATGTGTCCCGTCCGCCGATACACGCATTGTCTGGCTTTCCTGGCCGATGCGGATAAGAAGGTCGGCGCGGTGCTCATGTCACGTCCAAGCCACTGTTACGCAATCAGTACACGGTATTTTGCCGAGGACGAGGCGGATCGACTCACCAGCTACAGCGCGTTTGATTTTTCGCTTTTCGGGGAGGATTTCCTGCCCGGCACCGAACGGAGCGTGAAGGTTGGCCTTGCCGTAATCGCACTGGACGGCGACCTGTCTCGGCCCTTGAAGCTCTACGACGAGTTTATCGACCAAGCGAAGGAAATACCCGATAAACCGGGACTGCCCAACCTCAAGGAGAAGGCACAATGACCCAAGCTCAACCACCTGTCGGCTCGCGGCGTCGGTTTTTGTGTTGGACCGCTTCGGCGGCTGCCGGCGGCACGTTGGCTTCCCGGCTGGGTCTTCCGGCCGTGGTTGCCGGGTCGCTCAACACCAATACGCTGAGGATCGGCCTGATCGGTTGTGGCGGGCGCGGCACGGGCGCGGCCTCCAACGCTTTGAACGCCGATCCGCACGTCGAACTTTCGGCGATGGGCGATCTGTTCGAGGGCAAGTTGCAGTCGAGCCGGAATCAACTTGCCAAGAGGATGCCGGAGAAAGTCAAGGTGACTCCCGACCGCTGTTACCTGGGCTTCGATGCCTACCGGAAGGTGCTCGCAAGCGGCGTCGACGTTGTGCTGCTGGCCACTCCGCCCGCTTTCCGCGCACAGCATCTCAAGGCTGCCGTGGAAGCGAAAAAACACGCCTTCGTGGAAATCACCGCCGCCATTGACGCGCCCGGCGTGCGCAGCGTGCTCGAATCGGCCGAAGCGGCCAGGAAGAACAATCTGGCCATCGTTTCCGGCTTCTGCTGGCGGTACAACCACAGTCTGCGGGCGGCGCGCGAGCAGATCCAAAAGGGCGCGATCGGCGAGGTGCGCGCCATCTACGCCACATACTACCGCGGCAGTCTCGGACACAAGTGCCAGGACAAGCGCAAGCCCGGCACGAGCGACATCGAATGGCAGATGCGCGACTGGTATCCGTACTTGTGGCTTTCCGGCGACGTGACCATCTTGCTCTCCGGCGGCCACAGCGTGGACAAGATGTCCTGGTGGGTCGACGACGTGATGCCGAGCGAGGCCGTGGCTCTCGGCAGCCGCGTGTTTCCCTCGGAGGGCAATACGTTTGACAACGGCTTTGTCGTCTACGAATACGCCAACGGCCTGCGCGGTTTCCTCGGTTGCCGCTCGCAATCCGGCTGCTTCACGCAAAACGCCGACTTCATCATCGGCAGCAAGGGCACTTGCACGATCGGCCGGGGTCGCGTGCCGGTCATCGAAGGAGAGACCAATTGGCGCTACAAAGGTGAACCCAACAACATGTACCAGACCGAGCACGATGAATTGTTCGCCTCGATCCGCGCCGGCAAGCCCATCAACGACGGCACCAGAATGGCCCACACCACGCTGATGGGGATCATGGGGCGGATGGCGGCCTACACGGGCCAGAAGATCACTTGGGAGCAGGCGCTCAACTCGCGGCAGAAACTCGTGCCCGAGCAACTCGACTGGAACACGAAGATCGAGCAGCCGCCCTTGGCCGTACCAGGCATGACAAAGTTCATCTGAAGCGAGTGGCAGTGATGGGTGCCACTGCTGGCTTGTCCAGCAGTGCGGAGTATAATCGCCGCGAAGACACTGCTGGGCAAGCCAGCAGTGGCACCCCGCGACCACCCATCAAATGAGATGTGACGGAGCACGAAAATCGCTTCAGCGGCCCAGCAGGGCATCGACGGCGAGGCCGATGTCGGGCGAGGCCATCAGGCTTTCGCCGACCAGGATGGCGCCGACGCCGGCCGCTTCCAGACGCTGGACATCCCGATGCGTGCGGATGCCGCTTTCGCCTACCACCAATCGGTCGGCCGGAATCTGGCCGCGCAGGCGGACGGTGTGTGCCAGGTCGGTCTTGAAGGTGTGCAGATCGCGGTTGTTGATGCCGATCAGCTTGGCGCCCATATCGAGCACGCGCGGCAGGTTGGCCGGCTCGTACAACTCGACCAGCGGCGTCATGCCCAACTCGATCGTCGCGTCGTGCAATGCTTGCAGAGATCCGTCGTCCAGGCACTCGGCAATCAACAGCACGGCGTCGGCCCCCGCCGTTCGGGCTTCGAGTAGTTGGTAAGTGTCGAGAATGAAATCCTTGCGCAGCAGGGGTAACTCGACGACCGGGCGAATCCGGCGAAGATATTCCAGGCTGCCTTGGAAGTAGGGCCGATCCGTAAGCACGCTGATGCAGCTTGCGCCGTGCTCCTGGTATATGCGAGCGATTGCCACCGGATCGAAGTCGGCCCGGATGATTCCCTTCGACGGGCTGGCCTTCTTCACCTCGGCGATCAGCCCGATCGAATCGGACGAGGCCAAGGCGGCCAGGAAGTCGCGTGGCGGCGGGGTGTCGTCCAAGCGCTCGCGCAGTTTGGCCTCGGGCAGATCGTGCTTGGCCCGTTCGATTTCCAGCCGCTTGGCGGCGACGATTTCGTCGAGTATGGTTGCCACGCTTTATCTCGCCCCTAATTCCTTGTTACTAATCCGTTAGCCAAACCGGTTGGCGTCGTCCTTCTTGTCGTCGCGGGGTGCCACTGGCGTCTCGCCAGTGCTGATTAGTCCGGAGCTTGTTCCTTGGTGTTTCCAGAGCCTATCGGGCGTCTACCGATTTGTGGCCGCGCAAAAGGGAATCCGCACATACGCGCGGCGATTTCCTGGAAGAACAACGAGCAAGCCTCGGTTTTGCGTTGCACTGGCGAGACGCCAGTGGCACCCATCACCGTGGCTGATCCGGACCGCTAATCCATTAGCCGAACGGGTTGGCGTCGTCCTTCTTGTCGTCGCCACCGCCGAAGGGGTTATCCTTCTTGTCGCCCTTCTCGTCGTCTTTCTTATCGCCGGCGCCGAAGGGATTGTCCTTCTTGTCGGGGGCGCCGAAGGGGTTGTCCGCGTCGGCCGGCTGCATTTCGTCCTTCTTCGCTTCCGGCTTCTTCTGTTCGGCCTGTCCGTCCATGCCCTTCTGCTCGACGGGCGCCTTGCCCTCGTCCTCGGCTGTCAGGTCGAGGTGGCGGATCGGTTCGGTCAGCTCGATCTCGTGCAAGCACTGTACCAACCCGGTCTCGCTGGCCAAATAGAGGCGGTCGGTCTGGCTGTTGATGAGCGTTTTGGGCTGCGAGTAGGCGGGAATTGTGTCGAGCCGGGTGCCGCTGGCGGCACTCAGAACGAGAATACGCCCGATCTTGTCGACCGCGTAAATCCGCTCCTTGCTGGCGGCAATGAATTTGGCAACACCGGGTGACCACCAGATTTCAGCACCCGTATCGGCGGCCAGGCAGTACATCCCGCCGGGTTGGACGGTGACGTAGACTTTCCTGCCGATTACGACGGGTGGTTCGATCATCGGTTCGGCGGTCGAAAATCGCCACAGGGTGTTGCCGCTCTTTTCCAACATGGCGTAGACGAACCCGTCCTCCGAGGCCGCAATAATCACGCCCGACTTGCCTTCGGCAACCTCCGGAATCGGCGGCAAAAAGGCGGGTTGCGAGGCGATCGGAGCGCCCGTCTCCAGCCGGTAGCGGACGGTGAACTTGTCCTCGGCGCGGCGATCGATCCGGCCCACGAACAAGAAGCCTCGATTGGTCGGCCAGGCGACAAGCTCTTCGTTCTCGTCTTGGCGGACGACCAGCGGCTGCACCATCGCCCGACCAAACGACTGGCAAGCCAAGGGCGGATTCCAGTCCCGCTGAATTCTCAACGACTCGCGCCGATCGGCCTCGATATCAGCGGCTTCCTCGAGCGTCAACTTATTCTTGCCCTTGCCCTTCTTTGCTTCCTTGCCGAGTTCCTTGAGCGGATCGAGCATCGGCTCGAGCCGGTAGGCCAATACCAGGCCGTCGACCATGGGTATGTAGGCTCGCGTCTCGCTTAGCGCGGCTCCGGCGCCGGGCGCGCCTTCGGCCTCGGTCTTCCAGAGCAGTTTTCCGTTGTAACGATTCAGCACGTAGAGAACCGACCCGTTTACGATGGCAATGAAATCGTGATTGGCACTGGCGATCAGGCTGGGATGATTGGGCCCGCCAACCTGCTGGGCCCAAAGTGTCCGGCCGGTTTCGGCGTCGACCGCATGGACCATTGCCCGATCAGTCTGCACGTATAGGATACCCTCGTGCAACACGATATGCTCGACGCGTGCCATTGCCCGATCCAATTGAATCTGGGTGAACCAGGCGCGGGTCAGCCCGTGCTGTTTTGCGGTAGCCTGCGTGATGACACCGCCACGGACCGCGGCCTCCACTTGGCCACGGGCCCACAGCGAGGCCGTCAAAACGGCTGCCAGAACAAGTCGTCGCGTCATGAGTCTGTTCCTAAGTCGGAAGTTGGAAATCGGAAGAGAGGGGGGATCTCCATGGTTCGCTATTTTCCCCAGGCTCCATCATAACAAGAAGCGTCCCGACAAGCACTCGAAAAACCACGCTTGAAGCGGAAAGTCGGGTCGGACTGGGGGCCTTTCCGAGCGAATGTCGTGAACGGCCCGCGTCGAATCAGAGTGTAATGGGCTCTCGCCGTTTAGCCGGTGGGTGTCTACCTGCCCCTCTGATATGCGGATATCTCCTTCGCTCGCCCGTAAACGAAAAAAACGGTCGGTCCCCACCCGGCGGGGACCGACCTTGCGCAAGGCTGCACATCAACTCGGGCTATCGTGCTACCGGCGTCTGCCCCGACGGGCCGTCGCACAGATCAGCAAGCCCGGGCCGCCAAGAACCAGACGGGTTATCGTGGTGGGCTCGGGACGGTGTGGCCCCATGGATACGTCATAGGAGCCGCTCTGGACGACAACGACGTCAAATCCGGGATATTCCAACGCAACAACATTTACACCCCAACCCCAATCACCGTCCCCAGCTTGGGCACGGACACCGCCACCGTGATTGGTGCCGACGTTGTGGCCCATGTCGGTCTCCGCGGCCGTTCCGTCGCCGTGCCAAGTCAACGTCCCGGACATGGGCGACGGAGCTGTCCCACCATGGTATGCGGAACCGCCTTCCTTGGCATAAACATCAGAACCACCTTGGTCCCAGATCGATTCACCCGGATCGCCGGGTATGTAGTAATTTCCGGCGGTCATGGGGATCGTGCCGGTTAATCCTCCGCTCGCGTCGGAGACGAAATCCCCGCGGAAATACATAGTCGAAGAGTCGATGGTGCTTGCGGCAGCGACACCCAGACCAACCACAATCAGGCCCATAACCGAGACGGTAGCCGCTAATCCTATCATCTTCATCCTCACGCTCCTTCCACTCGATTCAGAGTTGTTTTCCCATGCCCACGTTTGTTCTCCGGTCAAGTCGGCCCGTTCCAAACGTGGATAGCAGTTAGCCCGGTCGCCTACGACCGGAAAACGGGTTGGTTTCCGCCACTTGGACGAAGCGTCTGCGCCGCGGGAGGGGGGCGGTGTAACCGATGACTTGTTCCGCTTCGGCCGGCGTGAATCGGGTGCGGCAACCGGCATCCGGGCGGCAGTCAAATTCCGACCATTCTCGCGGCTGCCATTAACAGGCCGAACGCAGCCGACCCCAAACCCACCAGGACGGCCACGTCGAACACAATTCTCATTAAGTCGTCCAAGTTCATCGGGATACTCTTCCTCCGGGGGCTTGGTAGGGCGGGTCCGTTCGTTTGCACTCAGGCGTGCGGTGGGCTGGCAGAGCAGGCTGCGGTTGCCGAGCCGCAGTGTGGTGCTGCAGTGTGGTGCTGCAGTGTGGTGCTGCAGTGTGGTGCTGCAGTGTGGTGCTGCCCGGCTCGGTAGTCTCCCAAAACACGGGTAAATCCCTCTTGTGTGCCACCAACACATCAGGACGTGTCCCCCAGGTTGCGTGTTAGTATACACGTGCGGACGGGTCTGTCAATAGGCGGAGGTGGCAAAAACCACAGTTGCGTGGGGCTATCATCTATCCATAATATGCATGTTGTCGGTGCCACCTGCCGGGGGCATCGGACAAAGGGCCGAGTTTTCAGCCGGCTCCTGGACCATATCGCCCACGACGCATAAGATGTTCTTTTGGTAGAGTTCCGAGAGAAGGGATTGTATGAACCGCGATATTCCGGCTGGCGACGCTGAAGAGACCCTGAAAGAGATCCTCGGGCACCTGAATTACTCGTCAGGCGCGCCGGAACCCCGATTTCTGGCGAACATCAACAGTCTGTTCGATCTGATCGGAACCGGGCAACTGGCGGATTGCGCCGGCAGTGGGGGTGACGAACAGGCCTGGAGAGTGTCTTGGCGGGTGCTCCACGAGGCGTTGGAGCGGCTGCGCGGTGGCTCAGAGGCATTCCGTCAGGTGGAGCAGGCCGAGGCCGTGCTTCGTTTGGTCTTCGAGAACGTGCTGCCCGCTTATCGTCAGCACCACCGCGACCTGCTGTTCCATCAGAGCGACGAGGCCCTGTTTCAGCCGTTCTTCATCGGCCGCGTGTTCGAGGCCGTCCTGGCGGAAGGATCGCCCTGGGATCAGACGGATCGTATAACCAGCGGCGCGCTGAAGCGGCTCAACGATTTCATCGGCCATCGGCCGGTTGCCGTGTTGGAGACCAAGGAGAAGCTGGAGCCCTATACGCACGAACGAGTCAGACCGATACCGCTATACGTGCACGGGGCGGGCGTGGCGGTCGGACGTTATCACGATCTGATTGCCAAAGCACTGGAGATACTCGGCTCGACCGACCCGAACCTGTTACGCGAAGCTCGCTTCGATCCGGAACTGTTGGACGAATTGGCGATTGACCCCCGTGCCTACGACTTCGACTACCCGGCCAACCGACGGCCGAATTATCATTTCGGCCAATGGGACCCACACTGCATCGACAACCGGGGTTACTACCGCCGCTTCGTCTTGCAGCAGGTTACCTTGGAGGCGATGTTCAAACGAATCGGTCGCGTGGGCGCGCTGCCGCCGAACGAACTGCTCCTGGAGGCGGCGGCCGTGCTTGCCGGCACGATTTTGATGGGTTCGGGCGTAAGCGGCGAGGGGCCCGACGCGCACGATTCCGAGGTCACGCTGGCCACGCTCCTGCCGGACATTGCCCTTTATCGAGACGAATTCTACGAGCGGCTTATGGCCGGCTTGAAGGGAGCGCATGGCAAGCGGCTGCGATCCGAGGCGGTCCGTTTGCATCAACCGCTTGGCGGCGCCCGACAGAACCTCAACCAGGAGTTGGCGCGGCGTCGGGCCGAGCAGTTGCAGCAGGTCCACCTTGCCCACCTGTTCGCCCGAATGGGATACCGCGAGGCGGCCATGCGTCAGGCCCAAACGGTCGCGGTCGCCTCCGCCCGAATGACTTGCGAAATCCAATGCCGCCTGAGCACGGCCCATCTGCATGTCGACCGCGGCGAGGCGGAGCCGGCCGCCAAGCTGTTGGCCCAGATCGAGGACTTGCTGCATCGGGCGATCGAGTGCGGCGCGCTGATCGATCCCTGGAACATACTGGGGTTCGGCGCCCAGTTCGCGCTCTTCCCGGCGCTTGAAAACACCATCCACGATGTTCGCGCCGACGATTTGATCGATCTGATGAGCGAGATATTCGCGCTTTACGCGCGGGTCGAGAAGGAAGCGGCCGCAGCCGGCCAAACCGATCTGAAGGAGCAGCTCTCGTCAAACCTCGGCAAGCTGGCCCAGTGGTGGGATAGGTTTGCCACGTTGGAGGTTAGCGCCGTGGCGGGAATCTCCGGACACCAGGCCTGGGAGTCGGCCGCGCACGTGGCAACGGCGCTGGGCACATGGCACAGGGCGGAAACGGCCGCCGGCGATGTGGCCTTCTGGCGCGAGCATGTCGACACGTTCCGTTCGCCCAAGGCCTACGCGCTGGTCGTCGAAGCGCTGTTGGATCGGGGCGATCTGGTGGCATCGATGGCCCT
>Ga0075120_10003395_pt1 | contig 10922 bp, 11 predicted proteins | sample AntAceMetag02UKL_FD_69792 | JGI IMG/M metagenome (GOLD analysis project Ga0075120, IMG submission 69792) | Saline lake microbial communities from Ace Lake, Antarctica - Antarctic Ace Lake Metagenome 02UKL | ecosystem: Environmental > Aquatic > Non-marine Saline and Alkaline > Saline | place...
AAGAGTCCAGCGATTGCCAATGTGTCTGAGAACTCTTCTCTCCTGATGAAGTAAAAAGTGGAGATAACAGCGATCCTTCGCTCCCAGAGACTCCCTGAGCGGGCCAATCGATAGATCGGTTTTCTATCTCTGGTGAAGAGGTGTGCCCCCACAATCTGCGCCGCGGAGGTGTCAACCAGGTCCCAATTATTGATGAATTCTGTATGACTCAGATAAGACCGATAGATAGCGTCTTCTTCTCTGCTATTAGCGGCAGAGGAATATTTCGCGACCAGTATCAGCAACGCCAGTAGTCGCGCTTCGTGGAAGGAAGTCTTTAGGAGCTCTAGAGTATCTTCCAGGGATATATCGTTATATTCTCGGAGACATTTCCTGAGGGTGGGCATCCGAATTCCCAGGAATCTATCTCCTTCTCCGTATTCTCCCTTCCCGGTCTTAAAGAATCGCTGTGAATGAGCCGCGATATCGCGATCACTCAGCTCCAGTAACCGCTTTATTATGTACTTAGTCCGGACCATACTAACTATATTATATACTACATCGGGGATTGAAGATTAGCTTTAAAGCAGCGAGTATTTTTATAACTCATATATACTGAACCTATCTGTTCGTAGCGGCAGCCTTCAGGCTGCCACTTATTGGCGACCTGAAGGTCGCCTCTACGAGCAGGGCAGGATCGAGGTTATAATTTCAAAGAGCTAAAGTGTTACGATATCTTTAATTAAATCCTTGTTATTCATCTCAGAGATGCGGCAATTTTCACTTCCTTCCCCGGTTATTAAATAAACGAGGATTGGCCGAAAAAGTTTAGTGAACCGGAAACTCGAAGACCCCGGGACCGCCTAACTGCTCCGGGAGGCCGCCTTGAGAAGTCTCGGCTATAAGTATACAGCGTAGAATTACTCGACGGTATCGACCGATACATTACGACCTGTTTCTTTATTATGGAGTTTTTGCTCTCCTGCGGAAAAACCGCCAGAGAATCAGGAAGATAATCAAGACCACCAGCGCGATCGCGACAAACGGTAGTATAATGGAAACTATGGTTCCAAAGATTGAGGCCAGCAGTTCCCCGGTTGAGATCACCGGATTTCCGATCCCCCCGGTTGTGGTTGAAGATATGCCGCGTGTTAATACGCTTGAACCTTGAATCACTCCGGCGATACCTCCCCCGGCTATGATGGCAAGTGACCCGCGCAAAAATGGAGATATATCGCCTACCATCGATGCGGTGGCTATAGTTCCCGCGACAATCGCGGCCGGTGTGGCTATAGAGTCCAGGAGGTTATCAATCCATGGTATGTAATAGGCTCCTATTTCCAGGAGCATGGCCCCGGCGAACGCGACGGTAGCGGGCCAGGAACCAATCCACTCGAAGCCCGGGGAGAGATCCAGGTATCCGGTATGATGGGCTACACTAATGCCCAGTAGTGGAACGAAGATTCTGAACCCGCAGGTTGCGCTTAACCCGATGCCGGTAAAAATAGCCATTATTCCTTGCATCAGCTGATCTCCCTACTTCTCGCATTGTTTTTATAATCAACTATACCTTAGTCGCTGAATCTTCTGAAGATAATCGGTTCATCCCACTGAAATAGAACGCCTGCTTTTTCTGAAGTAATGAATTTCAAATATTTCGATGTAAGGTTTTCGAGCAGAATCCCATTGTCTTCGATACGGCCGGGAAGTTTTCCTTCTTCTACAAGGGTTTTGAACTTCTCCGAGTCCGGCAACCAGATAACTGCCTGTTGGCCGGACTTCTTGATCCGTCCCCATAGATAACGTTTGGAATTATCCTTGTCCTGGATACTGGCGAATACCCAATCTCCTGATTCGAGGAGATGCACATTACAGGACTCCAGTTTAATCGGATTCTGATCGCGTTCTATCCACGCGAGCCGCAGTAATCCATTCGCCTCATCCAGGACGCTGACCGTGAAGTATTCTTCTCCGTTAGTCCAGTTCCCTTCCCAGGCCCCAGCTTCAATCAGACTGGGTTTCTCGCCTATCGGTTGAGTAGTGTAGACGACGCCGCAGCCGGTTACTACTGCTGCTATAATCCAGACCGGCAGGTATTTAACATGCTTCATCAATATATCCTATTTTTATGACCCTTAGCCGCGCCCGGGATAATCCTATTATATACTAACGGATCTTCGTGAGCACGTTCACTTGAAAGTCCTCGATCATACCGGCGGTATTCTTTCGACATGCTTGCACGTGGTGGGAGTTACTGTGCCTATCCAATAGCTCCCTGCTTTCCCACTCTTCCAGAAAATAGAATAAAGCTGGATCATCATTGTCCTGGTAAAAGATGTAGTTAATACACCCCTCATCGTTATTTACTGTAGGATCAATGAGTCTCATAAACTGTTCTTGAACGTGATCAGCAGACTCACGTTTAGCCTGAATTCTCGCGACAACTGTTATTTGGGGCATACCTGATCCTCCTTAATGTTATTGGGTCAGTATAGAAATTTGAATTTAGCTGTTTCGTGAATAATAAGGGGAAAATACTCGGTATAGTGTAGAAATTCATTGGAGGACCAGATGTTATCCAGGTGGGAGTAAAACTCAAAAACGGAAGAATGGTTGAAGGGAAAAGTAATCGGTAATCATTAAGACCGATTGCTGGGGTTGGTCTCCCGATACCTGCCGCCGGCTTACATTATATTGCCCTACCACCACCTGCCCGGGCAAGAGGTTGTAGTTCTGCCAGAGATATTATCACCCATAAGCGAAATTTGTCTTACCGGGGTGATAAGTATTTTATACCCGAGATTATTTCATCCCGGTCAGCGCTTCTTTCTCGGAATCGTAAATCTTGAAGAGGGGAGTGAAGCCCGCGGTCTCAAAGACTTCGCTTACATATGGCTTGAGTGCGGAGAGGCAGATTTCACCTCCGACCTTCTTTAACTTTTTAGCGGTGGCAAGGAGTACCCGCAATCCGGCGGAAGAGATGTATTCGGTCCCGGAAAAGTCGCAGAGAATCTTGTCCGCTCCATTATCGATAGCTTCATTCAAATCCGCTTCTACCTCTTTGGCGGAATAAGCGTCGAATCGTGGTACCATTATTACTATCAGAATGCCGTCTTCCTTCTTGGTCTGCATGGATCTCCCCTTTATTTAATTTAACTTTGCCGTCGGCGCGGATAAATTAGTGGAGCTGTTAATTATCAATTAATAGTTAGTATTCAGATGTGCGCTATAGTAGTATATCCGGGATGAGATACAAGCATATTTTTTAGTTCCTAAAAAATATATATAATAATATGACAGATAAAAGTATCGATAACACCGCCGGTCATTTTCAGAGACTCAGGGATCGTTTCCTTAAATCCGGATTAAATGGTTTTCACGATTATGAAGTTGTCGAGCTTTTATTGACGCTGGGAACTCCTCGCACGGACTGTAAGTCCCCGGCCCGCGCCGCGATCAGAAAATTTGGCTCGCTGAAAGGGGTATTGAACGCGGACCCGGAACAGTTGCGGGAGATTAAAGGATTGGGGGAGAAAAATATTTTAGGACTCCTGCTGGCCAGAGAGATATCTTCCCTGTATCTGAAGGAGAAGGCGCGTGAGAAGCCGTTAGCCGGATCGCCTCAGGCGGTCTTTAATTTTCTCCGGCAGGCTTTAGGAGGGCTCCCCAAAGAGGTATTTCAGGTCGTATATCTGAATAACGCCAATAAGATCATTGAGGCGGAGCAGCTATTCCAGGGAACGGTTGATCGTTCGGCTATCCATCCCCGCGAGGTAATCGCGGCGGCATTGAAACACAATGCCACCCGTTTGATCTTTGCCCACAATCATCCGGGAGGCAGCCTTCGCCCCAGTGTGGAGGATAGAGAGATTACCGGTCGTTTGAAGGACGCTTGTTCCGCGGTTGGGATTGAGGTGCTGGATCATATCATTGTCACCGGGGACGGTTACTTCAGTATGAGGGAACATGGGTTGATTTGAGGAGCAAGGGAGTGATGGAGTGAGGGAATACTGGAGTGATGGAGTGATGGAGTGGTGGAGTGGTGGAGTGGTGGAGTGATGGAGTGGTGGAGTGGTGGAGTGGTGGAAACGATGAGTCCGACCACCCATCACTCCAATACTCCATCACTCCAGTATTCCCTCACTCCCTCGCTCCATTATATTCCGTTTAAGCAATACCCGAACATGAGGATAATGTAATGAACATCAAAGGACTGGCCGTCGGCCCTCTCCAGGCCAACTGTTATCTACTCTGGGATAAGCCCGGCGGAAGCGTTGCTATAATCGATCCCGGGGGGGATCCGGAAGCAATTATTTCAGTGATAGAAGATGAGAAATTAATACCGGTGGTATTGATCAATACCCATGGTCATATCGACCATATCGCGGCGAATCGGGCGATTAAGGAGCGGTATGATATTCCTCTTTTGATTCACAGTGAAGACGCTGCCTGTTTGACCAATCCCGATCTCAACTTGAGTGCGCTGGGTTTAGGGAGTATCGATTCCCCTCCCTGTGATAGGGAACTTCAGGATGGTGCGGAAATTGCGGTAGGAGAGATAATGCTGAAGGTGATATCCACACCCGGTCATAGTCCCGGGGGTATCTGTCTTCTGATGGCCCGGCCCGATCAGCCGGATATAATTATAACCGGAGATACACTCTTTGCCGGAGGAGTAGGCCGAACCGATTTCCCCGGTGGATCGTGGAGCCAGCTTATGGCAAGCATCCAGAATCGTCTGCTTTCTTTTCCTGATGAAACAATTATTTTCCCCGGACACGGCCCCCATTCTACAATAGGCGCAGAAAGGAACTCCAATCCGTTTTTATAAATTAGCTCTCGTTTCAGGCAATTTATTTAACCGCGGATTTAGCGGATTAGGCGGATTACTGTTTCCTTTAATCAGTATAATCCAATTAATCCGCGGTTAATTGAGATATCAATGAACTTCCCCGAAAACAATAATCAGCAGGATGATAATGCCGACTTTCAAAACATATATTTTCCGGAGGAAAATATATATCTGGATGAGTTTATCAATTATATGAATATCGAACGGGGGTTGAGTGGGAATACAACTTATAATTACCGTTCGGATCTAGAAAAATTCATCTCTTTCCTGGGAGAAAAAGGAAAGCAGAGCTTTAAGGATGTACAGCGGGATGATGTGATGGATTTTTTAATGGCCGAGAAGGACCGGGGCTTACAACCTCGTTCTCTTTCCCGGGCACTGGTTGCCATCCGGATGTTCTTTCGATTTATGACGATTGAAGGATATCTTCGCCGGGATGTGACCGAGGTGATTGAATCTCCCCGCCTCTGGAAGTTATTGCCTCAGGTTCTATCCATATCTGAAGTAGAACTGCTTATCCAGCAACCGGATGTATCCACCACCCGGGGGCTGAGAGATCTGGCGGTTCTGGAGTTACTCTATGCCAGTGGTCTGCGTGCCTCAGAGCTGGTCAGTCTCCGTGTTGAAGATGTCAATCTCCAGTCGGGATTTGTTCAGGCCTGGGGCAAGGGAGGGAAGGAGCGGATAGTACCGCTGGGAAGAAAAGCCGCCGAGGCGATCGGGGAGTATCTTGAGAAGTCCCGTCCTCTTTTATTAAAGAGTAGAATTTCCTCCCATCTCTTCCTATCGAGGTTAGGGAAGGCCTTTACGCGTGGCTGGCTCTGGTGTCTGGTAAAGCAATATATCCGACAGGCCGGGATTAAAAAGAAGGTCAGCCCCCATACTCTCCGGCATTCATTTGCTACCCATATTCTCAGTCAAGGTGCCGATCTCAGGGTGATACAGGAACTGCTGGGCCATTCCAATATAGGCACCACCCAGATATATACCCATGTGGACCGTGAACGACTGAAGGATGTTCATCGTAAATTCCACCCACGCGGATAGTCGAGCACCTGCCCGGCCCTGAGCTTAAAGGCGTAGATTTCATTTTAAGAGCGGAAAACCTTAAAGCCCCATTTCGAGCAGGAGCTATCCAAACTATTTCTCCCCCCCCCTAAAAAAATACTTGACTATTACAAAAGGGTTTTATATTATGGGGACAATTATTATAAAAAATGTAATTTAGGAGGCAACTATTATGTTCGCAAAGAAGATATTGATTATAGATGATGAGAAACAGATCTGTGAGCTGCTGATTCACTATTTCAAACGACTGGATTTTTCCGTTCGGGCGGTTTCATCGGGGCAGGAAGCATTGTCGGGGATGGGGTCATTTATACCCAACATCGTGTTACTGGACTATATGATGCCGGATATTACCGGGCTGCAATTATTTCCAAAGATCAGGAAGTTATTCCCGTTTGCCAAGGTAATAATATTAACCGGCCGGGGATCAGAAGAGATCGCGGTTAAGGCTCTCAAGATGGGGATAGATGATTATATTACCAAGCCTTTTGAATTAACTAAGATCCGGGATCTGGTGCGGTATTACCTTAATCAGCAGAGAGAAGAAATTATCTCGGTAAACGGTAAATATTTTTACCCCCTGGAAGATGAGTTAATCAACCGGTATGAATTTCTCCGATTAGCCCATTCCTCTCCTGAGCTGGGAGTGAAGACAATAAGCTCTTTCTTCACTTTTTCCCGGCAGGACTTCTATAACTTCTTAAAGAGGGTCAAAGAGCAAGGTCTACTGGGTATTATCGGACAACGGGAGATGAAGAGGCTGATAATCCGTTATCAAGAGACTCGATTATATACAAAGACTCTTCCCGGATTTACCCCGTTCCCGTTTCTGGAGGAAGATATCGATAGTCCAACTTATAACCTGAGGAATTTTCTCAACTGGAAAGACTCCGCTCAGATTAAGCTTGAGATGATCCGAGAGGCGGCGACTGATCCCAGGCCACATGTTGGATCTATCTGCAAGAAATACGGAATAACCCGGGAGGCTTTCTATCAGAACTATCGGGCTTTTGAGGCCAGGGGAATATTCGGGATCCTCCGGAGGAAGAAAGGCCGCCCACGGAAAGACGGATCAGAGTTGAGTTCATCCTGAGTAAGCAGGGATTCCGGTATCGGTCCATAAGCTTGCATGGTAATTGTTTTCCATTGCCATTTTATTCCTTCGTGAATTGCGTATCCTTCCCGGTAAAAAGGGTTTTCGAGTAAGGTCTAACTGCTGATTACCAAAGTCCTCCTCCCTCTGAGTCCCTCATTGTCGGGATTATGATGAAGACTAACCCAATGGATTTAACTTCCCTCATCAGGGAAAGAATTGCTCCCCGGCTGCAGAAAGTATTACATGCCGCCGGCCGTTCCGCCGACGCCCAGGGCTGGAAGATTTACTGTGTGGGAGGATCGGTCCGGGATCTGCTGCTGAAAAAAAACACTTTTGACCTGGATATCCTGGTTGAAGAGCATGGGCTGGATTTCGCCCGCATTTTTGCCCGAGAAGAAAAAGGAACCTTGAAATTGTATCGGAGGTTCGCTACCGCCATGGTAATTCTGCGCGGAGGTATAAAAGTTGATATAACAACAACCCGGGGAGAGTATTATCCTGAACCAGGGGCTCTTCCCCAGGTAATACCCGGCAGCTTTGAAGAAGATATCCGCCGGAGAGACTTTACAATCAACGCGATGGCTTTCTCTCTCAACCAAGGAGAGTTCGGCCGGTTGATCGATCTTACCGGTGGATTCGTTGATCTTAATGCCAGGATTATCAGGGTTCTGCACGGGGATAGTTTTCGGGATGATCCAACCCGTATATTCAGAGCGGTGCGATTTCAGCAGCGACTGGGATTTGGAATAGAGCCCCGGACGGAAGAGTTGATGCGGACAGCTGTCGATCTCAAGCTCTTTGAAGAGGTCTCCCCGGAACGCCTGCGGCATGAGCTGGAATTAATCTTCAATGAGCCTGATCCGTCGGGGGCTATCGAATCCATGGCCCGGTATGATGAACTGCGGTTTATTAATCCCCGGTTGTCATATTCGTATGAATTGAAATCTCAGTTTTGCCGGATCAGAAATAACTATGATTGGTTCCGGGAGCGGTTTAGAAAAGAAGCTATTTCCCTATTTCGACTATATTTTGGCGCGTTGCTCTTCTCCCTTCCCGGGGATGCTATATCTGAAGCCGGAGAGAAGTTCAATCTCTCCCTCAAGTTTTTAGCTCAGTTGAAGTCAGTGAAAAACCGATCCGAAGAAGTTGTACGGATACTTTCTTGTCCTGAAAAAGTTGCCCCCAGCCATGTGTATTCTCTGTTGCGCGGCATTGATATAGAGATAATATTAATTATTATGGCGCGGAGCGATTCAGATCTCGCGGTCTCACGGATAAGAAGATACTTAACGGAATACAGGATGGTCACCAGCGAAGTGAATGGCGGTGATCTGAAGAAGCTGGGGATACCCCCGGGCCCGGCATATAAAAGAATACTGGATGAGTTGCTCTCCGCGCGCCTTGACGGTCGGGTAAGCTCCAGGGAAGAAGAGCTTTCTCTCACGCGTCGCCTGGTTGACACTCCAAAATAATATTGATATAACCAGATATCGTTAAATCCAGGAAATGATTATGAAACAAAACGAAACTAAAATTTTCCCGAGGAAAATTTTAAGCGGCATGCGTCCGACCGGCCCGCTCCATCTCGGTCACTTATTCGGGGCTCTCTTTAACTGGGCGTCACTCCAGGATGAGTATAAATGTTATTATATGGTCGCCGACTGGCATGCCCTTCTCAGTGAATATGAGAATCCCGGTTCGATTAAAGAATATACCCATCTCTGCGTCGCCGATTGGCTGGCGGTAGGGCTGGATCCGGAGAAGAGCGCGATATTTGTTCAGTCCGAGGTCAAAGAACACGCCGAGCTGAATTTAATATTATCCACAATCACTCCATTGCCCTGGGTGGAGCGCTGCCCTACTTATAAAGAGCAGTTGCGTGAGATTGAAGGGCGTGATCTTCTGACTTACGGATTTCTGGGTTATCCGGTTCTTCAGGCCGCCGATATTATGCTCTACCAGGCAACTGCCGTCCCGGTGGGACGGGATCAGGTTCCTCACCTGGAATTGACCAGAGAGATCGCCCGGCGGTTTAATAAACTATATAAGAATGTATTTCCGGAACCACAGCCCCTATTGACTGAATCGGCCAAACTGCTTGGTCTGGATAACCGGAAGATGAGCAAGAGTTATGGCAATTTCATAGCCCTGGCAGATACCCCGGAGGTAATCCGAAAGAAAGTTGGGGGGATGATAACCGATACCCGGCGGATCCGTCTCAGTGATCCGGGGCATCCGGAAGACTGCAATGTATTCTCTTATCACCGGCTATTTAATAATGACCAGCTGCCGGAGGTGGAAGATTGGTGCCGGAATGCCAGGCAAGGGTGTACGGACTGCAAAAAATGTCTGGCGGAAGTTCTGGTGAAGTATCTTGAACCTCTGCGGGAGAAACGGGAGTACTGGCTCGACGGGGACCGGATTGATGAAGTCCTGGAAGACGGGGCCTCCCGGGCGCGTGCCGCCGCCGCCGCGACACTTGATCAGGTTCATGAAGTGATGGGGTTTTAGAAGATTGCCCTTTCGGACAATCTTCTAAAGTTAAAAGTGCGTTTTTGAAAAAGTTAAAAGTGCCTTAAGTTGAAAGTTGTCGCCTCGCTTCGCTGGTTCGTTAACCCAAATTTTATTATAATAAAAAGAATACAAAATTTAATCATTTGAATATTATCGCCATTCGTCACGATGCTAAGCATCGTGACGGAGTCAGCCTGGTGCATTCCCACGCAGAGCGTGGGAACGAGGGCAAACCCAGGTGAAAGCGAACAACTTTAGGCACTTCAAACTTTAGGCACTTTAGGCACTCACTATGGAAGATCAGCATTTTAATCTGGAAATATTCGAGGGGCCGCTCGACCTCCTCCTCTATCTGGTCAGGAAGAATGAAGTTGAAATTCAAAATATCCCCGTTCAGAAGATTACCGAGCAGTATTTAAAATACCTCGATCTCATGAAGATCCTCGATCTGGATATTGCCGGTGAGTTTCTGACGATGGCGGCGACCCTGATGCATATCAAATCACGTCTGCTCCTTCCCCCGGAGGAGAGAGAAGAAGAGGATGAAGAGGATGATCCTCGCTGGGACCTGGTCAGACAGTTACTGGAGTACAAGCAGTTTAAGGAGGCGGCTGATACATTTCATGTGCTGGAGGTAGAACAGGAGAAAACTTATGTTCGGGGAAAGGTCCCGGTTGATCAGGTGCCATCTTCGGAATTACCGTTGGAGGAAGTAGATCTTTTTGAACTGCTCGACGCTTTCTCCCGGGTTCTGGATGAAGCGGAGAAACGGCGCCCGCCGGAGTTTGAGCCGGATAATTTTACCATGGATGACGGGCGCAATAGGGTGCTGGAGAGGATTAATCACAAGGGGCCGATTCTCTTCCATCTCCTCTTCGAGAAGGGAGAGCCGTTAACCAGGATTGTAGTTGTATTCCTGGCTCTTCTGGAGTTGATGCGTCAGAAGATAGTTCAGGTATATCAGGAAGTCCATTTCAGCGAGATAAAGATTCGGCGGGTAAATGAGGCCTGCCTGCCTAACGGCAGTCAGGAATGACGAAACCCGAATGACGAATGACGAAAGAATGACGAAGTCAAAATAACGAATGACGAATTCCCCTCCGCCGATGCGAAGGGCGTATTCGACATTAAAGCATTTGTCATTTGATATTCATTCGGGTTTAGTCATTCGGATTTCGTCATTATTAGTGTTATTAAATAGTTTGATATTATGAAAAAAGAACGCGTCAACTTAAAAAGAATAGTGGAAGCATTACTCTTCGTCTCTTCCGAGCCTCTCTCAATCTCCCGTCTGGAGGCTCTGACTGAAGGGTTGCGGGTGGAAGGTGAGAGCTTAAGGCAGATTCTGACAGAACTGGAACGCGAATATGAATCCGAGGAGAGAAGTTTTTCAATCCGGAAGGTGGGCGCGGG
>Ga0075120_10003396_pt1 | contig 10919 bp, 7 predicted proteins | sample AntAceMetag02UKL_FD_69792 | JGI IMG/M metagenome (GOLD analysis project Ga0075120, IMG submission 69792) | Saline lake microbial communities from Ace Lake, Antarctica - Antarctic Ace Lake Metagenome 02UKL | ecosystem: Environmental > Aquatic > Non-marine Saline and Alkaline > Saline | place...
CCGCAGCAAGCTACGGGGCATCAAAGCAGACTTGCCGGAATATCCTTCGGACCCATATTCCGACTGTCTAATCGTAACGAAGCAAGCTTCGGGGTATTGAACCCCTCTCGCGATAATAAAAGATATTATTTCTAAAGCACTACGGCAAGAGATGATAGATTTTTTAAATAGAAGTGCAGTATGTCAATTTTCATGATTTGAGATTCTTTGATAGCGGCAGTTAGAATTAAATAGATAAACTGTCCCCCATTTCAAAGTTAAATTTCGAAATACATCTTTACGTGCGCCAATTTTAACGATCATGATAAGCAGAATATCATCGCGAACGGTATAGATAATCCAGTATTGCCCCGTTCGAACACGAAGAAAGTTTTTTGATTTAAGCTTTTTTAGATTTCCTCCAACCACAACCATCAGATATTGCTTATTTCAAAACCGTCAGACCGTTTCCGTATCGATGGGTGCGTGAGGGTAGAGGGGCTGGCGGTTTTGAAAAGACAGAATTTCTGGTTTTTGAATCACACCAGCATCAATATTCACAGCTCTTCTAATGGTTTTGTTTTGCTGCCAACTTTCTCTACCCGCTACCACATCAGGTAAATGAACAATGAGTGCAGCAGAGATAGATTGCGAGGCACTTTCCCAGAGATAACTTGGTGTATGATCTACAGCATAGTAATCTATCGTTCCAATTTTTAACATTGGATTTTCAAATGAAGTCGGTTTAGCAAAATAGAATCCCATTCCTTCATCGCAACTGACATCGATGATAAGACAACCTTGCTTGAGAGACGATTCTTCCTCTTCGAGCACGAATTGGATAGGATGATCAGGTTCTTGAAGAGTTCCGTTTATGATTATATCTGATTGGCTGATCAAATCTGTTAATGGTCGCTCAGAGCCATCGTGCTCCACCAACAACATGCGAGGTTCTCCCTCTTTTCCTTCCCGAATACGGACATAGTGACAGTCAAGAACCTCTTCACGCACCTCGTGATCGGGTCTTTGAATACAGATTGTGATATCTCTAAACCCGCGTGCTTTGAGAGCATAGATTGCCCCACGGCTAACCGCACCAAAACTGAATATGATAGTCTTACGCTGGTTTCCATAGTGACCATCGATACCTTTGAGTTGTAAGGCATGTAATACCGCACAGTAACCAGCTATTTCATTGTTCTTATAGAAAGTGTGCCGTCCAATCTGTCCGTTTGGACCCCAAACATACATATCCTCAAAGGCTATGAGCGTTTGCTTCCGATCGATCGCAGTTTGAGTAAGAGCCCATTGCTGTACACAATGTGGCCAACCCCAAACGATTCCACCTTCACGAAGTTCCTGTAAATCAGATAACACAGGCTTGGGAATGATAACCATCCCAATGTCAGCCAACAGTTCGTTGCGTTTGGCAATGCCACCCGTCTGTGAAGCAATTTCCGAATCTTCGATTCCGAATGGCACTCCATACCCTTCCTCAAATATCAATTGGCGACGGACTTGTTCGGGAAGGCGTGGCAAATGCTCCGGATGGATTGGAACACGTCGCTCATCCTTTTTCCTTGAAGTACCAATGACTCCAAATTTCAATTTACTCATATCGTATCCTTTTCTTGAGACAATTTAGTTTCGTAGCCCGGAAGCACCGTATTCCGGGAAATGGTTGATTTCGAAAGAGAGTTAGTGATAAATAATTCACTATAATAACGTGATTCGGTTATATGCTTAATATCAAGGAGCTTTCAACCTATCAAGTTTCCCGGAATACGGTGCTTCCGGGCTACAAGTCTTGCCAAAACAAAAGTAGAGATTGGGCTGATAGCAATCGCCCACAATCTGAAAAAATGGTCAAATACAGGCAAAATGGCACCTTCAACGGCTGAAAATTCTCTCCCAACGACCTGAAAATCAAACAAAAACAGATACAACTCACGAAATAAAACCAAATAAAGACTGACAAAGAAGAAAAAAGAGAAATCCTTCAATAAATTCAGTTTACAGAAAAAATAGGAGCTGGTTCAAAATTACTTCTGAGTCAGCCCCTAAGTAAATTTAGGAATAAATCTTAGTGTCCTTTACTCTCCGGTACTGTGCCCGGCATGGCTGACTGGAACAGTTCTGAATATATTTCTTTCATTTTTCCTGAACGGATATCAGCTTTCAGGTCCGCTGTCGGGCGACTCATCCAGTTATGCATGGGATCATCTGTTAACTGCTTATCGAGAAAAGCGTCTGCTTCAGCATCATGCAATTTTCTCACTTCAGGAATGAATTTGAAGTAATAATGCTGTGCGACTTCATAGATACCATGCCACCATGTATAATCCGGACCCATCATTGCCGCACCGTGGCGAGCACGCCTGCCCTCATGATGCCAGATTTCCCAGTAGATCCATTCCACCTTGTTTGAGAAGCTGGCAGGATTTGGCAGGGAATTATTCTTCCGGAGGATTTTCATAACCTCACCAGCCGGTCTGGCAAATTTCTCATTGTATAGGTTCACCAATCCGTCGAACTGGTAATAATGACCCTCCGCAAAAGTTGTTGAATGGCAAGCAGTACAAACGTCAATCATGTTCCCGCGTTTTGCTTCCCAGTTATCCTTGTGTTTGGAAACGGGCGGACGAAGTGTCCATGACAGGCGGTCTCCAACGTCATGAGTCAATTTCTGGGTTTGAGTTGCCGACATGTGGCAGGTGGCGCAGGTAGGCGCTTCGTAATAATCCACACCGACTACCCAGCTTTCGGAATCAAGCGCCATATCATCTTTGTGAGCATAATAGGCGATTCCATGCTTGGATTCTTCATAAATCTCTTTTTGGGGATGGTCGGGACCCAAGTGACATTTCCCGCAATTTTCCGGTTGACGTGCCTGTGCTCTTGAAAACGAGTGTCGTGAATGACAGGCGTTACAGGTTCCTCTTGAACCGTCCGGATTCAGGCGTCCGATTCCTGAATTGGGAAAACTTTTTTTACTAAGCATGTTCGGTGATTCCGGATCAATCTCCACCTTGGAACCATGACACTGCTCACACCCGGTTACGGCTACAGGATCACCACCGGCTACATGAGCAAGGTAAGCATCTGCGGAGTTCAGTATTTCTCCAGCCGAAGCATGATATGAAGCCTGAACTTGAGCGGCTTCCTGCTCATGGCATTGACCGCAATCTTTTGGTGTCACAAGCGTGGATATGAAAGCGTCATTATGCATATATCCATCCAGATCACCTTTCTCAGCCTGATGGCAATCATAACAAGTGATATCATTTTGACCGTGCTTCGAACCTTTCCATTGTTTGTAAAGTCCCAGGGACTTTTCCATATGGCAATTTATACATTTCTCGCCAACTGACATCTCTTCCGCCAGTCCAATAGATGCGATACTAATAACAAATAAAATTACCAGTACAACTTTTCCGACTCTCATGTTTCTCCCTGATTGTAAAATAAATAATCAATCACTTCACTTCATTTACATGTACACCATAATCCTCTTGTATGATTAAAGCAAGTGGAATATATCACAAAGGTATCTCCGAGCATTTTAATCAATTTTGAAGTATTTATAAACTAATAAACATGATTTTTATATTTTTTTACACAGATCAAAATTATTAAGAGAATTCTTTTGCCCAGCATTCACCTGATTTTATTGACACATATTCTACTGCAAATACTTAATCATAACAATGTGGTATTACGTACTAACCCGGAGCAACACCTCTTCATTGTATTAAAATATTCGTGATTCTTGATGCGGTAATATAAGAATAATCATTTGGTTTAATTCGAATTTCAAACTCCGAGTTGGAATTTTCATCATCAGTACTGAGAGAATATCGCTATACTATGAAGTACCTTGTAGGTTCGCAAATTTCGATTATAGTTGATAAGAAATATTTGGCTTAAGAATAGAAGACTTTTCTTTTTGAGGATATATTTTTAAAACAATGAGATTTAAAAGAATAGCGCACAACGGGAGTTTTAGATACCATCAATCATCATCACGACCCAAAGGCAAATCTAATCAGCTTCACAAAACCAATGACAGCGGTCCCCCGAATCCTGATGAATTGTGGCAATTTGCATCAGACAATCGCCTGCGTAATGTTGCATTAGTATTGATCGAACCGGCGCGACCGGAAAATGTCGGTGCCGCAGCTCGTGCGATGAAAACAATGGGACTCGAGCGGCTGATAATTGTCGGGACCAGTATCTGGCGAAGTGGTAAGGCAAGAGCACTTGCGGTTGGGGCGGGGGATATCCTTGAAGCGGTAGAAGAGTATGCCACGCTTGCCGAGGCGGTTGCGGGAATGAAAGCAGTAGCGGTAACTACCGCCAGACGGCGCAGAAGAGCGCGACCGGTATTCCCAGTTGATTCAGCAGTTCCTCATCTTCTTGGCGTCGCGGAACATGGAAATGTTGCCGTTGTTTTCGGTCGGGAAGAATGGGGAATGACGCAATCTGAACTTCTATTGGGCGACTGGTGGGTGACAATTCCCATGGCTAATGCTTATCCTTCTCTTAATCTTGCACAATCAGTTATGCTTGTCTGCAATGAAATATCAAATGCTTCGAGAAGACCAATGCCGCAATATCCCTGGGTCCCGGCGGATCATAAAAGCAGGCATCTCCTGATGGAAAATGCCGCTAAAACATTGATTGAAGCCGGTTTTCAACCAAAGCCGGATATTGATGGATTTCTGCTTGCGCTTTCAAGGGTATTTGACAGGGCATTACTGGAAGAACGTGATGTTAAGGTTATTCATGGAGTATTTCACCAAGTTGAACTTCTTAATAAAAGAATGAAAAGATACAAATCACAAAAGGATCAGGAATGAATTTCTTCAACAGGTTAATATTATTCACCGGGGGGATAGAATATTTTTTTCGGAAAAATCAAAATACTGCAATAATATCCAACAGCAGATTATTCAGGAATATGTTGACTAAATCGCTCTCTTTCTTGTTATTGATATCAACCTATTCATTATGCATCACAGGTGAAATACATGCAGACAATGAAGTAATACCTGCCTATAAAGTAGCAGTCCTCACCTTTCTTGTTCACGGGCGTGAAGAGTTATCGGCTGAATCGCTGACTCAGATTGTACGGGCTGAATTTCAAAAGAACGAACGCATTCTCCTGATCGATCAGAAGGGAATCAAAACTTCTCCGGTTGAAACAGGTTCTGATAAAAGCGTCAGGGTTTTCGATTTAGAAAGTTTGGTCAAAGCGGGGAAAACGCTGGAAGTGGAAAAAATAGTGGGGGGAACAATAAATCAAATTGGCACCAAATACATGATCGAACTTCGAGCCGTGAATGTTAGATCAGAGAGCATTGAGGCAATTGAAACCGCAGATTATAGTGGAAATATCAAACATATTGACAAACCTCTGAAAATGGCTGCGGAAAGGTTAGCAGCCCAGATTGTCAACCGGTCTGGAGTGATAATTGTTGATACCAATCCTGATGAATCCAGTGTTAAAATAAATGGTATTACTGTAGGACTTGCTCCAGTCCGAATCAAAAAACCCGGAGGAGTAAAATATAGGATTAAAGCTGAACGCATGGGATATGAAGCTGTCGAACGCAAGGTTTACCTGGCTGAAGGCGATTCCCTGGGTTTGAAATTGTCTCTTCCGAAATTATCAAAACGGTTAGGCAAACCACCTCTTGCCAGGATATGGCTGTCCGGCGGAATTCCAATGAACCAGAATTCCTCATCTATCGACACCAGGATTACCTGGGGAAAAGGCACATCATACGGTGTTGCTGCCGATTTTGGCGATATATGGAGACTGAGGTTCGGTACGTATTCCTACTCTGGAAAAATCAGGGATGTGAATGAAACTTACCTTGAAGATTTTAACGCAGATGGCGACCCAAGAGGCCATGCAAGCGTTTATTACTCCACCTTGATCTATACTATGTCCCCGGTGAGGACCGGGGCAGTATTGGGAGGCGGAATAGCAGCGCTGACAAGGGAAGTATCAATAAACCTAAATGATGCAAACGAAACCTCTCGCCAAACCGACCTGGAACTTGGACTGTTACTGGAACTCGGAGTTGAGTTCAGGCTTTTCAGGGATATCCTGTCACAAATCGAATTTATCCATGTCCGCATCATTAGTCAAAAGCCGGGAGGAGAGCAGGATGAAACTATTCATCCCGCATGGAATGAATCCTTCCGAGCTTTCGAATCTTTTACGGTTTTGAAATTCAGTGTTGGTTACAGGTTCTAAAACCTGGATATATTTCATTTCAATTGTTGATACCTAAATAGCTCCCTTTCAGCAAATCAGGGCAATTTGTAGTATTTCGGAATATCTCAACTTGTTGTAATTTGGACGTCCAAAACATTAATAATAACAGGATATAAACATGAAATTTGGTGATTTTGAGCTTTTCATTATAGATGACGGTAAATTTCGTCTTGATGGCGGAGCTATGTTCGGGATTGTACCTAAGGTTTTGTGGTCTAAAACCGACGAATCGGATGAAAATAACAGGATACTTCTCTCCGCAAATTGCCTGTTGATAAAAACCGGAAAAGACGTTGTTCTTATCGATAACGGGATGGGCGGCAAATGGAACGACAAATCAAGCGAAATGTTCGCCGTTGAGCAGCCAAGACGCCTTATGAAAGAACTTGCCGGATATGGTGTGGCGAAAGAAGATCTTACACACATGATTCTTAGTCATCTACACTTTGACCATGCCGGGGGTAGTACTTATATCGACGACAATGGTCAAGTAACACCACAATTTCCCAATGCCAGGTACATTATGCAGAAAGGTGAATGGGATGTAGCTCACAACCCGACACCACGTGATAAAGCGAGCTATCTACCTGATAACCTTGATCCTCTAATGGAAGCAGGACTGGTACAACTGGTTGATGGCGATACTGAGGTCCTGCCTGGTATAACTATGATCAGGACAGGCGGGCATACTGATTATCATTGCATAATACGTATTGAATCAGGAGGAAATACTGCCTGGTTCCTGGCAGACCTGATTCCCACCTCAAGCCATGTGCAGGTTCCCTTCGTTATGGGCTATGATCTGTTCCCTCAGAAAACTATGGAATTCAAGGAGAAGTTTCTGAAGGAAGCATTCGAAGAAAATCATCTATTGATATTCGAACATGGACCTGTTCTAAAAGCCGGACACCTGGGAAAAAATGAACGTGGGAAATGGATAGTGAAGAAATTCGATACGGGAGTCGCTAATTATCCCGGTTAAATTTATTATGGATATCATAGATAACAAACTTATATGGTAAGATGCTTAAAATAGATTCACAAACAAACGTGAGAGACAGGAGTCAAGTACAGCCACTGAACGCTCGCGTAATTGATCGACAGGATCTCACCGAAAGATTAACCATTTTACGAATTTCTTATGAGTCGGGAGACACACTTCCTTTTAAAGCGGGTCAATTTGTAAAACTTGGGATTGTGGCTGATAACGATCTCGGTAATAATTATAGTTTGTCCAGCATTGTTCCGAAAAGAAATCAAATGGTTCAGCGTGCGTATTCAATATGTTCCTCTCCCGCTCAAACCGGATATCTTGAATTCCTGATAGACCTCGTTCCTCATGGCAACCTGACACCTAAACTCTGGCGCCTGAACAAGGGAGATCGCCTTTGGATGGAGCCCCGCGCCCGGGGGAAGTTTACCCTGGATGGTATCGAGGAGCATCAAAATATTTTCATGGTTTGTACCGGTACCGGGATTGCGCCATTTATCTCGATGCTTAGTCAATACGTATCCAAAGAACGGTGGAATCGTCTCGTTCTCGTTCACGGGGCAAGAAATTTCAAGCATCTCGCTTATTACGATGAAATCCTGGCTTTGGCTCAAGAAAATATAAGCATTTCTTATATACCTCTACTGTCAAGAGAACCTGATGATTCAGATTGGCAGGGTTGTAGAGGAAGAGTACAACGTTTATTCCATAAAGATGAAATCGAACAGATTACCAATGTGAAGCTTAACCCAGAACGCTCACACGCATATATCTGTGGGAATACAAATATGATTAAAACGATGACAGATTTACTCGGTAATTGGAATTTCACTAAAGGATCAAACTCCAAACCGGGCAATATTCACAGTGAAAGATACTGGTAACTAAAAGAAATAGTTTCTACCATTCTACTCAAGCAGTACCTGTAAGCATGCCCACAACAATCGGTGTCAAGATCAACGCTATTCCCATCAGGCTTTCGCCTGCGATAACTCCCGAAGCTACCGGGAAGGTGTAGATTGCATCGAGCTTGGGATATTTCTTTGAGAACATCCACACGAGCAGTCCGCCCAAGAACATCGAGAAACCGTAATAAAAATGAAAAGTGAAGGCAAGACCAAGTCCCATTGGTGAAGGGATCCAGATTCTTGCTTTGGGAGGAAGAATTCGTCCAAGAGCTACCAGCATGATGCCGAGGAGACCGCCGATAATAAGTGCAGCCTGCGCTGTCGGATGCAGCGATCCGAGTCCATGGGAGAGTAGTTTTGCCACTGACGCCCAGACTTGCGCCGCCGGAGCGGGCCATTGGTCTGTGCCTAAAGCTGAAGCATCGGGAACGAGTAGATAGAATACGGGAACTGTAACTGCTGTACCGATAAATATTCCTGAAAATTGTGCAAGAAACTGTTTCCGTGGATTTGCGCCCAGAACATAACCGCTCTTCAGGTCGATTAGTAAATCTGATGCGCTGTCTGCTACCCCGGCAGTGATGCAGGCTGCCATCAGGTTGACATTCATCGTCTGCTGTGGAGCATTGATTCGCATTGCTTTCGGTGTTATCGCTCCATACATCAACTGGGTTACTTTACCCATTGCGCCGACAGGGGTAGTATCGGTTTCGCCGGTAACCCGGCAGGCTACCAGGGCGAGGAAAAACGACATGATCACTGCCAGCAATCCCATCCAGATCGGCATTCCGAAAGCGCCATAAGCTATGCCGACTACTCCAATTCCACCGATCAGGGCTCCGGAAAGGAACCATGAAGAAGGCACCTCAATTTTATTCAATAAAAGTCTTTCTTCAGAAACAGATTTATTTTTATCGGTTGAAAACAGGGTGGTCACACCACTTAATGCCCTGACAACTGATTTCCATTGAAGGGCAAAAGCTAACAGACCACTTGTTACCATGCATGATGCTCCTCCCCAGAGCGACCATGATACCATGGTGCGGTAGTTCAAAGCCTCTATTACGCCGATGTTGTACATGTATGGAACTAAGACCACCCAACAGAGAACCGAGCCAAGCATAACGCTTGTGGCAACACGAATTCCCATCAATGCGCCACCCGCTACCAGCAGAAGACTACCTTCGACGCCAACGGTATATTGAAATGCCTTTTCACCGAAAAGAGGGTATGCGTATTTAATCAAAACAAATTCTTTTGTCATGACTCCAACCTGGTGTAGCATATCAAATCCATCACGCAAAAAGGCTACAACAGACGCAACTCCACCTGCAATAAACAGGGAGCGAGCGCTTTTTTCACCCTCCTCCGCGCTCGAAACAGTTCCTTCCATGTCTTCCATCTCCGCCAGGACTTTTTCTTCTGTGGATGTTTCGGAGTCAAAATCTTCATCGGTCATTTCAGCAACCGGACCTTCAATAGCAGGAGAATGTTTTGTGTCGGCATGAAGGCTGCGCAGGGTCATCGCAGCGGCAATTCCTGAAGGAAAACGGAGGCGTTCTACATTTATCATTTGACGTTTCATCGGAATCGCCAGGGTTACGCCAAGCACCGCAAGAAAGAAAATCCAGGCTGTAAGCAGACCATAAGGAATGTGTTCACCTGTTACCAGGAGATAAGCAGCGATAGCCGAAACAAGTGTTCCACCCGTTGAATAACCTGCGGATGAGGCGGTTGATTGCATACAATTGTTTTCCAGAATAGTCATATCGCTCTTGACAATTCCTACCTTGCGCAATCCTTTCCAGGCAGAGAATGATAAAACGCATGCGGTAATTGCCACACCAAATCCCCACCCGGTTTTTAATCCGATGTAAAGGTTGGTAAGCGATAGAACTGCGCCAAGAAAGCCGCCCATGATAACAGCACGCCAGGTAAGCTGAGGCATATCACCACGATAATGTTTCTTGAACCACTGTAATTCTAATTCGTCAGGAGTTAATGCTTTCGATTTGCCCGATGCCATGAATCAACCTTTCCGGAATTGAAGAAATGTGAAGAATTTGGCAATATACATTGAAGAGACATTTTTTGCCACTTGGTTGTGAAATTATTATTGACGAGATGAAAAAACTTTTGGTGACATTGTCGAAATAATATATTAAGATAGAGGGGCTTTAATTGCTTGTTTCTTATAAATTGTTACACTCTATATTTGCCTATATTCAGATATAATAAGACTTTGTAGTTATTAATTGTAACAAGCTCTTTTAAAGATAATACAACTAAATTTCTTGCTTATAGCTGAAAAAGGAACATTAATTATGTAAGGATTTCACCATAAGTAATTTTAGCATATGATTTTTACAAAACGTTAAAGCTAACATAAATTCTTGAGAAGTTTTTTTCGCGAACTACATCAACAAGTTTTTCTATAGCTTAAAAGAGGTAATTGCAAAGAAGTCAAAATTTACCTACATGCATTCATACAAAAACGATTTCCGCCTGCAAGCCCGAAATCGCTTTTGAAAGGAGTAAAAAAATAGATATTTCCATCATTTTACTATTTAGCATTATAACGTCATTATTGGTGTATTGCAAGAGAAGATTGCCTTATCGGTGTAGGGCGCCACCATTCTCTTCTGTCTAATGGCTCTGGCAATAGCATTATTGTTGTTGCTAGAGTCGTGATTTTTCTTTGTTTGCTCCTTTCTAAAGGAGAGACATTTAGCAATTTCTTCAAAACCTTTTCTGG
>Ga0075120_10003397_pt1 | contig 10919 bp, 7 predicted proteins | sample AntAceMetag02UKL_FD_69792 | JGI IMG/M metagenome (GOLD analysis project Ga0075120, IMG submission 69792) | Saline lake microbial communities from Ace Lake, Antarctica - Antarctic Ace Lake Metagenome 02UKL | ecosystem: Environmental > Aquatic > Non-marine Saline and Alkaline > Saline | place...
GCGCCCAGTTCGACTGGCAATAGTTTTCCCAGAGTGGTTTGCGCATATCCGCCCGGCCCCAGGCCATGATAGCCGCCCAGCATTATCAGGCCGGCTCCGTCGCGGACCCGACGCGCGATCAGTTCCTGTTGGGCTGGGCGCAGGTAGCTGCTGTCGAGGTCGCCGATAATAAAAACGTCGAAGGAATTGACCGTTTCTGCGTCGGCGGGAATGGAGGTCAGTTTGAGCCCATCGATGTTGGTCCGCGTGAGGAAGACATTGGGACGGGTTTGCACCATGGCGCAGAATTCCAGGTCGGGATCTTTAGCCAGAAAGCGGTCGACCAGGGCACCATATTCGGCACGGAGCGTGCCCTCGATATAGAGCACGCGGATGCCGGGCTCGATGACTGTCGATACGGCCGAACGCTGGTTGTTTTCCTTGATCTTCTCCTCGCCGGCCGCAGCCACGCTGACGCTATAGGCATGGCGACCTTTGACGGTGGGGCGGAACTCGAAGACGACTTCCTGCGAACCTTCCACATTATCGATGGTCAACTCATGTTGCTGGATTTCACGGTCGTCTTCTTCGAGAACTACGGTTGTGACGTGGCCGGCCAGGCCAATGCCCTCGACCGTGGCGGTGATTCTAGCTTTGTTGTTGAGCATCAGCCGGTCGGGGCAGTTGAGGCCGGTGATTTGCAGGTCACGATAAGAGGCATTGCTGCGCAGGCTCGAACCGACGCCCACGGTGTGCACGATGACGCCCATTTTTACGGCAACCTGTAAGGGGCTGCGGGCCGAGTTGTGAATGCCGTCGGATAGCAACACCACGGCCTCGACCTCGTCGCGAGGCAGTCGCTTGGCGGCCGAGACAAGTGCGCGGGAAAGCGAGGTGGCTTGGCCATCGGGCGAAAGCGTGGTCAGTTGTTTGAAGTCGTCAAGCGGCTTGGCGCGTTCGGAAAATTCGATCAGATGCAAGGAGAAATCGTCTTTGAGCTGGTCACTCCACTCGCTTAAGCGATCGCGGGCCTGATCAAAGCGGCGTTTGCCGGCCGCGTCGTCGGCGATACTCATTGAACTGGACGAGTCGAGCACGAAAATCACTGCCGGCAGTTCGGTCAGTTCCTTCGTGTAGCTGAACATGGGGCGGAACAACAAGAGCACAATCAGAACGATGGCCGCCGACCGCAGGGCCAGCAGTACGAGCCATTGTCGTCGCTGTAAATTGCGAAACGCGCGCCGATAGAACAAAGACGCCAGAAGCACGGCCGCCACGGCGACAGCCAGCATCGTCGAGACGGCATAGCCTTGTTCTAAGGTGAAGTTTAGCACGGTTTGTTTTCAGGTGTCCGTTTTAGGGAAAATGTTAGCCGCCGAGCTTGCTCGCGTATGATACGTGAAGAAAACGAAATGTCTTAACACGGCCGCAAGCGGCTCGGCTAACAATTCTACTATTCTTTACCCTTTGTACTCTTCTTAGTGGCTTTCCGCCGCCCCTCTTCCAGAGCCTTTTCGCCCAGCTTGATTCGCTTGACGTACACCAGATCCTTTAGTTTGGTACCCGGTTTGCCCTTGGTACGTTTGTAGAGTGTGAAACGCTGGGTCTTCATCTTGGGACGATACGCATGGGATGACTTTTTATCGGGTGTTCCATGGCCCGGTTGCAAATAAACGACGGCGGCCAGCGGTCCTTTTATTTTTCGGCCGTCGCGGAGCGTGATTTCGTGCAGGTGTTCGCGTGCCGGGTATTGACGGCCGGTGAACATTTTTTCGTCCAAGGCCAGTTCTTTGAACCGCCACTCCTTCTCCATCCATTCTTTTTTAACAATACCATCTATTTGAGTGACCACGCGCAAGGGAACCTCGCGTTGGCGGCCGATTTTGTCGTCATTGATCTTCAGACGTTTGTCGCGCGTTAGGTGGATCATGCCGAAGTGGATTTTGCCGTCGGAAAGTTCGACGTAGCCTGGCACGGCATCGTCGCGAACCGTCTCGCGCGGGGCGAAAGGGTTCATGGCAGGGGGGTCGGCATAAGCCTCCGGCACACTGAGGCAAACAACCAATCCGGCACAAACTACCAGGGCAATCCAGGCTGCCGGTCGTGGAATTGATTTTTTCATGTTGAAATCCTTTCCGCTTGGTCTATTGGTAGCGCACCCCCCTATTCTCACTTTACTTACACGTGCTCTGTGCCGCAATGACTGTTCCGGCTCGTTGCTAATCTCACTGTGGCGGGTGGTCCATTAGTGGGGCTTTATGAAGCCGCCAGTGGCTTATTTGGCGATTATGACTTCTAAAGAGATGATTGGTCAAGATCAAGCATTCAATAACAGCATTATTCGCTTGACCTACCCCCCGCCTTTCTGTCACAATAATATAAGGGTATACCTTGGATTCGGACTGCGCGAACCGGGAAGGGCAAGCGGTTCGCGTCGGTCCGGCCATGGTTCCCTTTTGTCCCAGCAGAACAGGAGGACGCGCAAGTGGCTGATTCATCGAATAGCGGGCCAAATGATGGCGGGCCAAATGATAGTGGGCCAAATGATAGTGGACCCGGCGAACTGTCACGCCGAGGGTTTATCGAAAAGATAGGCAAGACGTGCGCGGCCGGTTCCGCAGCCGGCAGCTTGGGGCTGCCCTCGCTGGCCTGGGGTGAAGAAAATAGCGGGCCGGTCGACTGTGGTCCTCCGCCCAAGGCCAAGCCGCATCATCGCAAGGCGGCCGAGGGGTTCGCACCGCTGCCGTTGCCGGTTACCCCGCTACGACGTAGCGAGAAGAAACGCCCCCCGGCGCCGCCGGCATTGATTGGAAAAATGTCTATGGGGCCCATCCGCTGGGTCACGCGCGACGGCAAGCGGGTCAAGTATCGCGACTGGATGACCGACCCAGCCGATGTGAATACACTCTTGCAATGGACGAGCCAGAAGTTGGGCATCAACTATCGCTCCGTGGAGTCCGACTTCGAGCACTTCTCGTTTGATCCGCGGGAACTGCCGGCTGTGCTGTTCGCAGGGCACAATAAGTTCACGCTCAACGACGAGATTCGCGAGCGGCTGTCGCGCTACGTGCAGGACGGCGGCATGATCATCGGCGACGCGTGTTGTGGGTGGAAGGATTTTGCCGATTCGTTCCGCCGCGAAATGGAGCTTGTCTTCCCGGGCCGCCCGTTGCGAAAGATGCTGCCGGACGAGCCGATCTTTTCGTCGTATTACAAGATCGGCGATTTTACGTATAAGAAGGATGGCAAGGAGTATAGCGACGAGCCTTGCTTGGAATCAATTGATTTCGGTTGTCGCAGCGGTGTGATTTTCTCACCCTACGACATGACTTGTGGCTGGGACGGACACGAGCACCCGCGCGGCACGCGTGTTGTGATCGATTGTGCCCGTCAGGTGGGGGCCAATCTTCTCACGTATCTTCTGGGCAGCTATCAGCTCGGACGGTTCCTTAGCTCGACGAAGGTCTACCACGAGACGACCGCTCCCACGCGCGACGATTTCGTTTTCGCGCAGTTAATACACGAAGGCGACTGGGACCCCGATCCGTCGGCCGTGCATAACCTCCTGAAGTTTGCTCGAGACAACTCGACGATGGAGGTTAAGTTCCGTCGCGAGGACGTGACACTCAAAGATCCCAAGGCGGCCACCTACCCGCTGATCTATATGACGGGCCACCGCGAGTTCCACTGGAGCAAGGAGGACGTGGCCCGCTTGCGAAGCTATTTGACCGGTGGCGGCATTCTGCTGGCCGACGCATGTTGCGGGCGAGTATCGTTCGACATGGCCTTCCGTCGCGAAATCGGCAAGGTTTTCCCCGACCATAAGCTCGAACGTCTACCGCTGGATCATCCCTTGCTGCGTTGCCACTACGATGCCCGCGAGGTCGAATACACGCCCCGCGTACACGTGGACTACGGAGCCTTGGACGCCGCCGAGTTGGAAGGCATCACGGTCGACGGGCGGCTGGTGGCGATCTACAGTCGCTTCGATCTTGGCAACGGCTGGGAGCAGTTCCCGCACGCCTATAGCTACGGGTTGAAGAGCGATTCGGCCTTGCAGATCGGAACCAACGCGATCGTCTACGCAATTACACACTAAAAAACATTAACCCGAAGCGCAAGCGAAGGGAGCAACGCCATTTGTCCTCGCTTGCGCTTCGGGTTAGTATGGCTTCGAAGTATAAAATCCTAAAAACCCCAGAAGATACAAAAAAATGTCGCCGATTGCCGAACGTGTGATTGATCGCTTGGATGCCACGCGGCAGCGCTGGTGGTTGTTTACGCTTTTGACCACAACGGTCTTGGCGGCTGCTGTATCGGTGGGCATCCTGCTCGTTTTTGTGCTCTTCGACGCATTACTGGTCTTTCCCCGCGTGGTGCTGGCCGGCTTGTTCCTGGTTTGGCTGACGGTTACGCTCGCGATAGCCGCGTTTGTGTTGCGGCGGATCTTCCGCAACCAGCGCTCGCTGCAAGCCACCGCGCGACGGGTCGAGTCGGAGTATCCGGAACTGGGCAGCAATTTGATTAACCTCGTGCAGTTGGCCGACGACAGCACGGGCGCCGACCCCGCCTTTTGCGAAGCGGCCGTGCGTCAGTCGGTGGCCCAGATCGGACAGATACAGTTCGAAGACGCGGCATATCGCCAGACGCGGCGACGGCGTTTTCTCTTTCGCACACAAACGCCGCGCGACTTGGCTGAGTCGTCGTCGTTGCTGGGTCTGTTGATCGCGGTTGCCATACTATTGCAGATGATTTTGCCAAACTGGGGCTCGGCCGCCAACCGTCTGCTTTCGCCCTGGAAGTTTGTGCCCTCGATCGGCGAGGTGGGCCAGATCGAGGTAACACCCGGCGACGCCGACGTTCTCGTAGGCGGAAGTTTGGAGATTACCGGGAGTATTGCCAACCCGCATAGCAAGCCCTACAAGGCCGTGCTGTGGTTGACGAGCGAAGGTGGCGAGGGTGATGCGGAAGACGTGGCTGCCGGTGAGACTACCGATTTACCCATGACGCCCGACGAGGATAACCGGAATTACAAGCTCACCATTCCAGCAATTATTCGTCCGCATTCATACCGCTTGGAAATCGGCGATTCGCAATCTCGACAGTTTCGCGTGGGAGTCCGCAGCAAGCCCACGGTGCGCGAGGTCGAGGTGACGTATCATTACCCCAAGTACCTTGACCACCCGGCCGATACCACGGTGCAAAAACAGGCCGACTTGCAGGCCCCGCAATATACGGTGGCCGAGTTGAAAATCCGTCCTTCGGTGCCGATTGCGACCGGCTATGTGCTCCAGTCGGGGCGACGTGTCGCGGCCAAGGTCGAGGAAAACGGCAACCTGTTGCTGGTGAAGCATCTGGCAATGATCGAAAACGGCACGTTTACAATCCACCTGGAAAACGATGCCGGCCACAGCGACCCCGATCCGCGTGTGAACCGCATACGCATCGTGCCCGACCGCCCGCCATCGGTGCAGCTTTTGAAACCAGGGCGGCAATCATCTGCCGCCCAGGGCAGCGAGGTAGCTGTGATCGTGCGCGGCGTCGACGACCATGGGCTGGGCGCCGTGAAGTTGCAAACCAAGATCAAACCGCCGAAAGCGGAAGGTTCAGCAGAAAGCGATGAACCCCCGCAGCAGCAAGAGACGTCCGAGCAAATCGTAACCGTCAAGAGTTGGAACGGTTTGGACGGTCCGAAAACTTCCGTTTTGAAGCACGCACTCAAGCTAGACGGCGAAGATCTTGTGCCGGGCAGCGTCCTGCTCGTCCGTGCGGTTGTTTACGATCGACGCGTTATCGACAATAGCCAGTGGGGGCTGAACCTCAAGCCGCAGATGGCCGAGGGCCCCTGGCACGCGATTCGCCTCATCGATCGACAGAAACAAACCGACGCCGCACTGGAGAAGTTGCAAAGCCTGCGCGCGAGCATCTTCAATATCCTTGAAAAGCAGATCCGCTCCCGCGTAAAAACGGCAAAAATCCCCAAGGAAGATCAACCGCCGCTGGCGGCCCGTCTGGCGGACGACGTTCGCTCGCGACAGGTTGCCATCCAGAAAACGACCAAGGAATTGGTAGAGTCGATCGGCAAGACCGAGCAGGAAGAACGACGCGCGATCAAGCGGGTTCTAAATAATCTGGCGGTCAGCCAGATGCTCGACGTCGTGCAGAAGTGCGACGCTTTGCGGAAGATTCGGGCCTTGGACCAGTATCCACAACCGGTTGCCGGTATCATTGCCGTGCAGGACGAGGTGATAACCGTTTTGCGTAAACTTCTGGACGCCACTCGCAAGGCCGAGGCCCGCTTGCTTTCGGAGATGAAGAAGCGGCCCGGCGGCGACTTGCCCGACGACGTGGAGAAGAAGCTCGAAGAGATGCGCGACAAGCTGGCCGAGTTTATGAAACAGCAGAAAAAAGTGATCGAGGCCACCGAGAATCTGGCCAAAACGCCGGTCGAGGATTTCACCGAAGAGGAAGAAGAGTTGCTCAAGAAGCTGGCCGCCAGCGAGGACGATTGGGCCCAGTTCATGAAAGACCTGCACTCGGACATGAGCAAGCTGGCCGAGCAAGATTTTGCCAACCCCTCCATGCTCAAAGAACTGGTCGAGATCCAAACCGAGATCAAGATGGCCAAGGATGCGTTGACGAAAAAAACGGCCGATATCGCCGTGCCGCTCGAGCAACTGGGCTACGAAATGGCCGAAGATATCAAGACCAACATGGAGAAATGGCTGCCCGACACACCCGACCGCGAACTCTGGAGTCAGGAAGAATCGCTCTCGGATGAGGACAAAGAGGCTCCCATGGCCGAGTTGCCGGGCGAATTGGAAGACTTGATCGGCGAGCTAATGGAGGAGGAAGAAGACCTCTTCGACGAGATGGAAGACGTTTCCTCAAGCGCGGCCGACTCGTTAGACAAGGGAGCTGGCTGGGACGCCTTGGACGGGCCAATTTCTAACATGTCGGCCAAGGGCGTTACGGGCAACCGCCTGCCCAACACCAGCGAAATGAGCGGCCGAGCCGGTGAGGGACGGAGCGGAAAATCGAGCGGCGAGTTTGTGGGCGACGAGGCCGTGGGCAAGGGCGGGCGAAAAACGCCCAGCCGCTTGACGGCCGATCCCTACGAAAAGGGACAGATCAAGGACCACAGCAAAGATCCAGTTGGCGGGGCCACGGGCGGCGGCAAGGAAAGCGGGCAAGGCGGCGAAGGATTGGAAGGCCCGCAGAATCGCAACCCGGGCAAACGCGACATGCAACGTTTGGCCGGAAAACAGGCGTCCCTGCGGAACAAGGCGGAAAGTATCGACTTGCAGTTCAAGATCGCAAACTTCCACCACACCGACATGGGGAAAATGATCGAAACTATGTCGCAAATCGAACGCGACCTGAAGGCCGGACGATACAAAAACGCCCTGCGGCAACGAAAATCGCTGGTTCGCGGGCTGGATAACGTCAAGCAATACGTGCAGGGCGAATTCCACGTGCGGCAGGATGCAACCTCGAATCTGCCCACCGACATCCAGAAAGAAATTCTCGGCACGGCCGACGATCCATCGCCCACCGGCTGGGAAGAAATGAACCGCGACTACTTCCGGCGGCTTTCCAATCAAGGCCAATGACGAGAGTTACTTTTCACCGCTATGCTTAATCTTTCCAATAAATCATTCCGTTGCTTTTCGCCAGGGTGCCATGGTCCACGCTTGCGTGGCCATGTTGAAACCGCCCGTCCGCAGCACCCCACATGCCCACGACAAGCGTGGGCATGGCACCCGTTATTTGTTGCGGTAATTGTTATTTCGCTTTTCACACCACAAGATGCTATCGCGGACGACTACAAAAAAGTCGTTATCCCTTTCGATTTCGTCTCCAAGTTCGACGACGGCCAATACGGTCAGAAGATGGGCGATATGGTCTGGAAGAAGCTCAGCCGCGAGGGTGGATTTATCCTTCCAGAAACGATGCTGGATGTCCGCGACACCGTCACCAGCAATAATATCAAGCTAGATGCCGATACGCCGCTGGACAAAGTTAAACGCATAGTTGTGAATGATTTCGGCGCACAGATAGCCGTCTGGGGTAGCGTTGAACGGGTGCCCGGCCACGCTTGGGACGTCTACGACTTGAAGATCCGTTGCGTCGATTTTTCGGCCACGCCCCAGCCGAAGATGGTCTATGAGTGCAACGCGCGCACTAAAACAGTGAGCGAGATCCCGCACGTTTACGTCAAAGCCATGCTCGACAAACTCTACGGCCGACAGCCGGGCGGGCCGCCTGCCGTTAATCCGGTCGCCGAAGAGAATTGGAAGACCGCAAAGAATCTGGTCAAAGGTGGCGATTTCCAGTCGGGCACCGGTGGCGTGCCCAGCGGTTGGGCGTCGCGCGGGGGCCAACAACGCGAGCCGCTCGGTGGTCTGGTCTCCTGGCAACGCGACACGACCAACCTCAGCAACCGCGTGATTCGCTTCACTTTCGACAAAGGCGTGGGCGACGGATTCGGGGTCATGTACTACAGCGACCCGTTCCCAGTCGAGGAAGGCGCCTTGTACCGCTTCGCCTGCCGCTACCGCAGCAACGGCCCAAAAATAATCGTCTTTATCAAGTGCTACGACGAGATGGATTCGACATATAAACCCGGTCATCAATCGCCGGGCGGCGGGGCAAAGAACGCGGGCCCCAACGCCTACGTGCCAGAGGCTGCACAGCGTCGCGAATGCTATCGCTCGCAGAACAACTTGAAGGGTCCCAAGAACGCTTGGAACACCTACACGAACGATTTCACGCCCAAGCATACCAAGTACACACCCACGAGCGGCCGGGTCATGCTCTACGCATACCTTGGCGCGGGCGTGGTAGAATTCGACGATATTGTCATCAAGCAAATCGTCCCCGCCTCGCCCGGCGTGAACCGCAAGGACCGTCGCCATTCGCTGGAAACCGGTGTGACCATCAAAGAGATGGAAGAAAACGAACGAAAGAGCCGCGAGTTGAAGGCGAAGCGGCGGGACCAGCGGTAGTGCGGGGAAGGTTTACTCCAGCCAAATCGTCAGCTTCCCATCACTCTCTTCAACGCGAAACGGGCTGATCGACTCGCTGGCCGAACCCGAGCAGCGCGTCCCTTCATAGTCGAAAATCGACTGCCCCACGCTACAGCACTTGACCTTGCCTTCTTCGGAAAGATGGTCGAGGCGGCGGTGCCCGGCGTGCGTGCAACGGTTGGGAAACGCATGAAAACCGCCATCTTTGTCACGCACGACCAGCACGCGCAGTGGCAAAGGTCGGCCTTCAAGTCGCACGGCGCCCCCGCCAGAAGATAGCTCGGACGCACGGGCAAGGTCAATTTCGACCTTGCCGTCGGCAAACGACCAGCACAGCGGGTCAGCCGGCTTGGCGGTGCTGCAAATCCCCAGTATTTTCGCAAAGAATCCCATGGCTTTTATCCTGTTATTTCGGTCAACGGCACTTTAGTACTGTCAAGATTTAAGTTTACACTTTCTCGCTCCGCTGCATTCAGAGCGACGGCCAGCTTGCGCACGGTAGAAAAGTCGGGCGTGGTTTTGCTACGCTCAATACGATTGAGCGTTTCGGGGCGGACACCGGCTTGTCGGGCAAGCACCGCTTGTGAAAGGCCGACCGCCTGACGTCGCCGCTTGATTTTCTCTGACAGGGATGCCCGGTCTAAGCCGAGCCCAGCACTAAGCGTCCCTTGAAGCGAGCTAGCGTCGCTGTCTGTCTCGTTTTCAGATGAAATTCCCGCCGCATGGCAAAGTTCCGAAAAAACTGACTCTCGCAGAATCACATAGCGTGTGCCGTCGAGTTCAATCTTCTGGCATTCGATAGCCGAGTTTCTTTTTGTGGTCATTGGCTTGCGCCTCCTTTGTATGACATGAAAATACACATTAATGACCTGCATGTCAATAGCATTGAGTCAGATGTCAGTATTTTTCCGAAAATCCATTCCCCACTCTTTTGCGGGGCTATTTTCCCGTTCTTACAAAAAAATCACTCTGTGGCTCTCAAATACGTGAACCACCTCTTTCAGAAGCAATAATTGTTGAAGAGTCCGGCATCTCGACTTCTTTCGATATGTATGGGAAAATAAAAGACATGCCACAGCCTTCGACTAATCTTCCCCTCAATACTCCCTAACCCACATCAGATTCCATGAACCCCCGACCCACACATCGCTCCACAAATATCATCTCGACGCGAGTTCTCCGCGGATGGATCTTGTTTTCCTTATGCATTTCCGTTTCAGCTACTGATGCGGCCGAACCTCAGCCCGCGCGTAAGACCGCGAGCAAGGGCAATCTCGTTGAGAAAAATCAGGCCGATCAGCAGAAGAAGAGCGAAACCCTTTTTGATGGCAAGAAGATGGGGAAATGGAAGGTCGCCGATAAATACGACTTCCAGGCACACGGCCCCGTCGTTGTCAAAAACGGCGCAATTGACCTCGCTCCAGGTTCGCCGGCCAGTGGCATCTACTACACCGGCAAACTCCCCAGGATTGACTACGAGATTTCGCTAGACGCCAAGCGGACCACCGGCAGCGATTTCTTTTGCGGCATGACATTCCCCATCAAAAAGTCATACTGCACACTGATTGTCGGCGGCTGGGGTGGATCGCTCATCGGATTGTCGAACATCGATGGCGCGGCCGCCTCCGAAAACAGCGCTTGCACGGTGGGCGAATTCAAAAACAACCAGTGGTATAAAATTCGTCTGCGCATCACCTCCGCGAAAATTGAAGTCTGGATCGACAAGGAAAAGGTTATCGACCAGACGACCGAAGACCATAAGTTTACAATCTGGTGGGAGCAGGAGCCCATGCGACCACTGGGCATAGCCACCTGGGGAACCGGCGCGGCCATAAAAAACATCAAGCTCAAAAAACTCGGCAAAACCGGATCTGAGCATGCCAACCAATAAACGCCCGTCGAACTTGCAAC
>Ga0075120_10003398_pt1 | contig 10918 bp, 9 predicted proteins | sample AntAceMetag02UKL_FD_69792 | JGI IMG/M metagenome (GOLD analysis project Ga0075120, IMG submission 69792) | Saline lake microbial communities from Ace Lake, Antarctica - Antarctic Ace Lake Metagenome 02UKL | ecosystem: Environmental > Aquatic > Non-marine Saline and Alkaline > Saline | place...
CCTACTAACCACCTCGATGCCGAATCGGTTGAATGGCTTGAGCAACACCTGAAGCAATACAAAGGAACTGTGATCGCCGTTACGCACGACCGCTATTTCTTAGACAATGTTGCGGGTTGGATTTTAGAACTCGACCGTGGGGAAGGCATTCCATGGAAAGGAAATTATTCTTCCTGGCTGGACCAGAAAACCAAACGGTTGGCGATGGAAGAAAAAACCGAAAGCAAGCGCAGAAAAACGCTGGAACGTGAACTTGAATGGGTACGGATGGCTCCCAAAGCGCGTCATGCCAAAGCAAAGGCAAGGCTTTCGTCCTATGATAAAATGCTGAATGAAGATGTGAAGCAAAAAGAAGAAAAGTTGGAAATATTCATCCCCAACGGCCCACGGCTTGGGAATAACGTTATCGAAGCAGTAGATGTTAAAAAGGGTTTTGATGAAAAATTACTCTTCGAAGAACTGAATTTCAAATTACCACCCGCAGGAATTGTTGGGGTGATTGGTGCCAATGGTGCTGGAAAAACTACCCTTTTCCGTATGATCATGGGCGAGCAGGAGCCGGATGCCGGTGAGTTTAAAGTGGGGGAAACTGTGAAGGCTGGTTATGTTGACCAGGCACATTCAGAGATTGATCCCGAAAAATCAGTTTGGGAAGTGATTTCCGGTGGACATGACATCATTCAACTTGGCAGCCGTACCATGAATTCGAGGGCATATGTGGCACGATTCAATTTCAGTGGTGCCGATCAGGGCAAGAAAACCGGGGTTTTGTCGGGTGGTGAACGGAACAGGTTGCACCTTGCATTGACATTAAAACAGGAAGCAAACGTCCTGCTCCTTGATGAGCCTACCAACGATATTGATGTCAACACCCTCCGTGCATTGGAAGAAGGCCTCGAAAACTTTGCCGGTTGTGCCGTAGTAATTTCCCACGACCGCTGGTTCCTCGACAGGGTTGCAACACACATCCTGGCATTCGAAGGCAACTCGCAGGTTTATTATTTTGAAGGTGGCTACACCGACTACGAAGAAAACAAGAAAAAACGCCTTGGAGATGTGGGGCCGAAAAGGATCAGGTATAAGAAACTGAAGGTTGATTAAATAGTGTTCGTCTTTATAGTCTTTTTGTGAAATTTGAATAGCCTTGGGTTTTCCTAATGGATGCCTATGGCATAACCCAAGGATCAAATAAAATAATTGAAAAAAAAACGCTTTTCTGCTGTCAATGCCGTAGGCATTGACAGTAGAAAAGCGGGGTAGAAGATCGTAAATTCATTTTACCCCGGGTTAAAACCCGGGGCTATTGAAAAAAGTCGACTATATGGACAAGTCTTTGCAAAAAAATGCCAAACACATTGTTCAGGGAATTACAAAAATCTGCAAATAGATTCTTCTCGCCACTTCCCCGAAATATCGGGGCAGGCTGTTCCACTCAGAGTGACAGATAATTGTGGTTCTTAGGAGAATCTATTTAACTAATCGGACAGTAATAAAAAACATCGATTTCAGTTTTCAAACATTAAAATGCCCAAAATTCGAAAAATATCAGCCGACTGGATTTTCCCCATCTCCTCTGCTCCTATCAAAAATGGAATATTGATTTTTGATAAACATGGAAAAATTCTTGATCTGATTAATCCTTCTGAGGCACAGGCAATTCCTGAAGAAGTGGAAAAGTTTAATGGCATCCTCTGCCCGGGTTTTGTCAATACGCACTGTCACCTCGAACTTTCGTGGATGAAGAATAAAATCCCTGAAAAAACAGGCCTCGGTGGTTTTGTGCTTGAGGTACAAAAAGCAAAACAAGCAAGCGATCGAAGACAGATTGAAGAAGCCATCGCCAACGCTGATGAACAAATGCATAAAAATGGCACCGTGGCAGTTGGGGATATTTCAAATACTGATTACTCGTTTGCAACTAAATCCGGAAGCACGGTTTTCTATCATTCATTTATCGAGGTTTACGGATCGATGCCCTGGCTGGCAGAGGAAAAATTCAGTAAATCAAAATCCATTTTTGATAAGCTGAAAAAGGAATTCAATTTGCAGGGATCAATTACCCCACACGCTACTTATTCTGTTTCTGAACAACTTTTTAGCTTGATTAAACACCATGCTGAAAAGCATCAATCCATACTGAGTCTTCATCATCAGGAATCGCAGGATGAAAATTTGTTGTTCAAAAATAAAACAGGCTGGATAGTTGAAAGCATGAAAAAGCTGGGGATAGATTATTCATGGTTTGAGCCAACCGGTAAATCGCCAATAGAATCAACAGGCCATTTGCTGCCTACGAAAAACCCACTTCTTTTGGTTCACAATACTTTTTCAGAAGAAGCCGATATGGACTTTGCCGAATCAATTTTCGAAAACCTTTACTGGGCCCTATGCCCAAATGCCAATCTTTTCATTGAAGGCCAACTTCCTGACATTCCATTGATGGTAAAGAAAAATTTAAACCTCACCCTCGGCACTGACAGCCTGGCATCAAATCATCAACTGTCAGTTTTGGAAGAGATAAAAACCATTGCAAAGGCTTTCCCTGAAATTCCTTTGGAAAATCTCTTAAAATGGTCAAGTTTAAATGGCGCGCAATTTCTTGGAATTGAAAATCGGTATGGTAGCTTTGACAAAGGGAAAACTCCCGGGATTAATCTCATTACCGAAATTTCCAGGAGCCTACATCAGCTGTCATCTGATTCCAAAGTTGTTTCAATAAAGTGAACCAGCTCGCAGCAAAGTTAAGCTACCAATAAACCTTCAACCTGAGTTGGCTCAAATCATGGATTTGAGAAATAAGGTAATAAGGTTCGAGAACTTAGGGTACATACCAAGGCTACTAAGGTTAAAAAGTAGAAAATAAGGTTTCTATTTCTTAGCAGATAACAGAAACTACATAAAAACCTTACGACACGAAGTTAGTCCGTATGGAACTCTTTTCCAACCGTAGTACAGAGACCATGTCCCAACATATCACAACCTTATTACACAAAAGAAAGACCACAAAGAATCCACAATGTTTCTCAAAGTTGAAAATAAAAAAAGCCCTCCGATTTGGAGGGCTTGGAATATATGTTGGTTTGATGTGCAAATTTTAGTACATGCCACCCATACCACCCGGGGGCATTCCACCTGGCATGGCAGGGGCACCACCGGCATTCTCATCTTTATGCTCGGCAATTACACATTCGGTAGTTAATAACATACCTGCAACTGATGTAGCATTTTCAAGTGCAACGCGTGCAACTTTGGTTGGGTCGATTACACCTGCATCAAAGAGGTTTTCGTAAACTTCGGTCCGTGCATTGAAACCAAAATCGCCTTTACCTTCTTTAACTTTGTTTACAACAACAGAACCTTCCATTCCGGCATTTTCAACAATCTGACGAAGTGGCTCTTCGAGTGCCCTTCTCATGATAGCAATACCAGTATTCTCGTCTTCGTTAACGCCTTTCAAATTATCAAGGAAAGAAATGGCGCGCAGGTAAGCAACACCACCACCAGGAATGATACCTTCTTCGATGGCTGCACGTGTAGCTGCAAGTGCATCGTCATAAAGGTCTTTCATCGATTTCATTTCAACTTCGCTGGCAGCACCAACATAAATCACAGCAACACCACCTGCTAATTTGGCAAGTCTTTCCTGGAGTTTTTCTTTGTCGTAATCTGAAGTTGTAGTTTCGATTTGCTTCTTAATCTGGGCAACGCGGCTATTAATATCATCCTTTTTACCTTTACCACTAACGATGGTAGTATTTTCTTTATCGATAGAAACTTTTTCAGCTTCACCTAAATACTCGATAGTTGCATCTTCCAGTTTATAACCTTTTTCTTCGGAGATAACAGTGCCACCAGTCAAAATTGCAATGTCTTCCAACATCTCTTTTCTTCTGTCGCCAAAGCCTGGAGCTTTAACAGCAGCCACTTTCAATCCACCTCTGAGTTTGTTCACAACCAATGTAGCCAGTGCTTCAGTTTCAACATCTTCAGCAATAATCAACAATGGACGGCCACTCTGAGCCACTTTTTCAAGAATTGGCAAGAGGTCCTTCATTACAGAAATCTTCTTATCATAAATAAGGATGTAAGGAGTTTCGTAAACTGCTTCCATCTTCTCGGTGTCAGTTACAAAATAAGGTGAAATATATCCACGGTCGAACTGCATACCTTCAACCACTTCAACGTAAGTCTCGATACCTTTGGCTTCCTCGATGGTTATTACACCTTCTTTTTTCACCTTGCCCATGGCTTCGGCAATCAGTTTACCAACAGCATTGTTGTTGTTTGCCGAGATTGAAGCAACCTGCTCAATTTTATCAAAGCTGTCGCCGATTTCTTTGGATTGGCTTTTCAAACCTTCAACAATTTTCACAACTGCTTTGTCGAGGCCTCTTTTCAAATCCATTGGATTGGCACCGGCAGCTACGTTTTTAAATCCTGTAGTAACAATAGATTGTGCCAAAACAGTAGCAGTGGTTGTACCGTCACCGGCTAGGTCGTTGGTTTTCGATGCAACTTCCTTCACCATTTGCGCGCCCATGTTTTCGATAGCATCTTCCAGTTCAATTTCTTTAGCAACGGTTACACCGTCTTTGGTTACTGAAGGAGCACCAAAAGATTTGTCGATAATTACGTTGCGGCCTTTAGGGCCGAGGGTTACTTTTACTGCATTCGAAAGTGCATCAACACCTTTTTTAAGTTTTTCTCTTGCTTCGAGATCAAATATGATATCTTTTGCCATTTTTCTTAATTTTATAATTTTTACTTATTCTTTTCTATCTTATTAAACTATTGCTACCACATCGGATTCGCGCATGATGAGGTAATCTTTTCCATCAACAGTTATCTCTGTTCCGGCATATTTACCATACAATACTACATCACCTACTTTTACTGTAACGGGCTCGTCTTTTTTTCCAGGGCCAGCTGCCAATACAGTGCCTCTTTGTGGTTTTTCTTTTGCGGTATCAGGGATAATTAATCCACCTGCAGTTTTCTCTTCAGCTGCTGAAGGTTCTATGACAACCCTGTCAGCTAATGGTTTGATATTCAATTTTGACATAAATCTTTATTGTTTAATTGTTTATAAATTCTTGAAATATTCATTTCTTGCTTTCAATTGACAGACGACGGCTAATCACAATGTATGCCAAAAAAAAATGTCAGAATATCTTATGACATTCTGACACTTTCAAAAATTTTTCCTGATGGAAATTCTACCTATTCCTCATTTCCACCGCCATCTTCTGTTCCGGTGTTTTCCTGAGTTGCATTTTGAGAAGGATCAAACGGGGCTGTTTGGATTGGAATATCTTCAATTGCACCCCTGATCTCAGTATCAATTGCTTGAACTTTAGTTTCATATTTTGGGATAACCTTGGATGATACCAACACAAAAAACAACATTGCAACGGCCATAGACCAAGTTGCTTTTTCGAGGAAATCAGCTGTTTTTCTAACACCCATATAATTTGCACCCTGGAAGTTCGACGCAAGTCCTCCACCTTTAGAATTCTGCACCAAAACCACAAGTACAATAAGTACTGCAACTATCATCGTCAACACCGTAATTAATACGTAAAGGCCCATGTTATCAAGTATTTAGATTAATTTCTGAATTTATTTTTTCAATTAGGGCTGCAAAGTAACTACTTTTTTCCGGATATCTCAAAATTAATTTCCTATAAATTTTAACCGCCTTCTCGGTATTTCCCTGGTTATGATAGATTTTGGCAAGTGTCTCGCTAACGATATTTTCCTTATCCACAGTACTGTTTTTGGCCCGGTCCGCAGGATTGAAAAAATCAGTTTTTGAACGCGTTATCCGTGGGGCATTTTCGATGAAACGGTCGATGATATCTGATTTTGATTTACTCTCTTTTAAGGGAGTTTTTTTTTCTTCTATCTTTGCAGATGGAATTTCGGAACCAGACTTGGAGCTACTATCTTTTGAAGTAACTGCTTCGGCCTTTGATTCGGTTTCGTCCTGAACTTTTTGCGGTTCAGTTTTAGCAACCCTGGTTTCGGTTTCCTGAATAAGTCTTTCCAGTTCCTTTATTTCGGCTTTGATTTGATCCAGTTCGGCTTTTAGGTTCTTGGTTTCCCGTTTGGTAAAGCTTATCCATTTTGGGTTTTTCGATGAGGATCCAGATTTATATTCTTCCTTCCTGGATGATTCAACATCTGCATCATGTCCATTTTCGCTTGTAATTTCCTGTTCTGGTCTTGAGGGCACCTCCTCTATTTTAACACCTGAATTAAGTTCCTCTTTTTCAAATTTGGAGACAACTTCCTCCCCTTCAAATTCAGCAGAAATTTCTTGCTTGTCAGCTTTGGCAGGAATTTCTTCCTCAATTATTTCTATCTCATCCGTATCATCATTAACAGCAATAGTGTCAGGTAGTGGTTCAAATCTGTCCACCAGGTCTTTCAATATTGTCCTGTCGCCGGCATAGGCAGCTGCAAGCCTCAGACGGCTTCCATAGCTAATGTCGTTTCCCTGCAAAAGTGCCAGCAAATACAAAAGCTGGGCCGACTGGCAATAAGGGAACTGCCCGGTTAAAGTTTCTATTTCAGCAGGATTACTGTCTGCCAGTTGTTCAGGAGATTTAATAAGTGATGCAAACCGCTGTTGATTCATCTTTTTCTGTTAACTTCCTATTATGTATTTATTTAGTTGATCCTGAAATAAATTTTATCCGCTATTTAAGCAAAAAAAAATCGTCATTGGCTTCGCTGCCATTTCTGGCCATTTATCCGCCAGCTGGCGGATGTCATTTTTTATGATACAATCAGTGACTATGAATCACAATCAATGACCATCAATGCTTTTAGATTGGAAAATATTTCAATTGTCACAAATATATCACCCACCTAAATAATTACCTCAACCTCGGACTATCAAACGAGGGTAGTCCAATGAAAAATGTAGTCCCCTGCTCTCCTTGCGTTGTGCTGCCATTTTAATCACCAGATAGGCAACATTTATCATATTTCTGAGCTCACACAATTTAACTGTTAAGATTGACTTATCGTATAATTCTTCAGTTTCGCGATACAGGATTTCCAACCTGTCGAGTGCACGTTTTAGCCTTAGGTTTGAACGAACGATCCCCACATAGCTGCTCATGATGGATTGTAAATCCTTCAGACTTTGTGTGATGAGGATCATTTCCTCGTTGAGCACCATCCCTTCGGCATCCCAATCGGGAATATCATCCCTGAACCGGGTTGAAGCAATTTGATCGATAGCATCGATACTGGCACGATGCGAAAACACCACCGATTCGAGGAGCGAGTTGGAGGCTAAACGGTTGGCGCCATGTAATCCGGTGGATGCGCACTCACCACTTGCATACAGCCGATGGATTGAACTACGTGAAAATTCATCCACCTTAATCCCACCACAAGTATAGTGCGCCGCAGGCACAACCGGTATCATATCGCGGGTGATGTCGATACCAGCACTTAAACATTTTGCATAAACTGTGGGGAATCCTGTGATTAACTCATTTTTATCCAGATGGCAACAATCCAAACAAACATAATCGTCACCACTAACTTTTAACTCACTATCGATGGCCCGTGCAACAATATCACGTGGTGCCAGCGACAGACGTTTGTCGTATTTATGCATAAACTCAGCACCACTCAAAGTTTTAAGGATAGCTCCAAAACCACGTAATGCCTCAGTAATTAGAAATGAAGGTTTCTCACGTGGATTATAAAGCGATGTGGGGTGGAACTGGATAAACTCCATTTTTTCTATTATCCCTTTCGCCCGGTAAACCATAGCAATTCCATCACCAGTAGCAATTTCGGGATTGGTAGTGGTGGCATAAATATTGCCTGCACCTCCGGTTGAAAGCATCGTTACTTTAGCAAGTATTGTATGAATTTGATCGCTTTCAAGGTCCAGGACATAGGCACCATAACATTCGATATCTTTACGGCGACGCCTCACCTCATTCCCCAAATGATGCTGGGTAATGATATCCAAAGAGAAGGTATTTTCTAGAATCTCTATATTAGGATGAGATTCGACCTGCTGGAGCAAAGCGCGCTGAATTTCAAACCCGGTACTGTCTTTATGGTGTAAAACCCTGTGCTCGGAGTGTCCACCTTCCTTGCCAAGGGCGTATCTTCCGGTTGACGTGCGGTCGAAATTAGCACCCCAGGCAATCAATTCTTTAATCCGTTCGGTTGACTCTGTGATTGTAATGCGAACGATGTTTTCATCGTTCAAGTCATCTCCGGCAACCAAAGTATCTTTAATGTGTTTTTCGTAAGTATCAGGTGTGTACATTACCGCAGCAATCCCACCCTGCGCATATCGTGTAGCAGTTTCTCCGGCTTTTGACTTTGAAACTACACATACCTTACCGTGTTGAGCAACTTTAAGTGCGAAACTCAATCCGGCAATCCCGGTACCAATTACAAGAAAATCTACCTTTTTACGCATGGTGAAATATGATTGGCTCTATGTCGTTCGAATCAAATAGCGTTACGGATCTCTGCGGCAATTTCTGCCAACTCTTCAGGTGTAAACTTCAATTTTGGCCTACTGAATTCAATATCGTAAATACCATTGATGGGCACAAGGTGTACATGTGCGTGTGGTACTTCCAAGCCCAAAACAGCAATTCCAACCCGTTTGCATTCAATCACCTTTTCGATTCCTTTTGCAACCTTCTTTGAGAAGGCAAATAAGCCTTGAATAGTTTCGTCATCAAGATCAAAGATATAATCAGTCTCCTTTTTAGGAACTACCAGGGTATGGCCTTTTGCCAAAGGATTAATATCTAAAAAAGCGTAATAATTTTCATCTTCGGCGATTTTGTATGATGGTATTTCGCCATTGATTATTTTTGTAAAAATAGTGCTCATAATATTTGCCTTATGCTATTCGGTAGCAAAGTTAATAAATCTCAAAAAAAAATGCTAAATAGTCATAATAAACTATTTAGCATTTGTACAATTCATATAAAACCCTCTATCTGGAAATTTCTATAATCTCAAATTCAATTTTCCCAACCGGTACTTGTATCTCAACTTTGTCACCAATTTTTTTACCTAACAAACCTTTGGCTATAGGGGAAGTTACAGATATCTTAGCTTCTTTTAGGTTAGCTTCACTCTCGGGAACAAGTGAATATGACATTGTTGCCCCATTTTTCAAATTTTTAATTTTTACTTTTGACAGGAGGAGCACCTTCGATGTATCTAACCGTGATTCGTCAAGAATCCTTGCACTCATTATAACTTCCTGCATTTTGGAAATTTTAAGTTCGAGCAAGCCCTGCGCCTCTTTGGCAGCATCGTATTCAGCATTCTCTGACAAATCTCCTTTATCACGTGCCTCGCCAATTTGTTTTGAGATGGAGGGTCGTTCAACTGATACCAATTGATTCACCTCCTCCTTAAGCTTTTTCAAGCCTTCTTCACTATAATATTGAATTCCAGACATAATTGATCCCGGTTTTAATAACTACTTCTTAAATAATAAGAAAAGACCCTTTCCTGAAAAAGGGTCTTCGTTTCGTATGCAAAATTACAATAATTTTATTACGCGCTGAGCTTTTTACAGATTAATGCGTGCGCCAATTGTGTGGATACCGTCGAATGGATCGGTTGCACGGTAGGAATAATCAATAGAAAATGACTTTTCCTTATCATCTCCAAATGGCACAGCCACAGTAAGACCAGCACTTGGCCCCGTATAAACGGTAGTGCGGTCGGCATCACTGGTAATTCCATCTTCATAAGTATAGGCCGCCCTTATCATCAGATATTGCCTGAGTGCAAATTCACCACCCAAAGTAAATTGATCTTTATAAAATGAATTAGACTGGAAATTTGCTGCAAGTGTAAACCTGCTCTCGTCGAACAGGAAATCATAAGCTCCACCTATTAATAGAGTTGCCGGAAGTTCAAAAGCTGATTGACGCTGTTCGAAAGTTGGTGACGTTGTAGAAAACTGTGAATAAAACCCTCTGAAGGATAAGCCATCTCCTGAAAATTTCATTGTTGGCCCAACATTTTTTAATGCAATTCCAAACTTGATATTCTCCATCTCACCGGTTACATACTGGATACCTGCATCAATGGCTACGCCTGTAGCTTTTAGGTCAGAAATTGACTCGCTAATAATCTTCAGGGTGAAACCACCATAAATACTGTTCGAAAATGCTTTGGCATATGCAATGTTGATGTTCATCAGTGTAGGCGAAAAGGTTCCTATACTTCCGTCTGATGGGTCAGGGTTATTAATGTCGGTTACCTGGATGTCACCAAAGTTCATCGACATAATTGAAATGGTCAGGGCTCCTGTTTCACCAATACGCTGTGTCAAACCAAAGGCCATGATATTGATATCAGCACCTTTAAGGTAGGTTGTATTTGAAAAAATTATCTCAGTGCCTTGCGTAAAGGCGGTACCAGCAACATTGGTGAAAATAGATTCCAATCCACGCGAATTGGCAACGTTTACACCACCCCATCCTGAACTTCTCGCCCAGGGGTTGATCAGTAATTCACCAGCTCCTGCTTGCCCTGATCTATCTTTGTTCCCCGCAAGGACATCCTCCATCGGGACAATCAATAATCCTGCTAAGAAAATTGCGATGATGTATCTATAAATATTTTTCATACTCTCGGATTTTATAGTTTGAATCATAATTTTAGTATAGGAATTATTAGAATGTATTCACGTCAACTGGTCGCATAGCACCAAACCACTTAACTACTCTTTCGCCAGACCGCCCTCCAGTTTCCTTAACATGGATCAGGTATAAACCACCTGCGATTGGAATTCCGGCAAAGTTTTTCAAGTCCCAATCTATCGAAGTCAACATTTCAGTATCAACACCATTGGTACTTCCCCTTGGATTTGTCAGGCCAACTTTATCAACATTATATT
>Ga0075120_10003401_pt1 | contig 10912 bp, 14 predicted proteins | sample AntAceMetag02UKL_FD_69792 | JGI IMG/M metagenome (GOLD analysis project Ga0075120, IMG submission 69792) | Saline lake microbial communities from Ace Lake, Antarctica - Antarctic Ace Lake Metagenome 02UKL | ecosystem: Environmental > Aquatic > Non-marine Saline and Alkaline > Saline | place...
TATCGCCTTACCCATATCATGAAGCAGCCCGACACGTCTTGCCAGGGTAAAGTTCAGGCCCAATTCATTTGCCATGACGCCCATAAGATAGGCAGCCTCTTTAGAATGCTGAAGTACATTCTGGCCGTAACTTGTCCTATATTTAAGTTTTCCCAAAAGTCTTATTATCTCAGGATTAAGATTGTGAACACCTAGATCTAAAGCCACAGCCTCTCCCTCTTCTCTTGTCTTCTTCTCCATCTCTTTCTTTATCTTTTCTATCACCTCTTCAATCCTGGCCGGATGAATCCTTCCATCTTCAACGAGTTTACTCATAGCAACTCTAGCAATCTCACGCCTGTAAGGATCAAAGCAGGATAGAGATACCGCTTCAGGTGTATCATCTATTATTACATCTACCCCTGTTACCATCTCAAAAGAACGGATATTCCTTCCTTCCCGGCCTATAATCCTTCCTTTCATCTCATCATTGGGAAGGTTTACAACTGCAACAGTAGACTCTGTGGTATGCTCTATAGCACATCTCTGAACAGCTTGAGATATTATCTCTCTTGCTTTCTCGTCGGCTTTAGAGCGTGTATCCTCTTCTATCTGCTTTAGAAGCAGGTTGGCTTCATTCTGAATCTCTGTCTCCATACGTTTAAGCAGCTGCTGCTTTGCTTCTTCAGGCGACATACCTGATATCTGCTGCAATCTAAACTTCTCCTCCATAATAAGATCACTTATCTCATTCTCGCGTTTTTTAAAATATTCTTTTGTCTTGTTGATATCTTCATACTGCCCGGTTATATCTTTTTCTTTCTGATCCAGTAGATCGAACTTACGCTCTATATTCTCCTCTTTTTGAAGCAGTCTGCGCTCAAACTCAGTGAGCTCCTGACGCCTATCTTTCGTCTCTTTCTCAAAATCAGAACGTAACTTATAGAGCATCTCTTTAGACTCTATATCTGCTTTCTTCTTATTATCTTCAACCGACTCCTGAGCCTTACTGATTATATCTTTGGCCTGGAATTCAGCTGTCTTTACGTTCTTCTTAGCAAAAAACACCCTTAAGAGATACCCAAGGATTCCAGCTGCAACAAGAAGTGTTACATATCCTATTAATTGTAGAACTATCTTCATCTGACTCACCCCTTTTTATGATCTATTAGCTAAGCATAAATCAGGGATGACACTGGACGGTCAAACTCGGAGATAGGTAGACAATCTATGACCTGAAATTCATAGCTCAATCCCAAGCTGTAGGTATAAGGGGTTTTCTTTAAAAACCTGTCGTAATACCCCTCACCATGCCCCAGACGGTTACCTGCTTTATCAAAAGCAAGACCCGGAACAAGCAGAAGATCGAGCCGGCTCAAATCAACTCTTCTTATATTATCAGGATGCGGCTGATAGATCTCATAAGGCCCCCTAACAAGCTCCTTGCAATCCAGGACCAAAGAAGGAAACATCAACTTCTCACCCTTTAATACATATGGTACGGCTATTTTTTTACCCATCTCCAAAGACTTTTCAATTATCGTCCAAGTATCAACCTCATATGATTTAGATACATAGCTCATTATTATATTTGCTTTTTGAAACTTAGGATTTAAAAAGAGTCTCTCTCTTATCCTTAAACTCCTCCTTTCTTTTTCTTTTTTATCCATGCCCTCTAATTGAGAGAGCATCTTATCTCTTATCTTATCTTTTCTATCCACTTTTAGCACCATCTTAAAATTATACCCTTAAGCTAAAAATCGTTCAATATTTAAATTAAAGCCCGCTCTTATTGTTTAGCTATCTAGTTGATTTTAATTGTTTTACAACTTAAATAAAACTAAAAATGATAAATAGAAAGATCTAAGGCAGCAGTTTTTAGCTACTCTTCCCTAGATCTACTACGGCAGGTTTGTTCCCATCTATCTCATCATCGGAGAGCAAACAGTAAGAGAGTATGCAGATCTCATCCCCAATCTCACCGCATCTTGCAGCTGGCCCGTAGAGAACGATCTTGCCCGACCCAGCCTCTTCTTCAATCACATAGGTCTGGAGACGCATACCATTATTGTAGTTTAAAACATCTACTTTTTCGTTTCCCAAAATTCCGGCCTTCTTTAAAATGTCTGAATCTATCCCTATGCTGCCTAAATATTTTAATCTCTTCTCAGTTATAACGGCTCGATTAATCTTGGATTTTAAAAACTCTCTTAATTTCATTTTGACTCCTCTTAAATCTAATGGTCTGTTGAAGCACCGCCTTCAACAAAATGGCCAGCTTTATAGCCGTCAGCATCTGTTCGATAGTAGGTCCACCAACGCCTACCAACTGCGCTTCCTGCAGAACCATGCAGGCAATAGAATATCACCGTATTTCCTGTATCATTGTAACGCCATTTATCAGCCGCAAAACTAGTCGTTATCTCCATGTTCGGTACCTGAGCATCTACCTCACTCCCGGTAGGCCAAGCAGGTGTACCGTCAGCCTGACTTTTAAGATAGAGAAGCGAAGCGGCGGCATTAAGTTTTCTTATAGTATATTCATCTGCAGTATTCTTAGCATTGTTGTTGATACCTATAAACTTCGGCACAGCTATAGCTGCAAGAATAACTATAATGACAATCACCATTACAAGCTCTATTAAGGTGAAGCCTTTTTTGTTAAATCTAATCATATCTCTTTTTATTAACCATTTGTAACTAGAATAAATTTTAGCATAAAAAATAGGATTGACAATAAAAAACAACGACATTAGTATTTAGATATATGGAACTTACTCCAAAGAAGCTTACCATTGCAGGGTTCGTGCTCTTGTTATCTCTATCTATAGCAATGCTCGTATTCTCGAACCTTACAGAAGATGTATCTAATATGCTTACAGCGCTAGAGCAAGGAAAATCACAGTCTAAAGAACTGAATCCTAACTTTGATGATTCAGATACACCTCCCTATCTTCCTGATAACCCTGAAGCTGTAATAACTTTTTGGGAAATAGACACAGAGAACTTTAAAAAGGGCGAGTATATAGGTATAGCAGTCATAAAAGAAGGCGAGATCTATGTCAACGTGAAATATTCTAATTTAAAAGCAATACTGAAGAACAATTACAGGCCTATTGAAATAACCATAGAGGGAGCAGAGCTGCCCTATCAGCCCGGGACAACCGCACACTTAAAAGCAATAGCAAAAGAGTCCTGGCGCTGGCAATATGCAGCTGAATATACAGATCGGTAATAACCTTCCTTAAGCCTGAATTAACCCAACCTCACTTAAACTCTCTATTTCTTATCTTCACTGCTAGTAGAACAAGGTGGACCATCACAGCTCCCATCCTTGTCGCAGCACTTCTTTGGCTCGGGCTTCCTATGATCTGTTGCATAAAAACCGCTGCCTTTAAATATAATACCTGCACCTTTACCTATCAATCTCTTTACTTCTCCTCCACACTCTGGACATTCAGAGAGCAGTTTATCGCTCATATTTTGAAATTTATCAAACTTAATACCGCATTTCCTGCACTCATATTCATAAGTGGGCATTTTAATTACCTCCTGTAATCTGTTATAAGCCTGCCCCTAAGATGGTCAACTTCATGCTGTAAGACGCGGGCGAAGATCCCTTTTACTTTTAACTTCAATGCTTTGTTGTTCTCGTCAACACCTTCAACAACAATCCTATAATTACGCCTAACCTCTACTATCTGATCTGGGATGCTGAGGCACCTCTCAGCCGCAGTATCAGACCCCCAGGATTTAACTATAACAGGATTGGCAATCTTAAAAACCCTGCCTCTCTCATTGAAAGCAACAATCATCCTCTTCTCTATTCCTACCTGAGAAGCAGCAAGTCCAATACCGCCTGATTCAAACATTGTATATTCCATATTCTCAAAAAGTTCCTTATCAGAGGAAGTCACTCTGTCCAACGAATAGCACTCTACCCTTAAAATAGGGTCCGGAACCTTATGAACATCAAGCATTACCATTCTATAAACTCCCATCTAATACCTTGATTACTTTAAATCTAAAACACCTTAAACTAAAGCTCTCCTAAAATCTGTAATCTCTTATTGAGGGAATTTTTAATCATGACATATCAGAATAATACTGTCAACACTTTAACAGGATATAACAGTATTTGATAATACTCCTATGCCGTCTATCTCAACAGAGACCTTATCTCCTACCTCCATGCTTCCTACCCCCGAAGGAGTTCCAGTAGAGACTATATCTCCCGGCTTAAGAGTCATAATAGAGGATATAAAAGCTAACAGCTCTGGAAGTGAGAATATAAAGTTAGAGATACTTGAATCCTGCTTTAATTCTGAGTTTAGATAACTCTTAACTCTTAGATTGTCTAGTTCAAGATCTGTCTCTATCCAGGGTCCAAAAGGAGCAAAGCTATCGAATGATTTTGCCCGGCTCCATTGAATATCCCTACTCTGGATATCTCGAGCTGTTACATCATTGAGGCAGGAGTAACCTAAAATATAGTCAGCTACTTCAGACTCTTTAATATCTTTAGCCTCTCTTCTTATAACAACTGCAAGCTCCGCTTCATAATCCAGCCTCTTAACCCCTTTAGGATATACTATGCTATCACCGTCTTTAATAAGAGAACTGGGCGGCTTAAGAAATATTATCGGCTCATCAGGTATCTTCATATCAAGCTCTCTGGCATGGTCTCTATAGTTAAGTCCAGCCAAGACTATCTTTTGAGGTTCAGTTGGAATAAGCAATTTAACATCAGTAAAAGAGAGGTCCTTTAGCGGATTGATTTTATCAAAAGGGGGATCTTTTAAGAGAGTAACGGAACTCTCTTCTATTTTAGCCCAATATTCTCTATTTTCGTAAAAAACTCTTGTTATCTTCATAGTTAGCCAGATAGAAGGCCTGAGAATCCCATAAATGAGAGCGCAAGAAGACCGGCAATAATAAGCGCAATCCCTGCTCCTTTAAGAGGTCTAGGCACATCTGCAATATCTAAGTCTTCTCTTATTCCAGCCATTATTAAAAGTGCTAGAGTAAATCCTGACCCTGCACCCAAGGCAAAGACTACACTCTGAATAAAACTATAATCTTTAAGTACCATAAATAGTGCTAGACCTAAAATAGCACAGTTAGTCGTAATAAGCGGCAAATATATGCCTAAGGCTTTATATAGAACCGGCGAACTCTTCTTTATGAACATCTCAACTATCTGTACTAGAGATGCTATCACAAGGATAAAGACAACATATTCCAGATAAACCATATTAAAAGGAACCAAGAGCTTATGGTAAAGCAGCCAGGTAGAGATTGAAGTTAGGCTCATAACAAAAGTTACAGCAGCCCCCATACCTAATGCTGAGCTAAGCTTTCTGGATACCCCTAAGAATGGACATATCCCTAAAAAATAGCTGAGAACAAAATTATTAACTACAGCAGCTGAGAGAAAGATAATCAGTAGTTTCATCTTTTCTTTATTATCATATTCATTAACCCAACCATAAGACCCAACCCTATAAAGGCTCCTGCAGGAAGAATCATAACCAGCATCGGTTCATAACTCTGACCCAGAATAGAGATATTAAATATCTTGCCGCTTCCCAGTATCTCGCGCATACCGCCCAGTACAAGCAGTGCAAGGGTAAAACCAACTCCCATGCCTAAGGCATCTAAGAGGGTTTTTAGAATGCTGTTCTTAGAAGCAAAAGCTTCGCAACGGCCAAGTATAATACAGTTAACAACGATTAGAGGAACATAAGGCCCCAGAGCCTTGCTCAGATCGGGAAACTGAGCCTTTAAAAAAAGATCTGCAATGGTAACAAATGTCGCAATAATTATTGTAAATGTAGCGATCCTTACCTGATAAGGCACTACTCTTTTTATAATTGAGACTACGAAAGTAGATGAACTCAAGACAAATATAACAGCAGCTCCCATAGTAAGAGCATTTATAGCCGAAGTTGTAACAGCAAGGACTGGACAGAGCCCCAGAAGTAGAATAAGAACGGGGTTCTGAGAGATTATACCTTTCTTAAATTCAAAAAAACCGCTTCTATCATCCATCTTTTTTTATCCCGGGTATTATTTCATCTAAAGCAAGATTGATGATCTTCACAACAGCGAGAGACGAGATAGTCGCACCTGTTATTGCCTGAATCTGATTGGGATTAGAGAGCTCCCTTCCCTTTATATAATCTACTCCAGATGAGACTTCAAGATTCTTAAACTGGTTCTTAAAATCTTTAGATGTTATCTTACCTCCAAGACCAGGCGTCTCAACACTCTCTAGTATATCAATACCTTTTATAGATTTTAAATCTTTAGACAGTATAACCAGAATTTTAATCTCACCCTGATAACCGTTGCCCCCTGCAATAACAGCATAGGAGAGTAGATGAGAATCCTTATCGTAGAGATAGAATACGCTATAACCCTCAATCTCTCTCTCTGAATTCCTCACTACTCCAGAGACCAAGTTCGAGACCGAACTCTCAAACTCCCTCTCTTTATTCTCTCTTATCTTCAGCTCTGTCTTCTGATATATGCTGGCAAGCGTAAAACCTGAAAAGGTCGCTACCAGGCCAAGTGTAAGGCTCATTTTATAAAGAACCTTCAAAGACCGAACCTCCTAGATAGTGTAGTTCGGTTTATAAGAGGAGTAACTGCATTCATTATCAGGATAGAGTACATCACGCCTTCAGGTAGCCCAGAGAAGCTCCTTATTAAAAATACAAGAGACCCTACACCTAAACCAAATATACACTTTCCCCTCTTTGTTAGGGGGGTTGTAACAGGATCAGTTGCCATAAAGAATAGGCCTATTAAGAATCCTCCTCCTAAGATACCGAACAAAGGACTGCTGAACTTAGCAGGGTTTATAAGATAGAATACCCCGGATATAAAAGAAAAGCTCAATAGTCCGCTCAAAGGAATCCTGTAATCAATAACTCTCATAGAGAGAAGATAGATACCGCCTAAAATAATTGCAAAAGCACAGGTTTCACCAAGAGAGCCTGGAATATTACCCCAAAAGAGCGATCTTAAAGATAGATATACCTCATTAAACTTAGCCAGCCCCAATGGTGTTGCAGCAGTAACAGCATCTAAGGAACCTTTATAGCCAAAAGGATAAGAATAGCTTGTCATAGCAATAGGATAAGAAGCCTGTAAGAATGCCCTGCCGATAAGAGCTGGATTAAATACGTTATAGCCCAGACCTCCAAATACTCCTTTACCAAAAATAATTGCAAAGATAGCACCTAAGGCAACCATCCAGGAAGGCAAACTCGGAGGCAATATTAAAGCGAAAAGTAAAGCAGTAATAACGGTCGAGCCGTCTAGGAAGTCAATCTCTTTTCTGCGTAACTTTAAAAATAGAGCCTCAGCTATAAGAGAAGCTACTAAAGATACTGCCATAATCCTCAGAGCATTAAATCTGAAGAAATAGATACTTACCGCTATGACCGGAATAAGGGCTATGACTACATTCCACATCATAAAGCGCAGGCCCAAGGCTCCCTTTATATGCGGAGATCCGGATATAATAAGTCTGTTATCTTCCATAAATATTATTGTTCTTTAAATAATCCTTACCTAATTTTATATAGTCAAGCAGAGGTATGCGAGACGAACATATGTAGCTGCAGCTACCGCACTCAATGCAATCTGAGATATTATACTCATCCAGGAGATCCCATTTACCATGTTTAACAAAATGGGCTATCTTGGTAGGCATAAGATTCATAGGGCAGAGATCAACACATTGAGAACATCTAATACAGGGATACTCCTTATAATCAGATACAAATCTCTTAGATAATAATAAGATACCGGAAGTACCTTTTAGGATAGGGGTATCGAGTGAAGCCTGGGTAATACCCATCATAGGACCGCCAAATATGATCTTGCTAAGCTCTTTAGTAAGACCGCCGCTATGCTCAATTACATCTTTGAGCAGAGTACCTACTCTTACGGAATAGACTCCGGGGTTAGAGACCGCATCTCCAGCTAAGGTAAGATATCTCTCTATTAAAGGCTTACCCTTATAAACCGCCTCATAGATACTGAAGCAGGTTCCGACATTGAGAACTATAGCTCCAACATCAAAAGGAAGACCGCCAGGAGGAACCTCTCTGGATATAACAGATTTAATCAATTGCTTCTCAGCACCCTGAGGATATATCTTATCAACCTTAATTACTTCAATATTCTTCTTTAAAGCCGCCTGGCGCATTCTAATCAGAGCTTCTTCTTTGTCAGACTCTAGAACAACAATAACTCTGTCAGGATTTACTATTTTTCTTACCAACTCAATGCCTTTTATTATTTCAAAAGGCTTATCCTGCATAAGAATATCATCAGAGGCAAGATAAGGCTCACATTCACAGCCGTTGATTATCAGAGTCTCTATCTTCTTATCTTGAGGCGGGTTCAGCTTAACATGAGTCGGGAAAGCCCCGCCGCCTAAACCAACAATACCGCAATCTTTTATTATATCGATAAGTTCTTTGGGAGACTTCTCCTCAACTTTACTCTTTTTTACTTCTTTCCACTCTTCGTCAGTTCCATCTCCCTCTATAGATACAGCTATTGATTTACCTAGCAGAGGATGACTGTAATTACATACCTTACTCACTTTACCTGATATAGAACTATGGAGAGAGGCTGAGATAAAACCATCCGGATCAGCAATTTTATCTCCTGCCTTTAGAATCTGATCTTTTTCGACCAACAGAGTAGAAGCCTTACCTGTATGCTGAATCAAATGGAGTGAGACTCTCTTAGGTAAAAAAGATCCTTTAAGTTTTTTAGGAAAAGAGAGACTCTGCTCTTCTTTTATATCTACGCCTTCTTTGAGATTTGACATATGTATATATAGATGTTAAAATCTTTCTCAAATTATAAATAAGCTATGAGCAAAAATCAACAAAATTTAGAATTTGAAATAGAATTCACAGATAAACTCATTCAGGAAAACCCTGATTATATCGACGGACTCATTCTCTTAGGAGGTCTTCTGACAAAAGATAAGCAATACCAGGGAGCACTAGAGATAGACTGCAGACTGAAAGATCTAAGGCCAGATGACCCAATAATATTTTACAACCTTGCCTGTGATTACTCTCTATTAAACAAAAAGAGTCTCTCCTTAAAAGCATTAGAGGACTCTCTAAGACTTGGATATAAAGATATTGATTTTATTTTTAAAGACCCCGATCTTGAAAACTTAAGATCCAGCAAACGCTTCCCTCAATTGATTGAAAAGTACAGCAAAATATCTTCAAAAGTATAGCCTAAAGCTATTACTGCATATCGGCTAAATCTTTCAATGTCTCTCTTATCTTTTCATCCGGAAGCTCATAATCCTCTAGATCTCCAGCTAGATATCTCTCGTAAGAGTAGAGATCGAAATGACCATGACCTGAGAAGTTAAATACAATGGTCTTCTCTCTGTTCTCTTCCTTGCATCTTAAAGCTTCATCGATTACAGCCTTAATAGCATGAGATGTCTCTGGAGCAGGTATTATACCTTCTGTGCGCGCAAAAGTAATGGCCGCTTCAAAAGCTGCATTCTGATTATAAGCAACAGCATCCATGACCTTATGATGTGCAAGGAGAGAGAGAATAGGGGCATCGCCGTGATAACGCAAACCTCCAGCGTGAATAGGAGCTGGTATAAACTTATGACCTAAAGTATACATTTTAAGCAGAGGGGTTAAACCCACAGTATCTCCATAATCATAGAGGTACTCTCCTTTAGTAAAAGTAGGCGTTGCTGTTGGTTCAACTGCAAGGAACCTAATATCCTCTCCTTTAAGCTTATCAGCAACAAAAGGAAGAAAAAGCCCTGCAAAGTTAGAACCTCCGCCAACACAGCCTATTAAAACATCAGCCTTCTCATTAACAAGCTCAAGCTGTCTCTTTGTCTCAAGGCCTACAATAGTCTGATGCATAAGCACGTGGTTTAACACACTACCTAAGCTATATTTTGTATCATCATTCTTTGCAGCCTCTTCAACAGCTTCAGATATTGCAATACCTAAACTGCCGTATGAGTTAGGATTTTCCTTCAGTATAGAACGGCCTGACTCTGTCCTATCGCTAGGTGAAGGATAGATATCTGCGTTCCAAACTTGCATCAGATTCCTTCTGTACGGCTTCTGCTCATAACTTATCTTGACCATATATACTATACATTCTAAATCAAATATATTGCAGGCAAATGCAAGAGCAGACCCCCATTGACCGGCTCCGGTCTCAGTAGAGATTCTCTTTACCCCGGCTTTCTTATTATAGTAAGCTTGGGCAATAGCTGTATTGGGCTTATGACTACCCGGAGGAGATACAGATTCATTCTTATAGTATATCCTGGCCGGAGTCTTAAGATATTTCTCAAGCTTATAGGCTCTATGTAAAGGGGATGGTCTCCAAATCTTGTATACATCTATTAACTCATCTGGTATATCTACCCAGCGTTCTTTTGTCATTTCCTGGGCAACGAGAGACTCAGGAAATATCGGATAAAGTTCTTCAGGAGCCAAAGGTTCTTTTGTTTTTGGATTTCTTGGCGGCGGGCACTCCCAAGGCAGATCAGCTAGAACGTTATACCATGCTTTTGGCAGCTCTTCCTCAGGTAAAATTATCTTGCTATCCATCTAAATCTCATTTCTTAATTAACAGAAATATTATACCTTAAAACTTTTTTTAGAAAAAACTAATTGCAGCCCTTGTCTCTTAAAAAATTAAAGATACATCTAAAATCAAATCTTAAACTCAATTACATAATTAGGCTCTGCATACTCTACCAAGCTATTGCCTGACAACTCATCAACCATAGCTTCAACAGAGATATCTGAGATAATCTCAAACTGATATACCCTTATATTGACTATAATATCTAGAACCTTTAGATTATACTCTTCTATAAAATCAGCAACTTCAGTCT
>Ga0075120_10003407_pt1 | contig 10903 bp, 11 predicted proteins | sample AntAceMetag02UKL_FD_69792 | JGI IMG/M metagenome (GOLD analysis project Ga0075120, IMG submission 69792) | Saline lake microbial communities from Ace Lake, Antarctica - Antarctic Ace Lake Metagenome 02UKL | ecosystem: Environmental > Aquatic > Non-marine Saline and Alkaline > Saline | place...
TCACCTTCTGGGTGTAATGCAGAGGCTTTCTCTAATGCATTAATGGCTTGTTTATATTCTCTAGCGAGGGTCCATGCATTAGCAAGTATTTCCCAGTTCTGGCTATTCTGTTTTACGTTTTTGGATTCCAGCTCTTTGTTTAAAAGTGTAGCGCCCTGATAGGGTTGTTTGGTGTACAAGAATAAATTAAATAACTGTAATATTTCAGATTCAGACCGGATATAGCCTTTTTTATAAGCCATATAATTCACAGTCAGGGCATTGGTGTATTGTCGTAATTGCAGATAAACCGAGCCTAATTGATGCCAATAGTCTTTTTTATCGGGGAACTGTGCGACCAACATACGCAATATATTGGCAGCAGCCGAGTAGTTTTCCAGTTGGTAATGCAATGCCAGGTTGAGTTGTAACCAGCTTTCATTGGGTTGTTTAGAATGCGAAATAGCATATTCAATATAGGGCAAAGCTTTGCGATATTTTTTTAATTGCGTGTAGGCATTGGCTATTAACACGCGTACTGGTATGTTCTTGGTATCAGTGCTTTTTTTTAACCAGGGATCCAAGGTATCGACTGCTTTCTGGTATTGGTCAGTGGCCATATACAACTGACCTAAATTAAGCAATGATTCCAGCTGTAGGTCTTCAGTCAGTGCCTTTGTTGCCAGTGCCTGCTCTAAAAGTTTTGTAGATTTTTGATATTGGTTCTCTAGTGCATAAACCGATGCCAGACTGCGTAGAGTAATGGCCTGTTCATAACTATTATTATCTAGCTCAGGTAAGACTTTCAGTAATTTCGCACGTGCTTCAGAGTATGCATGTTTGCCTATTAGCTCTTCGGATTTGTTAAGCTGTTTGTATAACCAGGGAGAAATAGCAGTGGATTTTTCTGCTGCTTCCTTAGCCTGTACATTGAGGCAAAGGATGAGACTTATTACTCCGATTTGCAGACTTTTACTAATAATATTATTCATCGGGATAGTTTAAACTCCAGAGTCTGTACTGCCCTTTGTTCATAGGCTTCGCCAGCAATAACATGGGGCTTGAATTTCCAGCGCATGATTGCTTTCAGTGCTGCTCTATTAAAGATGGAGCCGGGTTGCGAACCGACTACGACCGCGTCTTTAACAGTCCCTTCTGTAGTAATGGTAAATTCAATTTTTACCCAGCCCTCAATACGTCGGTTTGCGGCACGCATTGGGTAAGTTGGGGGGATTCTTACTAAAGGAATGACATTCGTACTGAGTTTTCCACTACCTACACCCACCTGTACCCCGGTTAAAACAGACGCGTTAAAACTATTGGTTTGTAAGGGGATATCCAGATTTGGCATATCCATATCAGGTACGGTTGTTTGTGATATTGTTGCGTTATGCATTTGCATTTTAGGCTGTACAGGGCGCTTTTGAGGTTTTGGCTTTTCAGGCACTAGGCGATCTTTGCTTTGAATTTGCGTGTCACGTTTTAAGCGGACAAATTCAGACATGTGCAGAGTATCCGTTTTTTTCAGGCCTTGCTGATTATTGCTGATCATATATTGCATTGCCCAGAATAAAGCCAGGGCAATGGCTATGCCTGTGAACAATGAAATGGCTATACGAATCACTTTGATTCCGTCTCCGTGGCAATGGCGGCATTCATAATGCCAGCCAGGCGAATCTGGTCCATAACCTGTACCAAAGCATCAGTTTTTGTTTCTCTGTCTGCAGCAATAATAACCGAGCCTAGTGGATTTTCAGCATGCAGGCGTGAGACATTGGCGCGCACTGCACGTATATCAACCAGACGTTTATCTATCCAGACATCACCATTGGCTGTAATGCCAACAATTATATTGCCCTGTATTTTGGTTTCTGCTGTTTTTGCGCTGGGGCGGTTAACATCGATACCTGATTCTTTAACGAACGAAGTGGTTACGATAAAGAAAATAAGCATGATAAACACGATATCCAGCATGGGAGTCATATCGATATCAGCATTTTGTTCGGATGAGGAGCGGTTGGTTCTGCGACGCATAGTTTTTATCTCTGATATATCAATCGTAGGTCGAATTAGCTTGTCTAATGTAGCTAATCTGCCAATTTATTTGTTGTAGATGTGGAAAAAAGGCTGTACTTCTTTAATGGTATTTTAATAAATCTGCCAGATGATGAGATTCATCACTAACACGATCCTCTATCAATTTACTGAAATACAGTCCGGATATAGCAATGATCATGCCTGCCATAGTAGTTATTGTCGCTTTAGAGATGCCTGCCGCCATGGCTCGTGCATTACTGGTGCCAGTGACCGCCATAACATCAAAAACCTGGATCATGCCGGTTACTGTACCCAGCAGTCCCAGTAAGGGGCATAAAGCTATCAGCACTTTTATAATGGGTACGCCACGGTTCATCTGGATTAATAACTCAGAAATCAAGGCCTGGCGGATAAATAAAGCAAAAGCAGAGCCTTTATCCTGGCGCTGATTCCATTGATCCAGACAGGCAGATTGTAAATGCGGATAATTTTGTTTAAAAAATATTAGGCGTTCGATTATCAGACACCAAAGACATATGGCAACACCTAAAATCAGCCATAAAACATCACCGCCTGAGTAGAGGAAATCGCGTATATCTTCTAAAAATGCGAAATGCTCCATGATTATTTCCCCGTACGTCTACTCATAATGCCGGCGCTTTGTTCATCCAGAATTTGGACCAGAATCTTGCTGCGGGAGGCTATTAAGCTGTGCAGGAATAATAAGGGAATGGCAACAGTCAGCCCTAACATGGTGGTGACCAGCGCTTGAGAAATACCATCAGCCATGAGTTTAGGATCGCCGGTGCCAAATAAACTAATAGATTGAAAAGTAGCGATCATCCCTGTTACGGTTCCTAACAGACCAAGTAAAGGCGCAACGGCGGCAAGCAGCTTGATCATGGGCAAGCCTTTCTCCAGACTAGGGACTTCACGGGTAATAGCTTCATCCAGGATCAGTTCTAGAGTGGCAGAGTCCTGTGTCGGACTTTGTTCAGTGGCTGTCAGTATGCGTCCTAAGGGGTTGTCATCAGATGCTATCTCATTATGCATTTGCAGTTTCATTTTATGCCCGGTGGTAGCCAGAATAATGAGGCGTAATATGGCATAAAGAAAACCGATGACACCCAGAGTTATAATAATATAGCCAACTACTCCTCCTTGCTGAATGCGCTCCTCGGCATCTGGTGATTGAATTAACATGCTCAACATAACTCCGCGAGTCGGATCGATAGCAATAGGCGCTTGACTTGCTTTTGAATTGTTAAAAGGCTTAAGTAAATCAAGGTATTTGTCTGCCGGTTGCCGCGCCAGGCTGGTGAGTATTTTTGCATCTGAATCGAAGTTTAAATATCCACCATTGGCGAATGCATTAAATGCGCCGATACGTGTGATGTCAGCTTCTTGCCGTGTGCCGCCTGGAATCTGGATTTCCTTTTTAAAGCGAACAACTTTGCCCGATTCAGTCATCTCCTGTTGTAAGGTAAACCACAGATTTTCCAGTTGACTAATAGTCGGCAGCGCCTTGTTTTCGATGATGTCGTTCAGCTTGTCGGCTCGATCAGGGTATTGTGCCGAGATCAGTGAGTGATTTAAATCTGCCTTTAAGTCCGCAGCAGTTTGTCGAACGACACCAAATAACTCGCCCAGATCACCACTACGTTCGGTTAATTGTGCTTCGAGTTTAGCCAGTATTTCTTCATTTTGTTCTAAATTAGATTTTAACTGGCTACTGAGTTTTTCCTGTTTCTGCAGTTCGGTTTGAGCCGCTTTTAATAATTGCTGCTGGGTCTGTTTCTCGGCAAGAAATTCGGTTTCGCGGGCCTGATTGATTTTGCGCTCGACTATCTGTCTCTGTTTAATATCTTGTAATAGCTGGTCAAGATCCTGATTTCCAGCCCAGGCATTATTAGTAAGTAGCAAGACGAGGATAAAGTTGCTGACTAATCTCATAGTTTAGCCTCAGTTGCTGTCTTAATCGGTAAGGTTAATAAATCGGGTGCCGCTTCTTTTCGTGCTATACGTAATCCCTGACGGATCGGGTTGCGAAATTTAGAAGATAGCGTTTCCCAGCTGTTATTTGAGCTATTCCAGTATCCAGTTTCACTGCCATCAAGGCGCTGATAGTACAAGGCAATACGGCCGATACGTAAAAAATCTACGGCGCTGATTTTACCCTTTAATTCAATATTGGCGCGATAAGCCTCAATGGTATTACCGTAGTCATTTTCGATTTGGTAGGCTTCAAGAATGCGGCGAAATTTTTCCGCATTTGAGACGTCAGCTCTGGGTATCATTTCTTTCAATTGGGTAATACGGTGCTGACGTTCTTCCGGTAAGAAAGGCAAATCCAGTTGCACAAATTGCTCAAGGCTCTGTTGCATGTCTAGAATAAGCGGCACAATTTCACGTTGCGTGGTTTCTATTTCATCTAATTGCTGCTGGAGTGATAGTTTTTCTGTTTCCTGTGATTTGAGTAATTCCTGCAAGTGCTTATTATAGGTTACCAAGGCCTTGGTTTCGCGGGTTGCCGAACGATATTGTTCTAACATCGTACGGCTCCGATCATCTAAACCATCAATTTTCTGTTGCGATGCTATGGCACTTTTCTGGGTAGTATTTTCGATTTGTATCGTTTTAGAAAATGCATCGGCAAATATAGCAGGGATGTAACTTAAACCGAGCGCTGAGGATACTAAAAGTAGCTGGAATTTACGGGATACAAAAAGCATATAAAGACTTTATTAAATTAGAAAATAATAAACTTTAGCACAGCCAGTGTAAAAAACAATAGGTCATATCACCTACTGGGGTGCCTGCTAGTTCAGATATATTCGGATATAAAAAGTCTTTAAAAGGTTCGATGTGCCAATCAGAGTTTTGGGCTGATTGTATCAGCCCTTAAATCTAAAGAGGTGACTGCTTACAGTGAATCGCTGATGGTACGATTATAAAAAGGCCAGGTTTTTACATGTAGATATTTTCTGATCGGCGTTTTAATAACCGATACACATAATACAATAGAAAATAAACACCACACTGCTGCAAACTCATTTGGATCATCGGTAGTTACATCTGAAATCCAGGGACCCACGACATAGTGAAAGGCAACAAAGCGCCATGAGCCATAAATAAGCGGCATAACAAAGGCAGCTAAAATATAGGCAAACACATGCAAGCCCCATTCATAACCAGGAAACCAGGAGACTGGTGGAGACATAAGACCGTTTAATGGCATCTGCCATGCGATATGCCATGCACCTGAAACAGAGCAAATTTGATCGCCACAAAAACCTTCTGTGCCAATAATACACAGGCCTGCCCACGCAAATGGAAACATTTTAACAATTATCGCTACGGCAGCAACCGCGCATAAAGTATAGACTGTTGTTCTTATTTTTAGTTTGACACTTTCAGGGATAAAATACATTGCAACCATATTGACGAAAAACGGCTGAAAGGCAACATGCAGATAGCCAAACAGCGTGAGCACCTGATTCATTGGCGAACTACATTCATCTATATAAACATAGGTTGCGGCTTGCAATAACTCCATCAATGCAAAATAAGTTAGTGGAATCCATAATTCTTTTGATTCTCCTTTGACTGCAATATACGCAGCTGTTCCCAGCCCGACTACGGCTAAAACAGCCGACGCTTCACCACTCCAACACATACCTAAACCTCTAGTTATTACTTCCTGAAATCATTGCTTCAGGTTTTATTGTTATTATAAAAAACATCAAATTATACCTTATCTCTACTTGATAAAACCTATTAATATTGTGTTATTATTCAGTGTTAAGGCAAAATTAATGAGTATTTTAAGCAAGATAATTTTGCTTTGTGCTCATGTTAAGTGTGGGAACTATATCTATTTATCATCCAAATTAGATGCAAAGTGAAAATTTATACTAAAATAGCTATTTATTTTTCAGATAGCATTTAAGGAATAAGCACAAGCTATGTCAGAAATCAGTTCTAGCGATAGTCTTATCGCCATACAACATTTAAAAACCTATATTGGTGAACAAATTATTGGTCAGGATGTTTTAGTCGAACGCATGCTAATTGCCCTGCTTGCTGATGGGCATATATTAGTCGAAGGCGCGCCAGGTCTGGCAAAAACCCGCGCGATTAATGCATTAAGCAAAGGAATACAGGCTGACTTCCATCGTGTGCAGTTTACGCCTGATTTATTACCTGCCGATTTAACAGGCACCGAAATTTATCGTCCTGAGCTGGGGAGTTTTGAATTTCAAAAAGGACCTTTATTTCATAATCTGGTCTTGGCCGATGAAATCAATCGTTCTCCTGCTAAAGTCCAGGCCGCTTTGTTAGAAGCAATGGCAGAAAGGCAAATCACCGTGGGTGGAACAACCTATCCGTTACCGCCTTTATTTTTAGTTATGGCTACCCAAAATCCGATTGAGCAAGAAGGCACTTATCCTTTGCCAGAAGCCCAATTAGACCGTTTTTTACTACATGTAAAAATTGATTATCCACTAGCGGAACATGAGAAGCTTATTTTGCATTTGGCACGCAATGAAGCTATGCAAGGTAATACATCAAGTAAAAAAAGTGCTCAAGCGATTAGTCAAGAAAGTCTTTTTGCCGCTCGACAGGAGGTGCTGAATATCTATATGGCAGATAATCTGGAAGATTATTTATTACAAATCATTCTTGCTACTCGCAATCCGGCTGCCTACGGAGAAGATTTGGCCAGCTGGGTACAGTATGGGGCGAGCCCCCGTGCCAGTATTGCACTGGACCGCTGTGCACGAGCAAAAGCCTGGTTAAACGGTAAGGACTTTGTTGCTCCTGAAGATATACAGGATATGGCATTTGATATATTGCGTCATCGAGTAATTTTGTCATATGAAGCTGAGGCCGAAGGGATTAGCAGTGATGATTTTATCCAGCAATTAATTGCTCGCATTGCGGTGCCTTAATGGAAAAAAAATCAAACAGTGAGTTGGTTAGCGTGAATCTGGACATGTTAATCAAGCTTGCCAAACCAGCGGCTTCATTGAAACTCTTTCGCTCGCGCATTCGCGCACCTCAAAGTGGAGGTTATTTATCACGCACAAAAGGGCGAGGAATGGAATTTGATGAAGTGCGCATGTATCAGCCTGGTGATGATATTCGCAGTATTGATTGGCGGGTCACTGCACGCACAGGTAAGACCCATACTAAATTATTTCGCGAGGAGCGTGAGCGCCCTGTATTTATCTCTGTTGATTATCGTGCTTCGATGCAATTTGCTACGCGGGGCGTTTTTAAATCTGTGCAGGCGGCAAAACTTGCAGGTTTATTGGCCTGGGTTGCAGAGCGACATGGTGACCGGATCGGCGGGCAGATTTTTACCGACACAGCCTGCCGTGAATTAAAGCCTCAAAATGGCAGGCAGGCAGTACTGCATTTTTTTAATGCCCTGGTTAAAACAGAAAAGCAGCAAACTCCGGTTAATTTAGAACAGGTTATCGGACGTTTAAGTCATCATGTAAAGCCCGGCAGCCTGGTTTATATTATCAGTGATTTTCGCGGCATCAATCATGCTATAGAAAATTATCTGACTAAATTAGCAAGGCACTGCGAGGTGATTATGATTCTGGTTTATGACCCCCTGGAAAGTCATTTGCCTACCAAGGGTCGTTATCGATTTACTGATAGCACAACAGATATAGTCGTTGATACCAGTGATAAACAAAGGGTTTTGACTTATCAGGAAAAATTTCAACATCATTGTGCATATTTGCAAACGCTGGCAAAAAAACTCAATATCCGCTTATTGCGTTGCGCGAGTAACGAAAGGCCTGAGGTAGCATTGAGATAAGCTAGCAAGCTGTGTGAGTTCTGACCATCCCTAATTTCTTCGTTTTGGTTTATATTGCGTAAAAGCAAGGCAACCGATTTGCAGGAAATATCGCAATAAAGTTCAGCCAAGAAATATAAAACGAAATCAGCAACGTTTTTGGAAATGAAGCATGATGTGATAACAAGCGAATTATCTTGACTGAACTTACCGACTCTTTTGGTAATAAATCCTGACGGGCAAAATACGGTGAAGTCATCAAAGAACGGACAAATTGCCTTTGGCAAAACAGATTATCGGGATAACTCAGGTAAAATAATAAGTGTTATAAGGATTGATTTGATAATGAATGTTGTAAGTAATGACTAATGGCAGAGCAAAAAAAATGCCCGATGCATTGCTGCATCAGGCATTATCAAGGATAAACAATATTACGAGGAGGTACTAGTTTATTGAAGGTGTAAATTAACTTTCTAATGGGGGGGTGCCACGAGCAGTGCTGAAAAATATGATTCCAGCAAAAACCAGTACCGTGATAATAAAGGCACCTGAAAAAATACTTAAAATACCTACAACGAATAAAGCACCTACTAAAATATTTTTTTCATATTCTGTCATCATCTTGCCCTGTCAATAAGAAGAATTAATGTAACTGAGGCTTACTATACAGTAGATCTAAAGTCATACAATATGCGATATTATTGTTAGTTTGTTTCCTGAAATGAAATAATGTGAGCTCGTTGAGCAATCTATTTTATTATATTGGCACCACGCTAACTGCCCTCGTTGCACTCATCGAAGTTTTGTCCAGATATTGAAGCGAGCTTGGTGACAGGTGTCATCACTATGGCATCAACGGAGCTTGAGTGACTTCAGCCTGAAGCACGGAATGCGAGTCAAGGAAATTGAGGCCAATAAGATTTGATTGCAATACAACTGTAACCTAAGTGTCTCAGTTAATGGTTACAATAGGGGAACACTTCTTATTGAAAAAAATCAGCCTAAATGACTCGCTCCCCCTTTTCGGATAAACTTTGTGAATTGCAGCAAATTGAAGCCATTATTCAGAGTAATCATAAAGAGTTCTTATCCTGCAAAACTCTGTGCCATATTTCCTATGCAAACGAGTCGTTGCCAATTTATGCTTTGAGTATGGGTAATCAGGCTGCTGATATACCCAGTATTACTTTTGTTGGAGGTATTCACGGACTGGAGCGAATTGGTACCCAGGTTGTTTTGGCCTTTCTTGAAACGTTGCTGGAGCGCTTACACTGGGATCTGAGCTTTACCGATATGTTGCAGCGTGTACGTATAAATTTTCTGCCACTGATTAACCCCGTTGGTATGATAAAACATACTCGCTCAAATGGTAACGGTGTTGATTTAATGCGTAATGCGCCCGTTGATAGTCATGAAAAAACTGTCTGGCTGGCAGGTGGCCATCGCATTTCAGCTACTTTGCCCTGGTATCGAGGCCCATCGGATGAACCGATGCAACAGGAGGCGCAAGTGCTGGGAGATTTTATTCGTCAGCAAGTTTTACCTGCACCATTTAGTGTAGTACTGGATTGTCACTCAGGATTTGGTTATCACAATCAAATCTGGTTTCCCTATGCTAAAAGTCGTATAGAGCCGATTAAGCACTTAGGGGAGGTTTATTTTTTGCGGAAGTTGTTCATGCAAACCTACCCCTATCAGAATTATCATTTTGAACCTCAGTCACAGCATTACCTGACACACGGGGATTTATGGGATCATTTGTACCAGCAGTCCTTGGCATATAATAATATATTTTTACCCCTGACTCTGGAAATGGGTTCATGGCGTTGGGTGCGCAAGAATCCGCTGCAATTACGCAAATCTGTGGGGCTTTTTCACCCAGTCAAACAGCACCGGGTTAATAGAGTGCTGAGAGGACATCTGGTGTTAATGGAGTATTTGCTACAAGCTACTTTGTCTTATAAAAAATGGTTAATCGAAAGTCACACCCCGACAATGGAAAAGGAAGCTTTGGCTCTTTGGTATCATGACTGATTGTAAACTATGTTTTGTACTTATCCGTGGTTTATTACGTGAAGCGAGGCATTGGGGGACGTTACCTGAACTGTTACAAAAACAGTATCCCAATGCTCTAATTTTGACCCCCGATATTCCCGGGAATGGAAAACTGAATCACCTGACTAGCCCTGATACTATAGAGGGTATGACCGATGCTCTGCGTGCACAAGTGACTAAGGAGTATGCATTGCAGTTGATAGCCATTTCTATGGGCGGCATGATAGCCATAGACTGGATGAGTCGCTATTCAGCCGAGGTAAATTCAGCTGTTTTAATTAATACCAGCTTAAGTAATTTTTCTCCTTTTTATCAGCGCCTGCGCTGGCAGAATTATCCCAGGATTATCAGGTCGCTATTTACTCCTAAGCGCAATCAAGAGCAGTTGATTTTGGAGCTGACTTCTAATAAGCATGTACATGACATTGCAATAATCAGTAAATGGCAACAGTGGCAGCAAGAAAATCCTGTTTCAACGCTGAGTGCAAAAAATCAGTTAATTGCTGCGGCAACATTTTCAATCAGTTCGGTACCTGTGCAGCCGCTGTTAATTATTAGTAGTTTAACTGATCGTTTAGTAGACTATCGTTGCAGCTTAAAATTACAGCACAGCTGGCATAAGGATTATAAACAACATAATTCTGCGGGGCATGATCTATCCTTGGATGACCCAGAATGGCTAATGACTGAAATAAGTCTATGGTTTAATCAGCATTAAGATAACTCACATTACTGTCATATTTGTTCTTTACACTGTTTAGATTAACTGTAAAAGGACATTATTATGATTGATGCTGAAAAAATATTGCGCGAAACATATCCTGAACTAAAGGTCGGTAAAAAAAACAAATTAATGCTGAAAGTGTTAAAAACGCTGTTGCATGAAGATGACTTTAACGAAGTTATTGAAAGGAATCAGCATCTGCGTGGTTTTGCTTTTTTAGATAAATTTTTTAAGTATTTCAAATTTAGTTATCAAGTTAGCCCGGACTCTTATAATAATATTCCCTCCGAAGG
>Ga0075120_10003409_pt1 | contig 10901 bp, 6 predicted proteins | sample AntAceMetag02UKL_FD_69792 | JGI IMG/M metagenome (GOLD analysis project Ga0075120, IMG submission 69792) | Saline lake microbial communities from Ace Lake, Antarctica - Antarctic Ace Lake Metagenome 02UKL | ecosystem: Environmental > Aquatic > Non-marine Saline and Alkaline > Saline | place...
ACCAACATTGGGAAAGCTCATTTAGAAGGATTTGGTTCTTTTGAAGGAGTAAAAGCAACCAAGACTGAATTATTCAATTATTTGAAAGCAAAAAACGGTACTTTCTTTTACAATAAGAACAATCCTATTCTTGAAGAGGTGGCCGGTGATTATAAACACACAATAACATTCGGAGTCAGAAATGCCAGTCTAACGGGAGAAATCTTACAATCTCCTCTTTTTGTCCATGTAAAAGTAAATTTCAAAAAAGGAGCTTTATATTTAAATACGAATTTAATAGGCGATTACAATTTCGAAAATATAATGGCGGCAGCATGCATTGGTAATTATTTAAAAGTTGATCCTTTAAAAATTCAAAAAGCATTAAAACAATATCAACCGGAAAATAATCGTTCACAGCTTATTAATAGGGGGGGATTAAAGATTATATTAGATGCGTACAATGCTAATCCAACAAGTATGCAGGCATCAATAAAAAGTTTTTTATTGAATAACAAAGAAGATAATTATTTAATTCTTGGCGATATGCTGGAGTTGGGAAATTACGCGCAACAAGAACATACGCTAATCCTTGAAATAATCAATAATTTAAAGCCCAAAGGAGTATTTCTTGTAGGTTTAAATTTTGCTGAAATTGGCCAAAAAATCAATTGCAAAACATTTAAAGATGTTTCTGAATTAAACCTGTTTTTGAAAAATAATCCAATAAAAAACGGGAACATTTTAATAAAAGGTTCCCGTGGTATTCAACTCGAAAAAGTTCTTGAATATCTTAATTAGCCTGCGGCTTTTCAACTTTTAATACGTCAGCAATTGCTTTTTCGAAGGTTTGTTTTGGTAAAGCTCCTTGAGCCATTTGTGGTTGTCCGTCTTGTGGTACAAATAGTAAAGAAGGAATGCTCTGTACTCCAAATACACCAGCCAATTCTTGTTGGTCTTCAGTATTTATTTTATAAATAACAATACTATCGCCATACTCGCTTTGCAATTCTTCCAAAATAGGTGCAACCATTTTACATGGGCCACACCAATCTGCATAAAAATCTATTAAACAAGGTTTATCACCTTCGTACTTCCATTCTTTACTGGCTTCAAAATTAAAAACCTTCTCTTTAAATGTTTCTTTTGTTAAATGTTCTAACATGATATTCTAATTATAATTAATTTCCTACATATATAATAATCTCTATATGTAAATATCAAATTTAATGCCTACTTTCTGAATTCAATAAAATTATTCCATATTCACCTAAATAATTGTAATTTTGTCACAATTTTTTTCAATAGTGTCATAAAAATAAATAAAACATTACGCATTTTGACAGATAATGAAGAGTAAATTAGAACACAAAATATTTCGTATAATATCGCAGGTTGCAGACCAAATGCAAGTGGAAACTTATGTAATTGGTGGATTTGTACGTGATATTTATTTGCATCGCCCCTCGAAAGACATTGATATTGTTACAGTTGGGAGCGGAATTGAACTTGCAAAGATTGTAGCAAAAAACTTAAAACCACATCCTCGGGTAAGTATTTTTAAAAATTATGGAACTGCCATGTTAAAATACCAAGGCATGGAAATAGAATTTGTCGGAGCCCGAAAAGAGTCGTATCAGCGAGATTCCAGAAAACCTATTGTAGAAAATGGAACACTGGAGGATGACCAAAACCGCCGGGATTTTACAATTAATGCACTTGCCTTAGGACTTAATCAATCAAATTTCGGTGAATTAGTAGATCCGTTTAATGGCATCGAGGATTTGGAGGATCTTATTATTCGTACACCGCTGGATCCAGACATAACTTTTTCTGATGACCCGCTTCGTATTATGCGAGCCATACGTTTCTCCACTGAACTTGGATTTGACATTGAAACTGATACTTTTCAATCTATTATTGATAACAGAGAACGTATTAAAATAATTTCCTCCGAACGAATAATCGAGGAACTTAATAAAATTTTGATGGCTCCAAAACCTTCCATTGGATTTAAACTTCTGGAAGAAACTGGAATATTGAAAATAATATTTCCAGAGTTGCAACTTATGAAAGGGGTAGAAAAAGTAAATGGTATTGGACATAAAGATAATTTTTATCACACTTTAGAAGTACTTGACAGAATTGTACCAAATACTGAAAATCTTTGGTTACGCTGGTCCGCATTGTTACACGACATTGCTAAACCTGCTACAAAAAAATTTATTGCCGGGCAAGGTTGGACTTTTCATGCACATAATTTTGTGGGTGTAAAAATTATTCCAGGAATTTTTCGTAGAATGAAACTTCCTTTAAATGAAAAAATGAAGTATGTGCAAAAAATGGTTCAACTGCACATGCGCCCTATTGTTCTTTCTGAAGAAGAAGTTACCGATTCTGCAATTCGTCGTTTACTATTTGAAGCGGGCGATGACATCGACGATTTAATGACGCTTTGCGAAGCTGACATTACTTCTAAAAATGAAGATAAGGTAAAACGGTATTTGAAAAACTTTAAATTAGTAAGACAGAAGTTAAAGGAGATTGAAGAGAAAGATACCATCCGAAATTTTCAACCACCAGTTGATGGAGAACTTATTATGAAAACATTTGACCTGCAACCATGCCGGGAAATAGGTTTAATTAAGGATGCTATTAAAGATGCAATTCTGGATGGAGTGATTCACAATAACTACGATGAGGCTTTTGCATTTATGTTGAACAAAGCAGCGGAACTTGGGTTGAAAAAGAAAGATTAGTTTTCTTGTTCCAGCTTGAGAAGAATAGGAAGATGATCGCTAAAACCGCCCAAATAAGAATATCCGTAATAAGTTCTACGGGGTTTTAATCCACCGTATCTTTCGTCTCTTTCAAACAAAAATGGATAATTTAGGATACTTGCATTCTCAGGTTTGGCAATAAATCCTGAAGAAGAATTTAATAATGTTCCTGAAACAATTATTTGGTCAAACACATCCCACTGCGATTGATATTTTAAAGTTCCAGTCGATTGTAATCCCCAATTATATGACAAGTTGAATAAACCTGAACCTGCATTTTCTTGACTGACTGGTTTTGCTTTTAGGTAATCTCTTAAACTCTCATCCGTTGGTTGATCATTAAAATCGCCTAAAATAATTATTTTGGGTGAAGAATACATCTCAAACAAAGCATCTACTTTTTGGCGAAGTAGCTTTGCTGCAGAATTTCTTATTGCTCTTGTTTCAAGCACACCTCCGTAACGCGACGGCCAGTGATTCACGAAAAAATGCACCGTGTCGATTTCATTTATTACTCCAAAAACATAAAGGATTTCCCTCGATCTCATTATCGAATCGTTTTTCTCTTTTAAGGGATAAAAATTGTATTTAATTGGATAAAACTGTTGTGGGGAATAAATAAAAGCAACATCAATTCCGCGATGGTCGGGAGATTCTTTATGTATAATTTTAAAGGGATGCGACTTCAAAGGAGTATTTGTGAGCAATTTTTCCAGTACATCCCGGTTTTCAATTTCACACAAAGCAATAATCGCTGGAATATTCCAACCCGAGGCACTCAAAATAACCTTCGAAATGTTGAGCAATTTGCTGTTTAATCTTTTGTAGGTCCAGTGTCTGTCTCCATCAGGAGTGAATTCATCATCCTCGGTTTGAGGATCATTCTTCGTGTCAAATAAATTTTCAACATTATAAAATAGAATAGAAACCTGGTCAATGTTTTTTTGAGAAAAAGAAGAAAGATTGAATAATATGAACAGCACTATGAGTGATGTCTTATTCTTCATTTTTGAATTCAATTCGTTCGAAGGCACCTAAATCAGCACCATCGTCAGCCATTCTGTCTTTAAACAAAATATCAAGAGGAAAATCTTTTGCAATTTCAAAATTTCCAATATCTTTTGCAGGCGACAATGTATCCAATGCATAATCGTAGTCTTCGTAAGGATCGATAAATAATGGATCGTAGTCTATCCCTTTTAACACATTTATGTAGTGATTTTTGTCTGAAGTATTCATCGTGTCAGGAACTTGAATAATACAATGATCGAACATATAATTAAATGTATTTTCATCGTTATCTCCCAGTTCAATTTCATTTAAAATATTTCCGTAAACAATACTATTGCCAAAAGTTGCTTTTTCCAGGTCGCCTTTCAAACTAACTTTTGAACCATCACCTCCAGATACAATAAGAACATTAGAAATTACAACAGATGCGGTGGAACGTGCAGCTGTAGAATATTTTCCCCAATAATTTGCAATTGTGGAATGATAAAATTCGTATTCGCCACCTACTAATAATGCGACGGTATAAAAACCACAATTAGCAATTACAGCATTGAATGCATAAACCTTCGACTTTAGTGCAAACAATCCGGCGTAAGCCATATTTTCAATTCGTGAATTTGTAAATCTAACTGAAGCAAATCCATCATCTTCAATAGTACCTACCTGCAATCCGATATTTGCATTTTTTATTGTACAAAAATTTAAAATATTATCGTGGCTTCCTGAATACAATACAATTCCATTCCACTGATCCGGAATGTTTTCGTATGCATCTTCTAATCTGTCTGGCAAGAAAGTAATTGGCTCCTGAAATGTCCCATCGGCTTCAATTGAACCTTTTACATACAAACCTGCTCCTTTATGAAAAAATATTTTTGTACCAGGCTCAATGGTTAAAACCGCGGTGCTGTCAACATACACATAATCATACACCAAGTATGGTTTTTCAGCCGTCCATGTTGTAGTTTCAAGTCTCTCACCTTTTATCAATTTGAAATCTTGTCCGTAAGCAATTAATTTAATATCCTGAATGTTGGAATTTGTCGTTAATTCAATCGAATCCTGAACAACCATTGGAAGATTTTGACCATTGGGATCAATGGTTACTTCAACAAAAACATAAATGCTATCTTTTGCCGGAACTTCAATTTCATATATTTCATTTCCAACTTCGCCATTGATGTTCAACCAAAAATTAGATAAATCTCCTCCGGCTAACCGAATGCGTGAAATTAGAACACTCTCATCGTAAGGATTATGAACAGTAAAATATTGAGTGGTTGAACCAATAGTTGTGAAAATGGTGTCGAAAGTGATGGTGTCTGCAGAAAATTGCAATTGGGCATCAGGAGAGGTCATATATCCATCGTCTTCGCACGAAAAGAATGCGAAAAATATGGCAACTACAGCCAGTATTTGAAGTAGATATTTGACTAATTTATACAATGAGTTTAAATCAAAACGCGTTTTTAATCTCTTTTAGTATAGCAAAGATATAAAATGAATTTACATATTTTAACATTTGTTTGCATTCATTAAATTTTTGCATCATTTTTCTTTGAAATTATACATAAACCTAAAATTGTAATCAGTCCATTTAAGATTAATAACTCAAATCCAAATTTGTATCCATTAAAAATTATTTCGGAATATCGCGAAATGAAAAAGCAAATTATGGGTGAACTAATTCCTATTAAAGGGACCCATTTGTCAGTCACTTTTCGTTTAGAGTACATTCCAAAAACAAACAATCCTAAAATGGGGCCGTAAGTGTATCCGGCAACTTTAAAAACAGCAACCACAATACTTTCGTTATTAATTGCTTTGAAGGCAAGTATTACAAACACAAGCAATACCGAAAACATTAGATGCGACCACTTTTTAATTTTACGCTTTTTAGGTTCGTCATATTTTTCAATTCTTAGAAAATCGACACTGAACGAGGTTGTTAGCGCAGTTAAGGCAGAGTCTGCGCTTGAATATGCCGCAGCAGTAATTCCTAGTAAAAATGCAATGCTAACCGGTAATCCGAAATAATTAAGTGCTAAAAATGGATACAAATCATCTGTTTTTTCAGGGATTGCAATCCCATTTTTCTCTGCAAAAATATATAGCATTACTCCCAGGCACAAAAACAGGACAACGGAAATTAGAAACGAGAAGCTAAAAACAATCATATTCTTTTGTGCCTCTTTTTTGTTTTTGCAGGTTAAATTTTTCTGCATCATATCTTGATCCATGCCAACCATAACAATTGTAACAAACATTCCGGCAATAAATTGTTTAAAGAAATTATTCCCCGAACGCCAATCCCAAAAGAAAAGTTGAGAGTTAGAATCAGCTCTAATCTCTTTTATTAGTTCCAAACCACTTAAGTCGAGACTTTTCGAGATGGCAACGATGGTAAATATTACCGCACTTACTAAAAAAAGTGTTTGCAGTCCATCTGTCCAAACAATGGTTTTTATTCCGCCTCGAAAAGTGTAAACCCAAATTAGGGCGATAGTAACAATTACCGTTAAAGTGAATGGAATATTAAATGCATCGAAAAAGGCAATCTGTAAAACTCCGGCAACTAGGTACAACCGAAAGGCTGCGCCAATTAGTTTCGATATTAGAAAGAAAAACGAGCCTGTTTTATACGACTTCACACCAAAACGCTGTTCTAAAAATGAATAGATTGACACCAAATTTAAACGATAATATAGTGGTATAAGAATTCCAGCAACCAACCAATAACCCACAATGTTGCCCAGTACAAATTGCAAGTAAGAAAATGCAGTATTACCGACTTCTCCCGGCACCGATATAAACGTCACTCCCGACAAAGTTGCTCCAACCATTCCGAATGCGACCAAATACCAAGGCGATTTATGGTTGGCAGTAAAAAAGGCTTGTGTATCTGCGTTCCGTGATGTTAACCACGAAATTCCTATTAGGACAAGAAAATATCCTAAAACTATGCTTAAAACTAAATATGGATCCATGAATGAGATTAATTAATTTTGCTTATTCAAAATCGGGGTAAAGTAAATATTTTTTGCGAAGTAATTTGTATTTTTCCAACTCAGGTTTCCAACTACTAATTATTTCATTTTCGTTTTTTCCTTGTCTGATTTTTTGAATTAAATCATCGGTTCCAGCCAGCGTGTTTAACCAGTTTTCGCGAATAAGAAATTCCTTTTTGTTTTCGAATTGGGAATAAAAATCCATAAAATATTTAAGTGTGAATTCCGGAATTTCATCTAATTTTCTCAAATCAACTCCGTAACATAATGTCCCTTTATTCAACGGATTTACGGCCACTCCAGGAATACTTTTCGGAGTGAACTGAAAGTTTCCTAAACCAGTCTTTAATCCACCTAAAGCCTGAAACGGAAAATCGGTTCCCCTCCCCACACTAACACTTGTCGCTTCAAAAAAACAAAGCGAAGGATACAGTCGAACAGATAAATAATTAGGCAAGTTCGGCGACGGTTTTATTGGTAATTCGTATTTAGTTGAATGGGTATAATTTTTAACCGGTATAACTTTCAGATTGCAATTTTGTATCGCCTTGGTCCACTTTTCTCCATCAATCATTTTAGCCAATTCGCCCACAGTTAAACCATGTACAATTGGGATAGGATCCATTCCTACAAACGACCTAAATTCGGGCTTTAAAATTGGTCCGGCAATATAATTGCCGTTTGGGTTTGGACGATCGAAAATAACCAATGGAATATCATTCTCGGCACAAGCTTCTATAACCAAATGTAGTGTAGAAATGTAAGTATAAAACCGGCATCCCACATCTTGTATATCAAAAACTAAAATATCCAGATTTTTCAGATGTCCTTCAGTAGGTTTTTTGGTTTCTCCGTACAATGAAAAAACCGGAACTCCTGTTTTTACATCAACTCCATCTTCAATCTTTTCTCCTGCAGAAGCATTGCCGCGAAAACCATGTTCCGGAGCAAAAATTTTCTCTACTTTTACATTATTGCTTAATAAAAAATCAACTAAATGAGAATCACCTGCAACCGAAGTATGGTTTACAACCAAGCCTACTCTTTTGTCTTTCAATAGTGAGAGATAGTTTTCAGGCTGATCTGCTCCGGGTACAATTTCATCGTTTTGAGAGACTGAGCATAAACCAATAGAAACCATCAGAATTACCAATCCAAGAAACTTTATCATAAGCTTTAAAATATTACATTTGCGGACACGAAAGTACCATTTGAAATTCCTATAAAAGAATAAATTAAACTAAATTGGTTTTAAAGTTTAAATTAATTTTAAAATGAATCTATTTCAAAAAATATTTATCTCTGTTTTTATATTAACAGTAACCTGCACATTAAATTCATTTGCAACCGAGCCGCCTTTTATGCAATTTAAAAACGATAATTGGGTAAATACTCAACTGGACAAATTAACCTTGGAAGAAAAGATTGCTCAGTTAATGATGGTCACAGTTTACCCCAAACAAGATGAAGCCAGTAAAGCAAGAATTCTATCACAAATAAAAAACTACAAACCCGGCGGAATTCTGGTGATGCAAGGATCTCCGGTAAAAACAACCACTTGGATCAATCAGTTTCAAGAGTCGTCGGCAACGCCACTATTGGTTGCAATTGACGGTGAATGGGGATTAAAAATGCGCATCGACAGTACCATGATATATCCGTATGCTCAAGCCATTGGTGCAGTACAAGACACAATTTTTATTTACAAAATGGGGCGCGACTTTGGTGCACAACTGAAACAAATGGGAATTCACATGAATTTTGCCCCGGTTGCAGATGTAAACACAAACCCCAATAATCCGGTAATAAATTTTCGATCGTTTGGAGAAGATAAAAATAATGTTGCTGAAAAGGCATGGATTGTAGCCAAAGGAATGCAGGATGAAGGAGTAATACCGGTGGCAAAACATTTCCCCGGGCATGGCGACACAAAAACCGATTCGCACAAAGCTTTGCCATTAATCGATCATTCAAAGAAAAGAATGGATGAAATTGAATCGTATCCATTTCGGTATTTGTCAGAAAAAGGAATAAGCGGAATAATGTCGGGACATTTGAATATTCCATCCTTGGATAATTCGGGAACACCCGCTTCCCTTTCAAGAAAAATAATTACCGATTACCTTAAAACCGAAATTGGTTTTTCGGGTTTCGTGGTTACGGATGCCATAAATATGCAAGGTGTACGAACTGAAGCGGGCAATACAGAATTAGAAGCACTTATAGCAGGAAACGATTTGATAGAATTTGTGCCTGATATAAAAAAGGCCATCGAATCGATAAAATTGGCAGTGGAAAAAGGAGAATTGGCTGAAATGGAAATAAATGAAAAATGCCGCACTGTATTGGCATTAAAACGCTGGGCAAATTTAAATGAATACAAACCGGCGGAAACAAAAAATTTGACAGCCCGACTGAACTCTCCTTATTATGAAGTCACCAGCAGGAAACTAATTCAAGGTTCATTTACTGTTTTAAAAAACGACAATATTTTACCGGTACAGAATTTAGAAACAGTTAAAATCGCATCGGTAATAATTGGTGATGATAAAATTTCTTCCTTTCAAAAAATGCTGGCGAATTACACCATAATGGACCATTTCTTTTTTCCAAAAAATGGCACTGAAAAAGATTGGGTTACTCTTCGTAAAAAGCTGGAGAACTACAATTTGGTGATTGCCGGTATTAAAGGAATAAATCTTTATCCTTCTAAAAAATATGGAACGAGTGATATTCAACGAAAAGTAGTTTCCGAAATAGTAAAAGAAAATAATTCAGTGTTTGTATTTTTTGGAAATGCGTATGCACTAAAATATTTTGAAAACATTCATCATTCCGAAGGATTAATTTTGGCCTACCAAAACAACAAATTAACGCAAGAGCTGGCAGCTCAACTTCTATTTGGGGGAATGGATGCAACAGGTAAATTACCTGTAACCATCGATAACCGATTTAAACTGGACGATGGAATTTCAGTAAAAAAAAATGATAGCTTTTCATACACAATTCCAGAAGAGGTCGGAATAAAATCGGAATTACTTCAACAGAAAATCGATTCCATTGCCAATCTGGGTCTTAATGTTGCTGCGTATCCTGGTTGCCAGGTGCTAATCGCCAAAAACGGGAAAGTCATTTTTCATAGATGTTATGGTTATCAAACTTACAATAAGGTACAAAAAGTTGAAACAGATAATGTTTACGACTGGGCATCGATAACTAAAGTTACTGGACCACTACCAGCTTTGATGAAATTGGTAGATGAAAAAGAAATTAATCTTGATTCACCTTTTAGTAATTATTGGCCCGATTTTAAAAATACGGATAAAGAGAATATCCCTGTTCGCGAGATTCTTGCTCATCAGGCTAGGTTGGCATCGTGGATTTCGTACTGGCAAATGAATCTGGCTGAAAATGGAGAATTGGACAAAAAAGTATTTAAAAACCGACCAACCAATAAATTTAATGTTCGTGTTTCTGAAAAATTATATATGAATCACAATTTCCGACAAACTATGTACGATACAATTCGTGATTCAAAATTACACCCCCGAAAGAAATACCTGTATTCAGGATTAAGTTTTTATTTGTATCCCGAAATCATTTCCAATTTCACCGGACAGCCGTATGAAAGTTACCTGAAAAATACCTTCTACAAACCACTTGGTGCGTACACAATTACTTATAATGCTTACCAACATTTTCCGCTTAACAAGATTATTCCTACTGAAACGGATGATTTTTTCAGAAATGAAATCCTGAGAGGTTTTGTGCACGACGAAGGAGCTGCAATGATGGGAGGCGTTTCGGGAAATGCAGGCCTGTTTGGAACCACAAACGATTTGGCAAAACTGTTCCAGATGTATTTGCAGAAAGGTTATTTTGGTGGACGTAGATATATCTCTGAAAAAACGATAAGCGAATTTACGAGAATTCAATATCCCGATAACAAAAACCGAAGGGGATTGGGTTTTGATAAACCGCTAATCGACAACTATAAAAATAAATTGAAAGATGCCTATCCGGCAGTGAACACAAGTAAATATAGTTTTGGGCACAGTGGTTATACGGGAACTTTTGCTTGGGCCGACTCCGACAATAAATTGCTTTTTATTTTCATGTCGAA
>Ga0075120_10003410_pt1 | contig 10899 bp, 8 predicted proteins | sample AntAceMetag02UKL_FD_69792 | JGI IMG/M metagenome (GOLD analysis project Ga0075120, IMG submission 69792) | Saline lake microbial communities from Ace Lake, Antarctica - Antarctic Ace Lake Metagenome 02UKL | ecosystem: Environmental > Aquatic > Non-marine Saline and Alkaline > Saline | place...
ATTGGACTTCACGAAAAAGCCGGAAGATCCGTAAAAAAGCATCATTCAGGATGGGTGCGATCTTTTTCATGGAGTAAATTATTCAGCAAAACATCCTACACAGCGCGGGGAACACAAGAAAGAAGCGACCGCCCTGCACCGAACAAGCAATTGACTTCACGATCTAAAAAGCGGAAAAAGACAGAACCCATCCAATAACTTGTTGGGAATAAAGAAGAATAAAATGAATGCATTTCACCAAGCTGTGGCAAAATACCGAGAATGTTCTCGCCATATCAGAAATGCGTATTTCCAGCCAACGGACAATGATTCTGATAAGTGGGATGTGATTGAGGGGTGGCAAGAAGTCGACCGGATGCTCTTCAATTGGATGGTCTTGTATCCAAATCAACTACAACCGACAGAACACGGCCATTCCCATCCACAAATCGGTTTGCGAATTACGGGCCACGGCGCAACTGCTTTCATCAATCGAGATAAATCCAAAAACAGCGGTTACTGGGATTACCCCACGACTGAACTATTCCCAAGTGATTGCACGCTTACATTCCGGGAGTTTTTCGATTTTGATCAAATGTCGCCAATCGATTTCAATTACGTGATGGTTGAAATAAGCGAATCAAAGAATACCGATCTGAACGGACGACTTGCACTGATTGAATGGCAACAAATTGAATTTGAGAAGAAATAAAGAAATCCCTACCTTGCGCTTCACGCGTACGCGCCTTAAGGGCGCGCCGATGAGCGCCGACGTTGTGAAATAATATTATTTGACCTCACACACAAATGTAACTACTTTGTATGTACATGAAAGCAACACTGATACAGATAGGCAACTCTAAGGGTATTCGCATTCCAAAACCTGTCATCGAACAATGCGGTTTTGAGCAGCAAGTCGATTTGGTACTGCATGATCACGAATTGATCATACGTCCAATTACGCATACTCGCGAGGGATGGGATACAGCATTCACGAAGATGAGTGAACATGACGACGACATTTTGTTGAATGAAACACCAGCAACAGATTGGGAGCTGGAAGAATGGGTATGGTGATAAATCGTTTTGACGTTTACCTTATCGCTCTTGACCCCACCCTTGGGAGTGAAATAAAGAAAACACGTCCGTGTCTTGTCATTTCTCCTGATGAAATGAATCACAATATAAGGACAATAATTGTCGCACCGATGACAGCCAAGGGACGTAACTATCCGACACGTATCAATTGCTCTTTCAAGGGAAAGTCGAGACAGGTTGTTCTCGATCAAATAAGAACCGTGGACAAATGTCGACTGGTAAAGAAATTGGGTGCAATTTCCACAGCTTCACAGAAGCATGTCCTTTCGGTTTTAAATGAAATGTTCTCATAGATTTACAACCATGTGGTTCCTGCACAACTCAACAGATGCTACTTTTGAAAGAGAATTTTGTTCGGGAAATCACAAAATAACGACACGGCCATCCCATAAGGGGTTGATTTTGGGCACAGTGCCCGCGTAAGTCGTTGCTTGTCAATGCTGACGGCTGTTCTATTTCCTTGGTCTTTTACCATTCATATTGCCGCAGATGGCTGGATTCCAAATATGAACCCCGAAACCATTCAACACTAAAGAATATCCATAGCCCAGATGATGCGAACAAAAGAAGGATTAGTCCTGACTCGTAGCGAAGCGGAGCGGTCAGGTCTAATCCTTTCCCGCAAAGGCGGGACTGCTGCGCAGGGAGGCCGCGGTAGAAATCAGAGGGGACGCGGACTAAGGGGAATGGTTCTTGGCCGGTTCCAGAAGTTCATCAACTGGCGCACAGCGCAGTTGTGACATTTGTAATGCCAATTAATTACGTGACAGGACGCTAGGGGAAAAGATGCGTACCCTGCTTGCCTGCCAGGGCTTCGCGGATATGTTCCGGATCGGTGATGATCACCTCGCTACCGCCCTTTTCGAGATAGGCGATGGCCGCCTCGATTTTAGGCAGCATACTGCCCGGCGCAAACTCGCCGTCGGCGGCGTATTGTTTGGCCTCGGCCAGCGTCAGGCTATCCAGATCGCGCTGATCCGGCTTGCCGAAACGAATGGCCACCTTGCTCACCCCCGTGGAAATCACCAGTTTATCGGCCTTCAACTCGTTCGCCAACATGCTGCTGACCGTATCTTTATCAATCACGGCAGCGCATCCGATCAGATCGTTGTACTCATTATAGATCACCGGAATGCCTCCGCCCCCGCAGGCGATCACCACGAAATCATTATCCACCAGATTGCGGATCACCGACTCCTCCAGGATCTTCAACGGTTTCGGAGAAGGCACCACTCGCCGCCAACCACGCCCGGCATCCTCTTTCATGATCCAGCCATCCGCACGCTGATGCTCCTGCGCGTCCGCCTCCGAATAGAACGGCCCGACCGGCTTGGTGGGATTCTCGAAGGCCGGATCGTTCTGATCCACCAGCACCTGCGTCACAATGGTCACCGGCGAAGCGTGAATCTCTGAACGACGCAGCTCATTCATCAGCGTCATACCGATCTGATAACCCACGGCACCCTGCGTATCCGCCACCAGACTATCCAGCGGAACCTGATGAATGAATTTTTTTGCTGCCTCGGAGCGGATCAGCATAAAGCCGACCTGCGGGCCGTTGCCATGCGTAATGACCACCCGGTAGCCATCCTTGAGCACCCCGGCGATAAAATGGCTGGTTTCACTCGTCGCCCGCAATTGATCCTTCACCGTCATGTGATCTTTGTCTTTTATCAGCGAATTGCCGCCCACGGCGATTACAACAAGAGGCTTGTCCGATGCGTTCAAGGTCATTCCGATACTCCTTCATCCTGGGGTTGTTCGCACCCGCCGGACTGCCGGCTTGTGCTCGCGCCACGCTTTCCAGTTTAGCGTGAGACGTATATTTTACAAGCTGTGGTTTGACGTGTTTACCTTTATTTGTGTATATAGCCCGAAAATTCCGGACAGGCAAATCCGCCGCCCGGCATAACGGAGGAGACATCATCATGGATTATTCACAGCGCTTGGACGCTATCAAGAAACTGAAAACCAACCTCTACAACGGCGATTTCCTGCTGACTTGGGAGCGCACACTCGATGAACTGATGGCCATTCTCTACACCGCCGAAGCCCTCAAGGAACTACACGACGGCAATCTCTCCGCCAAGGTCTTTGATTCCGGCCTCGCCATTTCCCTCTTCCGCGACAACTCCACCCGCACCCGCTTCTCCTTCGCATCCGCCGCCAATCTGCTCGGACTCGAAGTGCAGGACCTCGATGAAGGAAAATCACAACTCGCCCACGGCGAAACCGTACGCGAAACCGCCAACATGGTCTCCTTTCTATCCCAGGTCATTGGCATCCGCGACGACATGTATCTCGGCGCAGGCCACACCTACATGAAGGAAGTCGGAGCCGCCCTGCAGGATGGCTATGATCAGGGCGTACTGAATCAACGCCCCGCCGTGGTCAATCTGCAATGCGACGTGGACCACCCCACGCAGACCATGGCCGACTTGCTCTGGCTCAAACAGCACTTCGGCTCGCTCGAAAATCTCAAAGGCAAAAAAATCGCCATGACCTGGGCCTATTCTCCCAGCTACGGGAAACCCCTCTCCGTACCGCAGGGCATCATCGGCCTGATGACGCGCTTCGGCATGACCGTCGAACTTGCCCATCCCAAAGGCTACGATCTGATCCCCGAAGTCCTGGACGTCGCCCGCAAGAATGCCACCGAAAGCGGTGGTTCCTTCAAGCAGGCCGCCAGCATGGATGACGCCTTCCGCGATGCCGACATCGTTTATCCCAAATCCTGGGCCTCCTATCAGGTCATGGGCCAACGCACCGACCTCCTGCGCGCCCGCGACACCGACGGACTCAAGGCGCTCGAAAAAAGCTGCCTCGCCGAAAATGCCAATCACATGGACTGGGAGTGTACGGAAGAAAAGATGAAACTCACCCGCGGCGGCAAGGCCCTCTACATGCACTGCCTGCCTGCCGACATCACTGACATTTCCTGCAAACACGGCGAAGTCGCCGCCTCCGTCTTCGAGCGTTACCGCATAGAAACCTACAAGGAAGCCGGCTACAAACCCTACATCATCGCCGCCATGATCCTGGCCGCCCGATTCAAAGATATCGGCGGAGTACTCGGCGATCTGAAAAAACGCAATCTCCCCCGCATGATGTAGATGGAAATTCAGTCCCGGAGGGGTCGTGGGAAATATACCAACGGCCCCATCCGGGGTGAGACCTCATCTGAAATCTGATATCTGATATTTGAAATCTGAACTCTGAAATCTGATATTTGAAATTAGACGTTCACGTCGGATGGATTGCCAGCATACCATCCACGGCCCGGATTCCACTGGCCCAGGCCGCCGTGATCCCCCGACTCGTGCCCGCGCCGTCCCCCGCCATGTACACGCCGTCGCGCACCTGGAAATGACGGTCCTTGAACGTTGGCTTATTCGCATACAGCTTGATCTCCGGATAATACAGAATCGTACTCGGATGCAGAATCCCCGGCACAATCGTATCGAGCTGCTTCAGCGCCTTCCAAATCGCCCGCAGAATCTTCGAGGGCATCGCCAAACTGATGTCGCCCGCCGTACACCCTTTCAGGCTCGGCTCAAAATCATACAAATCTCCCGTGAACGTTTTCTCTTTCGATCGTTTCGCCAGGCGGAAATCTCCCACCCGCTGCATGATGGGCTGTCCCCCGCCCAGCAGCATCGCCTGCATCCCCAGCATCTCGGCAAACTCCTGACCGCTGGCCAGCGGCTCGGTCAGTTTCACCGTCTTGAGCATCGCGAAATTCACCAAGCCGCTGTGCCGCGTCGTATCTGAATAGGAATGCCCGTTCACACTGAAAAAGGGACGCCCCTGCGGCGACTCGTATTTCTCCTTCACCACATGCGCGCTACCACTGTTAGTACAGAACGTGCGCACCTTCGCCGGAAAATGAAACTTCGGATCATAATAATCCCTCACAATCGGATAATGATCCCGGCGGGCCTCCACCCGCACCCCGATGTCCACCATGTTGTCGATGAAATGCACATTCATCGCCCGCATCAGCTCCTGCAAGAAACGAAAACCACTCCGTCCCGGCGCCACCAGCAGATGCTCATACGTCAATGTTCTCTTGTCGGTCTGCACCGTCCGGCTATCCGCGTCCAGCGAAACCATCGCCTCATCAAGCGACACCTCGACCCCGAGTCTCTCCAGTTCCGCCAGCAGCGTTTTGATCAGCCGCACACCACCATCCGTGCCCAGGTGCGTCTGCCGAATATCCAGCAGCTCCACGCCCAACCGAGCCGCACGCTGCGTATACACCGAAACATTCATCTTCTGCATAATGTCCGGCTGCAACTTCAACATCACCAAATTCAGATAATACTCCGCCACCTCGCGCGTCCAGTATTCCGACGTGAAGCCCACCGGATACGTGAAATTCATCTTGCAGTCATTGCGCAGCCCGCCTGAACTGAACTTGTTACGATCAAGCATGAGCACCCGTCCCTTCGGACGATTCGCCATAAAATGAAACGCCGCCCCGAGCCCCGTCGGCCCCGAACCCACAATCACCAAATCATACGTCTTTTTCATACACCCTCTTTTCCAAGCACGGATTCATATCAATTCCACCCCCCCTTGCGCAAGGTTTCCAATGATTGGAAAGTGCCCTCCGGGCACCTTCATCTTTTTCCAACGATTGGAAAAACTGGGTGAAAAAGTTCCAATGATTGGAAAAATCGCTCAAAATGTTTCCAATGGTTGGAAATCTGCTTGCAAAAGTTTCCAATGATTGGAAACTGTCCGCCTTTAAAGCAACCGGTCCCGAGCGGACGTTTTTACCGAGGAATGAACCATGCAGACCATTTTAACTAGTGACATCGGCGGCACCAACAGCCGTTTCGCCGCGTTCAGCCTCGATGAATCCGGCGAACTGACCTTTTTAAAAAGCATCTGGCTCAAGACGTGGGAAGCGCATTCCTTTGACCATCTCCTGGACAATCTGAAGACGCACGGTTTTCCCTACACCATCGACAACTGTCACGTCGTGGTGGCGGCGGTACCCGGCCCGGTGGAAAATAAATGCTACGCCAACCTGGCCAACGCCCCGTGGAAGGTGGACATTTCGCATTTGAAACGCGACTACGGTGAGGACCGTATTTATCTGATCAATGATTTTGTCGCGCAGGCATTCGCCTGCCACACCCGCGCCGTGGCCGATGCCGTACTGATCAAGCCCGGCACCCCCTGTCCTGACTCCCTGACTTCAGTGATCGGCGCGGGCACCGGACTGGGTCACTGCTCCATGGCACCCGACGGACACGGCGGCTACATCCCCCTCCCCTCCGAGGCCGGCCATCCCGCCTTCTCTTTTGTCACTCCCGAAGAACAGCAGTACGGTGCCTTTGTGTGTGCGAAGTTGAATGTGCCTTACGTGGTGGGCGACGTGGCCGTTTCCGGGAAAGGGCTTTCCCTGCTCTACGAATTTCATGAGGGCGAAGAACTGACCCCGCCCGAAGTGGTGCAGCGCATCACCCCGGATTCCGTGGTCACCCACTGGTTCGCCCGATTCTATGCGCGGGCCTGCCGTCACTACGCCCTGAACATGCTCCCACTCGGTGGATTGTTTCTCACGGGAGGCGTCAGCGCCAAAAACCGTTTCCTCGTGGATAACGATCTCTTCCGCGAAGAATTTGTGAACAGCATCGTACACCGAAAACTGCTCGAACAAATTCCGATTCAGTTGAACATCAATGAAGAGAGCGGACTCTGGGGGGCGGCCTTCTACGGTCAACTCGCGCTTTCACGCTGATCCTGTTTAACCTTTCACGTCATCCGCGTCGATCAGCCCCAGGTTCACCAGTTGCTTCAGCAGCTCTTTCTTACGAATGGGTTTCACCAGATAAATTTCGCACTGATTCATAAAGGCCTTCGTTACATTCGAAGCATCATCCATCAAGGTCGTCATGATCACTCGCGCCTTGTCCGATGGCTGAATCTCGTGTTCCTCTTCCAATTCATGAATCTTTTTCAGCACCTCATGGCCGTTCATGCCCGGCATGTTGATGTCGAGACAGATCAAATCATACATGGCGTTTTTCGCACGCAGATAATCCTCCACGTGACGAATGGCCTCTGGCCCCGACGCGGCCGAATCGCAGGTGCCATAACCTGCCAAATAGGATTTCATGACTTTGGCTGCCACCGGTTCATCATCCACCACCAGAATATTCAACGCACGCATCACGCACCTCGCGTTTCCGGCCCATCGGACACCGCAGGCCACTTTTCGTTGAATATCCGCGCCACCTCCTGATAAGACCGTTCCAGCCCAACCAGCAGTTCCATACAAGGCGGCAAATCCCCTAAACGCCCCAACCGCTCCGTGGCCTTGGCGGTTTCCTGCATCCGGACGGCACCCATATAGGAAGCGGAACCTGCAATTTTATGAGCCTGGCGGGCCGCGCCATCCGCATCCGACCGGCTCAGAGCCTCCCTCAAGGCGGCCAGAGTATCCGGCATCACGGAGATAAAATCGTGGGCCAGCTCTTTCGCCAGCGCCTCATCACCCTCCACCATTTCCATCAGATACTCAAAGCGCAGATCCGGTGCCTCGTCAAATTGAAGCGGCGGAATGCTCTCCACCCGTTGCTCCCGATGAGGACAACGCGAGCGTACATCATCCAGAGCCCGGCGGACCTCCGCCTCGGCGAGCGGTTTGCCAATGCACGCATCCATTCCTGCTGCCAAACAGCACGCTCGGTCCACTTCCGCATCCGTGGCCATCATGGCGAGCACCGGCAGGTGCGCTCCTTCCGGTATACGGTTCGCGGCAATCCAGACCGCTTCCAAGCCCCGCAGCAGACCACAGGCCTCCATGCCATCCATCCGGGGCAGTTGGCTATCCATCATCACCAAATCATAGTCCCGATAGCGATCAACGTGCTCGGTGGATTCCAGATTGTCTAGATGGATTCCTAACTTCTCCAGGGCCTCCGTGCCATCCCGGGCCGTTTGTACTCGACATCCCAGCCGACTCAACAGTTCCTCACCTGGCCCCCCGCCCATATCCCGATCTTCCACCAACAACACATCCAGTTCAAAACACATGGACGCCTCTTCCGCCCGGTTAAGGACAGGGTCCTGTTCATTCTTTCTTCTCTTTAATCGCAGCAGCCGCATTCACACTCCCCGAAATCAACGTTCTATGCTTCAACACACCTTCCAAAAAACAGACACACCCACACCCACACACCGTTCACTGTGTTTTTTATTAGACGAAAACCTCTTTGCTGTCTATTCTTTTGTCGCCGTGCAGGCTGGAGGCAGAAGGGCAGACTTATGGAAAACCGAATAACATGGGATGCGAGCGACCGGCTTCTGCTCATCGGATTTTCTCCCGATGAGCTGATTCTGATTCGTCGCGCTCTGCGCGGTTTCCCGCACTCCTGTGTTCTATTGACTTCAATCAAAAACTCCATTCAACAAATATTCTATGATGATTATGTGGCGGCATTCATCAAGGTACCATCGCTGGACAAAAGCGAGACTTATCTCCTGGAGGAAGCAAAACACCTCGCACCTTGGCGCGGCATTCTGTTGTTCGGCGAAAACGGCAACGCATCTGAAGGCCGACTGAACAGCCTGGCCGACGCCACCGTGGAACTTTCCGAAAACATGGACGTGGAAACCGCCCTGGCCCCGGTGCTCAAGCGAAGAAGGCAATGGACGGTATCCCTCTCCTCCGCCCACATGATCCGTTTCCACAAACTTTTTCATCACATGCGCACAACCAGCCTGAACGCTCTCAAAGAGCAAAACGCAAACCGCGCACGCGACCTGGTCTTATCGTCCATGGTCAAACATGCCGATTTGCATTTTATCGGCTTGATGGACCTGGATGAAACCGAGCCTTTTTTTGTATTGGAACACAGCAACGAGTTGCTCCCCGAAGAGGCGGTACGCTTAGCCAATAGAATTGCCGAAAAACTACGCACCATCGCCCCTCCTTCATCGGACATTCCGATTCCACCGCCCGTCCTTCACCCGCATCGGCAACTGGCCCGATGCAACCCCGAAACGGTCCGTTACTCGTTTCTTCCGATTGTGAAGGAGAACCATCAGACGGCCTGGCTGTTTCTCTCCATCAGCCGCTCGGATTACCCCATGCCGCTGTACTATTTTTTTCTGGTTCATGTGGTCCACTACATGGCCTCTACATTCAGCGCATTGCAGCGACTGCGGAACCTGGCCTTTAAAGACTCCCTCACCGGTCTGTACAATCGTCGATACATGCAAGAAGCCGGCGGACGTATGTTTCTGCTCGGACAACGCTACGGACACAACGTGGCGATTCTCTTCATTGATATAGACCAGTTCAAACACATCAACGATCGACTCGGCCACAAAGCAGGCGACCAGGCCCTGATGACGGTGGCCGACGTTCTCACAAAAAGTCTCCGCCAAAGTGATATTATTGCACGGTACGGAGGCGATGAATTTCTGGTGCTTCTGCCTCACACCTCGTCCATCGAAGCGGAAAATACAGCCAACCGAATTTGCCGGGATGCCTGCCGACAACTGGGGGACGAAGAGCACGAAGCCATTTCGCTCTCCCTTTCCATCGGCATCGCCCTTTCCTCCGCCGACAAACGCGACTTCGGCGAAACCATCCAACGCGCCGATGAAGCGCTCCTGAGGGCCAAGAGCGCTGGCGGAAATCAGGCCATACCATGGAGCTCCATGTCGTCCATGGGAGAGGAAGTATCCCAAACTACGCAGCCCATTTCCTCAGCTGCACCCGTAACCGCCGCATATACCTCCGAACAAATGAACCAGCCGGGGGTTCTGCTGGTGGATGATGACCCCATCGTCCTTCAATACATTGAACGCCTCCTCCGGCAACGCCCATTCAGAACCTTTGTCGCGCTATCCTCCGCCGAGGCCGTACTCCTGATCGAGGCCAATCCCGACGCCATCGATCTGCTGATCACGGACATCAACTTGCCCGACATGAACGGCTTCGAACTGCTCAAAGCTGTAAAAGAAAAAAATCCATCCATCGTAACCATCGTCATCTCCTCCGACCTCAGCACCGAACGCGCCATTCTCTCTGTTCGACACGGTGCCTACGACATCATCCAGAAACCCTTCACCGGCGATCAGCTTTTCATCTCCATAGACCGCGCCCTGGAATACCACCGGGTCATCATGGAAAATCGATCCTTTCAGCAACAGTTGATCGACATTGTAAACATAAAAAGTTCCGAGAACCGGCGCTCCCTCGAGCAGATCAAGGAGGCCTATCAGTGTACCCTCGACACCATGGTGGCCATGCTCGATGCCCGCGAGCAGTACACCAGCCAGCACAGTATCCGCGTGCGTGATCTGACTGTTTATCTCGCCCGGAAAATGGGCTTCAGACCTTCCGCTGTAAAGGAAATCGCCCAGGGTGCCCTCCTGCATGACATCGGAAAAATCGGCATTGCCGACTCCATCCTGCTGAAGCCGGACGCCCTCACCGCCGAAGAACGCCATGTCATGGAACAGCACCCGCGCATCGGCTATTCCTTCCTGCAATCCAACGAGGCACTCAAAGACGCCGCCGAACTCGTACTCTCCCATCACGAACGCTGGGATGGAAGCGGCTATCCGCGACACCTGCGTGCAGAGGAAATCCTCATCGGCGCACGAATCTTTTCCGTCATCGACTGCTATGACGCCATACGCTCCAGGCGCGTCTACAAGCCCCCCATACCAGCCCACGAAGCCCTTCGCATTATTCGTGAAGGCGGCGGAAAGCTCTTCGATCCGTCCGTGGTCGAGATATTCTCCGAAGAGCACGCGGCCCTAGAATCCATGGGCCAATGGGATGCCGCCAAC
>Ga0075120_10003418_pt1 | contig 10886 bp, 7 predicted proteins | sample AntAceMetag02UKL_FD_69792 | JGI IMG/M metagenome (GOLD analysis project Ga0075120, IMG submission 69792) | Saline lake microbial communities from Ace Lake, Antarctica - Antarctic Ace Lake Metagenome 02UKL | ecosystem: Environmental > Aquatic > Non-marine Saline and Alkaline > Saline | place...
ATTTATCTGTGCTTTTAAAAGTTTAAGCTCAGTATTAAGCTTGTCTTCAATAATCAGCTTGCTCTGTTCTTCATGTTTAATTAGCTTTTGCTGTAGGAGAAATGTTGTGCTAAATGAAACAAGAAGGAATGTCCAGGAGAAGTTTTTAATATATCTAAAGCCACTTGGTGGTTTCTTTCTAACTATATCCCAATTAATGTAATCGGCAAAGAAATGTACTTCGATGTTTCTTAGCGCTATAGAAATTGCACTAATAACTATTAGATTAAAAATAAATAAGAGGTAAACCTTTTTTGTATTATAGTATTTAGGAAAGAAAATTAAGGCATTTAAGTAAATTGCAATTGCAACCAAACAAGCATTTATAAGTGCAAAAACAAATGCCACTCCTGTCGGGAAAATATTTAATCCAAACCCAAATTGGATTCCTATTATTGCAATCCAGAAAATAACTTGAATGATTATTTTATTTCTCATTTTATTAAACTTTCCATAAAAGTACGTTCTCAATTTCATTATCCAAAAATAAATTAACGAAACCTTGGTATTTATTAATGAAACTGCATATTTGACTAATAAACGGCTGATATTAATGTTTTTACATCCAATTTGACGTTGGTTTATAAACTCATTGTTTTCGTTCATAAAGTTTTGTTGAGCCTCTTTTTATATAGACATTTGCTATTAAATATTAAAAACAAAAACGAAATGGGTAAGAAAATTCTGACAATCGGAGTAAGTGTAATAGTGATTATTGCAGCTGTTATTGTATCTATCTCTATGGTAAACAATAAAGCAAAAGCAGGAATAGATAACAACAAACATAATAATGTAAAAGTACAATCAAGTATTGTGGAGAATAAGGTCGTAACAACTGTTGTTGAATATTCTGGTAGAATTAGTTCTTTTGAAAATGTTTCAGTTTCAGCCGAAGTAAGTGGTAAGATAATGCAGGGCAGTGTATATTTTAAAGAGGGACAATATTTTAGAAAGGGCGCTCTTTTAGTACATATTTATAATGAAGATGCAGAAGCAGGATTAAAAGCAGCAAAAAGTAATTATCTAAGAACTCTGTCTTCTGTTTTACCTGATTTAAGTATTGATTACCCTGAAAGTTACGATAAATGGAAAAGCTTTTTTAATTCCATAGATTTTGAATTGTCATTACCAGAATTGCCAACAATTACTAATGATCAGGAAAAAGTATTTCTTTCTGCAAATGGAGTAATATCTGAATATTATTCACTGTATCAGCAAGAAATCAAACTCACAAAATATGATATTTATGCTCCTTTTAATGGATATTTTAAAACAGTAAATAAAGAAGTTGGTGCAATTGCGGGTACTGGTTCAGAGCTAGCAGTTATAATACGATCAGATAAACTAGAAGTTAAAGTTCCAGTCTTGGTAAATGATATTAAAAGGATAAAAGCTGGGAACGAAGTGGAGATTATATCAGGAGAAGATACTTACACTGGAACTGTTTCAAGAATAGCAGGTTTTGTTGATGAATCTACACAATCGGTAAATGTATATGTGAATATTAATAATTCAAGTACAGGCTTATTATTGGAAGGTGAATTTGTTGATGTGATTTTTGAAAACGAAAATCAGATTGAAGGAATTAAAATACCACGTGAGGCATTAGTGGGTGATAATAATATATACTTAGTTAAAAGCGGGATGTTAAAACTCACAGATGTAAATGTTTCGCAAATTCTTGATGATTATATTGTTATATCAGGATTGCAAACTGGAGATACTATTGTCGTAGAATCACTGATAAATGTTCAGGATGGTCAAAGTGTTGGAGTTATTCTTTAATCAATCAAAAGTAAAAAAATAAGAATATGAGAAAGATATTATCAATATTTGTAAAATATCCGTTTTACGGAAAGATATTTATTGTTGTTTTATTATTACTAGGTGGGATTTCTTTGATGAATATGCGCAAATCTTCCTTCCCTATAGTCGAATCATCAAATATAAATATTTCTGTTAGTTATCCTGGAGCTACTCCAAAAGAGATGGAAGAGGGGGTAACAACCTTGATTGAGAATGCTATTCGAGGGATTCCTGGAATTAAAGAATTCTCTTCTAAGTCTGTAGAGAGTATGGCAACTGTTACTATTACAGCTTATGGTAGCTATGATATGGATGAATTGTTGAGTGATGTGAAGAATTCCGTTGATGGAATTTCAAATTTCCCTGCCGATGCTCAAAAGCCGATAGTCAAGAAGGGCAGAACTATGAATATGGCAATGTTTATAGTTTTAAAATCTTCTAACAATGATTTAATGGTGTTGAATGAAGAGGCAAATCGTATTGAAGATGATTTTTTGTCGGGGGGAGAAATTTCTCAGGTAACGATAATGGGAATTCCATCACATATGGAGTTAGTTGTTGAAATAAAAGAAGATCAACTACGAAGGTATAATCTAGAAATGAGTACTATCAAGAGTGCAATAAGTGCAAATAATCTTGATATTCATGGTGGAACAATTAAAAATGGAAGAGAAGAAATTAAAGTTGTTAGTCGTCAGCGTACTGTTGATCCAGATGAATTAAAGAAGATTGTTATTAGAACAAATGCTGATGGCAAAGTTCTTACAATTGGAGATGTTGCTAATGTGAAACTAGATTTTGCAGAGACTCCAAATAGTAGCTATATTGATGGCGAACAGGCTGTTACGATTTTAATCAATAAGTTGGAAACAGAAGATCTTCAGGAGATTTCAAAATTTGTACATTCATATATTGAAGATTATAACGAAACACATGAGGATACAAAACTTAGTGTTACGCATGATTTTCTTGAAATGATTGATAAACAATTATCTACTTTGGTTTCAAACGGAATGCTAGGTGTTTTACTGATTATTATTTTGCTATCACTATTATTGAATTTCCGTTTGTCATTATGGGTCGCATGGGGAATTCCTGCATCATTTCTTGGAATGTTTATAATTGCATCGCTTAGTGGAATAACGATAAATATTATCTCACTTTTCGGAATGATTCTTATTATTGGGATTCTCGTCGATGACGGTGTAGTGATTGGAGAAAGTATATTTACTCATTACGAAATGGGGAAAAGTCCTAGGCGAGCAGCAATTGACGGAACAATGGAAGTATTACCGGCTGTCTTTACTTCGGTTTTAACAACTATGATTGCATTTACACCTCTTTTCTTAATTGAAGGTAATTTAAAGATGATGTACGAAATGGCATTTGTTGTTGTTGCTGTTTTGTTGGTTTCTCTTTTTGAAGCAATCTTCGTTTTACCTGGGCACCTTGCTAATTCAAGAGTGCTTAAGCCAAACAATACAAAATCATTCTTTGGGAAAATTAAATCCTTTTTTGAAAGATTAATAAAATATCTTAATACCAAGATATACTTACCATTTTTGGACAGAATACTGAAATATAAGGCTATTGCCCTATCAACAGTAGTAGGTTTGATAATCTTAACTGCTGGATTGTTTATGAGCGGAAAAATTGCTTTTGTATTTTTCCCTGGATCGCCTGCAGATATGTTTACAATTGACCTTGCTTTAAAACCAGGTGTGAGCGATACTATCACCAAAGAAAAGTTATTCTTTGTTGAGGACATGGTTTGGGAAGCAAATGCAGAATTGATGGAGGAATACGGAGATACAAGTGATTATATTTCTTCAACACAAATTACAATTGGTAATTCATTTAACGGAACAGAATCTGGTACAAATGCTGGAATGCTCAGAGTATTCTTAAATTCTTTGAGTGATACAAAAGTAACAGAGGATATAATTAAACAACGAATATCAGAGAAAACTCGTGATATCCCTGAGGCTTATAAATTTGCTGTCGGAGCTTCAACGCGTTTTGGTGCTCCAATATCATATAGTTTATTGGGTTATGATGCTGATGAGTTAGAGTTGGCTCAAGAAATACTCGAAAGTGAATTGGGAAAGATATCATCATTATATAATATTTCTAATAATGCTCAACTTGGAAGTCAGGAACTTAAGATTAATTTAAAATCAGAGGCTTATATAAAAGGTCTGACACAGGCTTCTTTAATGAATCAGGTAAGAGCTGGTTTTTATGGAAGTCTTGCACAAAGAATGCAGGAAGGTAAAGATGAGATTTGGGTCTATGTTCGATATCCACTCGAGAATAGATCAACAATGGGACAGCTTGAAAAAATGATGATAAATACTCCACAGGGAAGTTTTCCATTAGAAACCCTAGCCGATATAGAAACCGGACGTAGCCTAAATGCAATCAGTAGATATAACGGCAAACGTGAGATCCGAGTTGATGCTTACATGAAAGATCAGAACGAAGGTGTTACTCCAATACTAAGTGATATCGAGGATAGGATAATTCCAATGATCGAAGAACAATGCCCAAGTGTGAGCTTTGAAAAACAAGGTCAACAAAAAGATAGTCAAGAACAGTTGCAAAGTATGGCATTGTATTTCGGGATAGCATTTTTGATAATTGTAATTATTATAATGATTTACTTCAAATCTTTCTCTCAGGGATTGTTGGTTGTTGCGATTATTCCTTTAGGTATACTTGGCGCAATTTGGGGACACGGATTACATGGCGAGCCAGTTTCTATGATGAGTTTATGGGGATTTGTCGCTCTGGCGGGAACGGTAATAAATGATTCTATTGTATTTATATCGAAGTATAACAGTAATCTTAAGGAAGGAATGAAAATCAAGGAGGCGGTAATTCATGCTGGTAAATCAAGGTTTAGAGCGATATTCTTAACAACTGTTACAACTTTCGTTGGACTAATGCCGCTAATACTTGCAAATAGTCCTGATTCAAAATTCCTAGTTCCTATGGCAATCTCTTTAGCATATGGAATTCTGTTCGGAACAATCTTTATTTTGCTGTTACTTCCGGTAATGCTATTGTTGACAAACAAAGTGAAATTAAGTGTTAAGAAGTTGTTCGGAAACAAGGACGCTACACCAGAATCTGTTGAGGTAGCTGTAGTTAATCAGAAGATTGACGAGAATTTACAGAATGCAATGGAAAAAGAATTTTAATAAGAAAAAACAGAAATGATGAAACATAAAATAATCATAATACTATTGTTTATTGGGATAAGTGGCCTTGCTTATTCCCAAGCAGAAGAACTTAGTTTACAAAATGCTGTAGAAATTGCTCTAGAAAAAAACTATAGTATAATAATGAGCCAAAAGAATGTAGAAATTTCAGAGGCTAATAATGCATGGGCAAATACTGGAGTAATCCCAACAGTGTCTTTTGTCGGAAGCGGTTCAGCTAGTAATAATTTTAACGATAATGATAATTTTTCTCAAACAAACCTTAACGGGACTGTTAATGTAAATTGGATTATTTTTAGAGGTTTCTCTGCAAGAATTCAAAAAGATAAATTGGAAGAATACGAAAATATGTCGGATGCAAATCTTGCAATAATGGTAGAGAATACTATTCAGAATGTAATCTCTGCATATTATGGCGTGCTTCTGGCTCAGGAAAAGTTTGAAATCTCGGAGTCCAATATGAATTTATCGTATGATAGGTATCAGCGCGAGCTACAGAAAAAAGAAATTGGAACAACTGTTACTTATGATTTGTTGCAATCTAAGAATGCATATTTAAGCGATACTGCTGATTATATGATGTCGGAATCATCCTACAGAAATTCAGTTCGTCAGTTGAATTATTTGATGTCTGTGCCAGTGAATCAGGAATATGTTTTTACTACAAATTTTGAATCTGAGCAGACTGATTTTGTTTATGATGACTTGTTAGCAAAGATGAAATTAAACAATACCACATTGCAGAATCAGTACATAAATTTAGAGTTGTCGAAACTGAATGTGCAAAGTGCAAAGAGTGCTTATTATCCAACTGTTTCTGCTGGAGTTTCTTCAGGATATCAGAATTCGGAGATGGATTACAGTACAATGGATGCTATGGATAATACAAATTCTGCATTTTCAACTTCGGCTAATATTGCAATCTCATATGATATTTACAAAGGCGGTTCACGCAAAATTGCAGTTGATGTTGCAAAGATTGAGAATGAAATTTCCGATATAAAGTTTATGGATCTTGAGCAATCATTGGAGAATCAGCTTGCTCAGGAATTTGAGCTTTATAATGTTCGCAAAGAATTATTATTTCTTGCCGAAGAAAATCTCAAAGCAGCAGAACTTAACCTGAAATTATCAAAAATGAAATTCGAAAGCGGAGTTATAAGTTCATTCAATTATCGAGATGTCCAAACAATGCACTTAAATACAGCTCTTAATTATCAGAATGCTGTTTATAATCTTATTCAGAGTTATTATACCTTGATGAGGCTTACTGGAGGAATCGTTGAGGATTTTAATTAAAACACAGATTATGCAAAAAAACATTAGAATATTAAGAATGCTTTTAGTTTTAGCTTTTATTCCCGGGACAATATTAGCGCAGGAAAAGTATACAATTAGTGGCTCCATTACTGATGACGATACTGGAGAAGATCTTTTCGGTGCTTCTGTATATGTTGCAGGAACGAGTTTTGGTGCAACCACAAATGTTTATGGGTTTTATTCATTAACTATTCCCGAAGGGACTTATGAAATCACAACAAGTTATGTTGGTTTTGAGGATATTGTTTTGAAACTAACTTTGAATCAAGATATCTCTAAGAATGTAAAACTAATACCTTCAGGTACAATGTTGCAAGAGGTTGAGGTTTCCTCTGTGAGATCTGATAATAATGTGAGTTCATCAGAAATGAGTGTTGAACGAATAGATATCAAACAGTTGGAAACAATTCCGGTTTTGTTAGGCGAAAAAGATGTCCTAAAAACTATTCAGTTAATGCCTGGGATTAGTACTGCTTCAGAAGGCAGCAGTGGCTTTAGCGTTCGAGGAGGGTCAACAGACCAAAATCTCATTTTACTTGATGGGGCTCCAGTTTACAGTGCTTCTCATTTAATGGGTTTCTTTTCTGTATTTAATTCCGATGCATTGAAAAACATGTCGGTGTATAAAGGTGGTATTCCTGCAAATTATGGCGGTAGAGCATCTTCTGTAGTCGATATTGGTATGAAGGATGGTAACAACAAGCACTTTGCAGCATCTGGTGGTATCGGCCTGATTTCGTCACGCTTGGCAATTGAAGGTCCAATTGTTAAAGACAAGGCTTCTTTTATTGTCTCTGGTAGGAGAAGTTATGCTGATATTGTAGCAAAAGGAATAAATGTTCTGGATAGCGATGCTAGTCTTTATTTTTATGATTTAAATGCAAAAGTGAACTATAAATTAAATGATAAAAACAGATTGTTCTTGTCTGGATATTTTGGTCAAGATTCTTTTGGATTTGGAGATATGGGAATGGGTTGGGGAAATACAACTGGAACACTAAGATATAATCATCTTTTTAGTAGCAAGTTGTTTTCAAATACCACATTGCTTTATAGTAATTATAATTATGGATTTAATATTGGAAGCGATGCAAGTATGTCATCAGGAATAGAAGACTTTTCTTTTAAACAGGATTTTACATATTTCTTGAACCCAAAGAATAAGATTAAAACCGGCTTTATTTCAACTTACCATATTTTTAATCCTGGAGAGCTTACAATGGAGGGAATTGCTGATATTGAAATAATTTTGGATAAGAAACAAGCTTTAGAAAGTGCAGTTTATGTTTCAAATGAGCACAATATATCCAATAGAATTTCTGCTGAGTATGGAATCCGACTTTCAATGTTTAATCAACTTGGTGAGGGTTGGAGTAAATCATACAATGACAATAATATTGTTGTGGATTCAACATACTTTGCAAGTGGAGATATAATGCAAACTTATATTAATTATGAACCTAGAGCATCTGTTATGTTTCGTTTAGACAGCAACAGTTCTGTTAAGGCTTCTTATAATAGGATGGCTCAATACTTACACTTACTCTCTAATTCTACATCTGGTCAACCTACTGATACATGGATGCCAAGTTCGGTAAACCTCAAACCCCAGGTTGTTAATCAAGTTGCATTAGGATATTTTAGAAATTTCGATGATAATAGGTACGAGTTTTCAGTAGAGACTTATTATAAAAGCATGACTAATGTTGCTGATTATGAGGATGGTACAGATGTGATGCTAAATGAAAATATCGAAGCTAGTGTTTTATCTGGAATAGGGAGATCCTATGGTTTAGAGTTTTATTTAAAAAAGAAATATGGCAGGCTAAATGGTTGGATTAGCTACACTTTGGCACGAACAGAAAATCAGATTGATGGAATAAATAACGATCTATGGTATGCTAGCAAATTGGATAAAACGCATGATTTTTCAATTGTGCTTTCTTATCAGTTTACCGAGAGATTATCGCTTTCAACAGCATGGATTTACTACACTGGAAATGCAGTTACTTTTCCAAGCGGGAGGTATGAGTTTGATGGAAATATCATACCATATTATACAGAACGTAATGGGTATCGAATGCCAGATTATCATCGTTTAGATTTGAATCTTCATCTAGATGGGAAAAAGAAGAAGAGATTTAATTCGAGCTGGGATTTTTCTTTATATAATGTCTACAATAGGCACAATGCATACACAATATCATTTCAAGAGAGTGAATCAGTTTCTGGAAATACCGAAGCTGTTCAATTAAGTTTGTTCGGAATAGTCCCTTCTGTAACATGGAATTTTAAATTTTAATAATATGAAAAAGACATCGTATATAAATATAATAATAGTACTTGGCATTACAATGCTATTAATGTCCTGTGAAGAAATAATAGATATTGAATTAAATAGTGAAAATCCTGTAATTGTAGCGGAGGGTTATATTGAATTAGATTCTGTTGCAAAATTGAAATTATCTTATTCTAGCGATTATTTTACGAATTCTTCAGGAGCATATCTTGAAAATTCAAGTGTGATAATTATAGATGATTTAGGAAATGTAGATACTCTATTATACATGGGAGAAGGGAATTATCTGGGCGAAAATATTACGGGTGCTTTAAATAGAACATATCGAATTACTTTTACTGAAGCAGATAAGGTTTTTGAGGCGAACACAAAAATATTTCCTCCCTCAGAAATTTTAGATATCAGTTTTGAAGAGTCTCAAATGGTCGGTCCCGGTCCTGGTCATGGTCCTGGGCAAAGTAGTGCCTCTTACATAATAAATATGAAGTTTACAGATAATACAAGTTTGACTAATTATTATTTGATAGATGTTTTTGTTAATGGGAATCTAGATCGAAATTCCTATACACTCGTAGAAAGTTCAAGTTATTCTAACAATGGAGTTGTAGAGTACAAGCCGTTTAGAGCTTCATATAAAATAGATGAAGAGATTAGAGTTGTAGTCTATTCTATTGATGAAGCAAGCCATCGCTTTTATTCGCAAATGAATGATGCTCTTGGAGGTGGTATTGGCCCTGAGGCGATGTCTGGATCTTCGACCCCGTATAATCCGACCTCTAACTTTGGTCCTGAAGTAGTTGGCCTTTTTAGCGGCAGATCTTTTGATGAAAGTTCTGTAGTTGTTGAGTAAGTTTTATTGAAATAAAAAAAGATGAATTTATTGTTATGTGTAATAACAGAAAGAAATTGTAGTTATATATTGAGACTATTTATTTTTATATTAAAACCTAAGCTTTATGAAACCTACTTTGAGGATGAGATTGTTACGAAAATTTGTTTAACAACCGATGATAAGGAAGCAAGTTTAGAATTAAAAGAACTAACGGCATTGATTTGTCCAGAACTTAATATGCTGGAAAACGCTTAGGAAGCTCAGCATTATGAGGCCAAAGTGATATTAAATAAAAAGCTTTGTATTGTAAGCTACACGGAAGACAAAAGGTCAAAAAAATCAAATTTAGAAATTCGATTATCCGATGAGGTTCTTAATTAATATTTACTCTATGAGTATTATTAGGTGATTTGTAGTTTGTCTATTGTTCTCTAAACAGTTTTAATTGTTTGACAGAGGGGCGTTTTTTTATTCTACTCTTCAACTATCACAAAACTCCATTTAAACGATTTTTCTTCGAATATTGATTGCATATCTGTCGGCATTGAACTAGATTGCATATTTTCACTTGGGCGCATTCTACTGCCTTGACTTCCGCTAGGTCTAGAGCCACTGCCCATGTTGCTGTTACCACCCATTGGAGGACTTTGTGATTCTCCGTTACTCATAGAAGGTCGTTCAAAAGCTTTAAGGGTATTCTTTACTTTAATCTTGCTTTCGCAGATGTCCTGAAGATTGTAGTTGTCTCCGAATAATTCAGAAAGTGGAATTCTTAGTTCAAGTATCATGTTTTTGCTCTTATTCCAACCAATTCCAAAAGTAAAAGGGGTATCAGAGCCCGTATTACGAGAAATAATACCAGTTGTTTTGACAAATCCTTTGATTTGAGCATTATCTGCAAAAAGAAGATATTTTTGAGCAAAGTCTTTTTCATTACTTTTCTGCATGTTTTTCATTTCTTCGGGATTTGATTGATGTTTACGGTTCATGATCGGAAAGCTTATTGAAGCTTTTACTTTTGGTTTAGATTTTACCTGTAAGTCAATTCTCATTCCCGAATGCATGAATTTTTGCTGTGTTTCCTTTTCAGGAAGTTCGTAAATTAAATAAAGAAATTCCTTATCGTTTCTAACGGCATATAAAAATTTTGTGTCATTGTTAAACATTTCAGGTTTTTTTGCCCAGTCAGAATCTGAGCCATCTATTTCTAATTTTGTGTCAAGCCATTTTGATTGATACATTTGGGCATTTAGGCCTAAGCTTATAATTGTTAAAAGAATGATTGGAATAATTGATTTCATAATTCTAAAAAAATAATTTAAAAAAATAAAATTAATTGTTTTTCAAATGCAAATATATTGAACAA
>Ga0075120_10003425_pt1 | contig 10871 bp, 12 predicted proteins | sample AntAceMetag02UKL_FD_69792 | JGI IMG/M metagenome (GOLD analysis project Ga0075120, IMG submission 69792) | Saline lake microbial communities from Ace Lake, Antarctica - Antarctic Ace Lake Metagenome 02UKL | ecosystem: Environmental > Aquatic > Non-marine Saline and Alkaline > Saline | place...
CCAATATAAAAATCATATAAATCTTGCCTATATTTATATATTTTTCCAACCTGTGTATCAATGAGCGTGAAGAGGTATTCATGAAGTATACAGTTTTAGGATCGGGGTCCTGTGTCCCCGAAAAGAAGAAAAATTCATCAGGCGGATTGCTCGAAGCGGGTGGCGTTTTAATGCTGGTGGACTGTGGTACAGGGGTGCTTCATACTATTCCCAGATCCGGCTATGATTACACGCAGATAGATGCAGTATGCCTGACACACCTTCACCTTGATCACGTAAATGATTTCGGCGCGCTGCTCTTCGCAATGAATCATGATCCTGAATGTCATAGAGAAAAAGAACTGTTTGTTATCGCACCAAAGGGATTTACGCAATTCTTTGAGAACCTCAAGCAGTTATATAGCGGCACACTTGACACACCTTATGATGTGGTGATCAGGGAAATGGGAAATGAGGAGTTTGATTATGGCGATATACATATCCAGACATTACAGACATTTCATACAGAGAATAGTATTGGCTACAGATTTACGTATAAAGGGAAAGTTGTATGCATTTCCGGCGATACGAGCTATAACAAAAATATTGTGAAGTTATGTAAAGATGCTGATCTTGCAGTGCTGGAGTGTTCGTTTCCTCAAATGCAGGAAGAGGGTATTCACCTTAATCCTATGCTTATCTCCAGGATTTTAACAGAATCTGATGTAAAAGAAGTACTGCTTACTCATCTTTACCCTCATACTGAGGACTATCCAATTATTGAGTATATAACCAGAAAATATGATGGCGATATCACTATTGCGCAGGTGGGGAAGACCTACAAGGTATAAGATTTTTTATTGGGATGGTTGTGGAGGATAATAAAAAATGGGACTCTTCACAGTACGCGAAGAATCCCGGATAAATAACAAATATTTTTGGGCTTATTCCAAAATTTTCAGTGCGTCTTCCTTTGTCTCAACAATAGTGAAGATAGGAGTGAAACCTGAAATTTCAAAGATCTCATTGATGAAATCTTTCATGCTGCAGAGAACGATCTCTCCTTTATTGTTGCGAAGTTTTTTTGCAGAAAGGAGAAGCAGTCGTAGCCCTGCGCTGCTGATATATTCCAGTGCGGAAAAATCAAGAAGGATCTTTTTTTCTCCTCCGTCGATCATGGGGATAAGAACGCTTTCCAGCTCTCCGGACGTGTTTGCATCAAGACGCCCAATCAGGTTGAGAATAGCAATTTCTCCATGTTTAACTTGCTTAATTTCCATGTAATCCTCCAATAATGGATAAGAAATTTTTCAATTTCCTTTAGTTCGATTTTTTCAAGAATTTTGTCAATGTTAAGATATTTTTATCTTCGACTCTTTTATATTTTATGATATCCATCAGCTTCTTTACGAGGTAAATACCGAGTCCGCCAATAGGTCTTTCTTCCACAGAATGCTTTAGATGAACAGGGTCCTCTTTTAGTTCAGGATCGAATGCAATTCCATCATCGATAAAAATGAGCTTTATCTCATGCTCCTTAAGATGAAATTGAATTTCTATGATATGCTTAGCTTCGTCCTTAAAACCATAGGATATGATATTGGTAATGAGCTCATCGAGACAGAGGGAAATATCATAAATGATGCGCTGTGATAGATTATTTTCTTCTGCAAAGATTTCGAATTTTTCTGTTACATGCGCGATTTCCGGAAGTGAATTTTTGATGTGTACTATTAAAGATTTCATACGAACCTCACACTCTGTAATTAAGCACGAGAATGGTTATATCATCAAATTGGACTGCATCAGCCTGAAATTTATAAACGTCCTCTATGACGTGCAAACTTGTTTCTTTCGGAGGGCAATTACCACATTCGGATAATAGGTTTTCCAGGCGGGGAAGTGTAAACTGTTCATCTTTGATATTCGTCGCTTCATTTACCCCATCAGTGAAGATGAATATTTGATCATCCTGCTTTAGTAATACAGATTTGGTTTCAAACTTAAACTCATCAAGAACACCAAGCGCTATTCCCTTAGTATTTTGGATTTTGGTCACCGAGCCGTCGCTATGGATGATGTACGGAATATTGTGTCCGGCATTTGTATACACGACTTCTCCGGTTTCGACATCCAGAATTCCCAGAAAAACCGTGACGAACATACACGATTCATTTTCTTCGCAGAGCATGTTATTTACTTGAGCAAGAATATCAGCAGCGGACATGCCGGATTGGGCATGAGCTTTTATCAAAGTTTTAGTGACAGCCATGAAAAGGGAAGCAGGCACTCCTTTTCCTGATACATCTCCCTCGCAAAAACACATGTGTGTGTCATCAAGAAAGAAGAAATCATAAAGATCGCCGCCAACTTCCTTTGCCGGTTCGATGATCGCAAAGAGGTCAAATTCAGGGCGGTCGGGAAACGGAGGAAATATTTTTGGTATGATCCCCATCTGGATATCGTGTGCAATACGCAGGTCGTGCTCGATCTTTGCTTTGTCGGACTCTGTTTTGCGTTCCTTTACAAGGTTTCGCGCAATAAAGATAAAAATTGCAATACCGACACCGTTTGCAAGTACCATAGGAAATACTGCACTTTGAATGATCTCCCAGGTCTGTGCTACTTTTCCTGTATGAAGACTCCAAAAATAAGCGAGTTCCATGTGGAAAATTTCGAGGAGTACAGCAAAGATTATCGCACCGGGGATTGTGATAATTTTTTTCTTTCTTACAAGATATATGATGCCACCGAAGAGTCCGGCACAGAGTGTTGCTGCTGAGCAAGGAACACAGGTTACACCTCCCTGAAAGAAACGATGAACAGCGCCGATAAGGCCTGCACCGACACCAACCAGCGGACCTGCGATCAGTCCTGCAATCGCCGGACCAAGGTCTCTGATGTTCGCAGTCGCATCAAATATTCTGATTCCACTCAGTGTTCCATAAATAGAAAACAGTCCAAAAATAACAGAAAGAATAATACCATTTTTCAGAGTTACTTTCTTTTCAATTATGACTTCGGAATAAAGTTTTGTTCGCGTCAGCACGTATGCAACAACGATAAGCACTGCCATGTGATTGATAAGTGAAATGCCCATGCTAACCTTTCACCTTTGCGCTATAATGTATTGCTAGCCACACTGTTTTTTCATTCTGCTCTGTCCATGCAACGCGATGATATGTGCCTGCCGGAATTGTAATATGATCTCCGGGATGAAGAGCTTGTATATTATCGCCGGACTTGAATTGTAATTTTGCAGAACCACTCAGGAGCAGGACCCATTCGTTCGTTTCTTCGCAAAGCCATGTGCCTTTTGGAGTTGTCTGACCTTCGGACACTATTCTCTCAAGAAAGAAATCCTCACCCCTGAGAATATTTTCAAAATATTCATCCTTAAGATTCATGGGAATCTTTGCAAAGAGGTTATTTATTGCAAGGATGTCCGCAGGGTGTTTCACACTCAGGTTCTTTTTCATGTTCAATTTTGCCGAACCATTTTTCATGGATTTGATCATAAGTGCCGTTATTTTTCAAATCGGTCAAGCCCTTATTAATGAAGTCCAGCAGCTCGGTGTCGTTTTTGTCCACCGCAAGATACATATAGCTGGTTTCCAGTGGTGTGTCTGCTGAGATAATATCAGTATATCCTTTTTTCTTTATGATATACATTGCAACGCTCGTTGGTCCAACAAATGCATCAACAACGTCTTTGTTTAATGCATATAATGCATCATATTCGGACTCAGTAGGAATCAGAATAATATTTTCATTTTTGGAAAGCAGTGCTTCATAATAACTCCCTTTTTGCACTGCCACTTTTTTCCCGGTAAGTGCATCGATAGAGTCTATTGAGTTATTCTTGGAAAATATCCTGATCTCATCGATTAAATAGGACTCGTCGGAGAAGTCATATATTTCTTCTCTTTCGGGAGTTTTATCCATCTGGGACATCAGGTCAACTTTTACACCCTTACGCAGCGAAACAAGCGCATCGCTCCATTTAAACTCGGTCGGGGTAAAGCCATATTTTGCACCTTCAAACATTGGTGTGAGCAGATCGATGTCGAAACCTGCAGGTTCGTCATTTTCGACAAAAGAAAAGGGTGCGTGGGTTTTGTCAAACGCAAAAACAATACCTCGTTCTTTTGCTGTTAAGGGCACTGCGATCAATAAAAGAATAGTGATCAATAATAATAGCATTGAGCTCTTTTTCATTATATGTTTCCTAAATTATTTTTCTCTTTTTAATAGAAGGATAGTTATATCGTCAAATTGATTATCCTTCTGGAATCCATCAAGATCCTCAGTGATTACATCGAGCATTTCTACCAATGTTTTGTCGGCATTCTCGCTAAGTATTTTTAGAAATCGTTTTTCGCCGTAAAGTTCCTGTTCAGGAGAAGTCGCTTCGAGAACCCCATCGGTGTAGAGCACCATTTTATCTCCGATCTCCAATTGCGCTTCACCTTCGTGATATTTATGGAATTCATTGATGCCGAGTGCGATATCTTTGAAAGTTTTCAATATCCTGTATGAACCGTCTTCAGATAGAATTATTGGTTCATCATGTCCGGCATTTGTCCAATGCATATGTCCTGTTCTTATGTTGTAGATTGCAAGAAACAGAGTAGTAAACATGCAGGCATCATTATCCTGGCAGAGTACAATATTTGCTTTTTCCATTGCGTCTGCAGGTGGAACGCCTTGCACACATACAGTTTTCATAAGTGTTCTTGTGACAGCCATGAACAGTCCGGCTGAGATTCCTTTGCCAGATACATCAGCAATTATTATTGCTATGTGGTCGTCATCAAGCATGAAGAAATCAAAGAAATCACCGGCAACTTCCTTCGCGGGAATATTCCGTGCATAGAGATCGAATTCTTCGACGTCAGGGAATGGTGGGAATATGCGCGGAAGAAGGGATTCCTGGATCTGCCGGGCAATACGGAGCTCACTTTCCACTGATTCTTTTGCTTTTGTTGCTGCGGTCAGGTCAGATATATAATGTTTCAGATCATAGGTCATTTTGTTGAATGCTTTCACAAGTTCATGAATTTCATCATGCCCCCGAATGCCTGTGATCTTCTCATCGAGATCGCCTTTTGATATCCTATTGGCGAAACCGAGCAGTCTCTTTATCGGATTTGTGATGCCAATTGCAGCCCAGAGAATTGCAAGCAGGATTATAAACAGTCCGATGACCATAATAATGATCTGTTTGAGCACCATTGAATTGACTGTTTTCATGATCTCTTTATCGGGGATCACTGCTGCAAAGCTCCAATCACAGTCCGGAATTGGTGAATAGACCAACCAGCTTTTTTCACCTGTAGTCACATCCCTGAAAGTTGTAATGCCCTGCTCACCTGCGATCATTTTTTTGCCGATCTCACGCAATTCTGGCTGATCATCTTCTTCGGCAAGACTGAAGATGCTTTCGTTCATCATATATTCTTTTATCGGATGATAGATAAATGTGCCGGTTCGCGTGATAATAAATGTATGCCCAGCCATAATGCGGATGTTGTTCATTTCACGTTCAAGGTCATCAAGAGAAATATCCGCAGTGGAAACGCCTATGAATTTCCCGTTTTTATACATTGGCTGTGAATAGGTTGCCATCAGAATCTTAGCACTGCTTTCATCAAAGTATGGCTCTCCCCAATAAGAGGTTCCAAGCAGTTTTGGTATCATAAACCAGTCTTGAAGTGTGTAATCATAACTGAGAGTAAGATCAACATCCAGTATCTCATTATCCGAATGGTACACATACGGTGAGAAGAGTTTCATTTTATTATAAGCAAAGGGTTCAAATGCAGTAGCCATACCGTAAATATCACGATTCTCACTTAATTTCTTTTTCATCAGAGCATTAAGCTCTTTTTTGGTAGGCATTGAAAATTCATCGATCGCATCTGCAACACCCATCGAGGCACGTGAGACTTTTAGGAATTTTCCATCCAACATGCTGGCATGGTGAGAGGTGAGCTCAAAGAGGTATTCCTTCATTTGTCTAAGTGCATTGTCGCCACTCCAGAAATAGGTGAACAATATCACAATAATATACACAAGTAAGAGTGGAAGCCCAATCCAGAGAAGAAGCTTTCGGACTAAAGGACGTTTGACTTTTACTTTTTCATCTTTCATGAGCCACGTCCTTATAAAATTCCTTATACAAAGGAATTGTGTTGATCAATTTTTGATGCAGCAACTCTTCCGCAACGGTATAATAATCATCTTTTTGCAAAATTCCCCAATTATTAGGATCATCTTCAACCTTGTAGGTCATTGCGATCTCGATAGCGTTGAGCATCCATCTCTGGTGCGAGCGGTTTGTCTGCATATGATATTCTCTGCAATATTTCATGACGATATCGAGTGTTTCTTCTTTGTTCTGGAAAGCATACTCCCAGCCCTTTATTGTGGCATCAATAAAGGTTTTACACATTTCGGGCTCATTTTGAAGGGTTTCTTCTCTACAGTAAATGCCGTCTTCAGGGAAGTTGAGGTCATAATCTGTGAAGAAAAAACTCACCAACTCGTCTTCGTCGATACCGGCTTGCAGTATTTTATGATACTCATTGTAATACATTGCAGAGGTCACATCGATAGCGCCCACAAGGAACCCGTCGATTCGGAATGACTGTGGAATTACCTCGGGCTGAATATTTTGTTTCTGGAAAAATGCAATGGGTTGGATTGAGAAATCTCCGCCCCAGTTACTTACAATTTTATTCTTAAAATCCTGCGCAGTTTCTATTCCGCTTTCTTTTTTGGCAACGAGCATCAGAGATGATTTCTGGAGAAGCTGGCATATGTTCAGGATGGGTTTATTTTCCGAGCGTAGCTTGATTGTCTGAGAAAGCCATCCGGTACAAAACTCAATGCGTTTGTCCAGCACTTCCTGGAGGGGACTGTCCGTGCCATCAGAGAAAAGTATTGTCACATCGACGCCAGCTTCATTATAGAAGCCCTTTTCGTGTGCAACGATATATCCGGCAAATTGTGCTTGAGGAAACCATTGCACCATAAGGGAGATACTCTTCTCGCTCTGACTCAGCAGGGCGTGAGTGCAAAGAAGAATGATACAGAAAAATAATATTATCGGCTTTTTAATTTTCATAAAATCCCTAATATTTTTTGATTATTTATTAACAAGTGTTATTTATTTTTTGTCAGAACCGTCAGTAGTTGTGTCTTCAGCAACTTCATCGAGGCGGGATTTCTGACGATGTGTATATTGCTTGAGCGCTTTGGAAATATCGAGGACATTGAAGATCTCGGTCTGATTTGCCAGTTCCTGGAGTTCTTCTGAAAGTTTTGCAACTGCTTCCCGCTGGAAGCGGAGGGCTTTTGTGAATTCGTCTTTACTTTCAACGCGCTTGTCATCACGGATGCGGAATTTGTGCACTTCGTCTATCGCTTCGCGCTTGATGGTCAGGTCGAGAAATTTCTGTGCATTTTCCATAAAAGGATCGATGCGGTACATGTAGAATGTTACATTTGCCTTGTTGCGCATTTCATCAACGAGTTCGGGACGGGGTCCTATTATCTCGCCTTTGAACTTCAGCCACCAGTCGTCGGTTTTTTCATCAGTCAGCATGATCACAGGTTTGTATGTTGATTTGGCATGTTCAATTGTTTGATGCCAGATAATAAGATCGCGATACTTGTTGATAGCTTTTTTGTCATCTTTATTATGGAATCCTGGTGGAATTTCATCTTCGTAACGCTCATTGCCTTCTTTAAATATCTCTTCAAGGCGTTCTTTCGAGAAATTATTGCCGACTTTTCTCTCTAAAAGATTTGATATTGCTTCCTGAAGTTTGTCGTTTTCAAATAGGGAGAGATATTCCTCTTTTCTTTCATGCAGCTTGAGTTCGAGGTCTTTGAAAATTTTTACAACTTTGTCTATAAGCTGATCTGCAAGAAAGGAATGATCGTCAGAAAGGAGCCGGTTTTTCAGCTCGTCCTGGATTTCTTTCAAGAATTTCTGCAGGTCAAGGTAGGAATCTTCCTGGTGCTCGATAACTTGCAGACGGCGCTGATGATATTCCAAAGCAGCTTGATAGGGGATCCAGATTCGGTCTCCCATCTGTTGAAAAGTATTGAGGATTTCTGTATTTGTTTCTGCTGAATAGCGGTAGAGGTTGAGCAGCACATTTGCATCGAGGACAAATACACTGTTTTCCCACATCCGGGTAAGTTCGGTTTCGGTGGGCTTATAATAACCAACAAATGCATTTCTCATGAATATGCTCCAGCAAAATTTTGCTTATGTGAAATAATTTATTACCACAAATCCTAAAAAGATGTTTATTCTCGTCAATGTTATTCGTACAGCACAAAAAAGTTACCACATGATATCATGACATATATTCGGTATCGTCTAAACTGCATTCGCACTTATGGTGTCTAACTGCCAACGCTATTATGAATTCTTAAATATGTTATCTTTTTACTCAAAATATTCAGAATTAAGTATAACAATCCAAAGCACTTTAATATAATATTTATGATTTTGGCAACTCGAAATATCCTACACTTGTTATTAATAAAAATTTTATTAGGAAATAGTTGACATATACTTTTGTGCTGGTAAAAAAAATAAACTTGATATAATATTTATTGGGTCTTACATCTCCAATAATTAATCAGAAATTATAAGATACAGTAAAGAAATAGGTTTGATATTAACTAAGCCACCCTGACTGTTGAGGCGGGGTGGCTTTTGTATTTTAGGAGTAATATGAAAAAGAAGATTGTAATTATAGTGATGATAATCATGGCGCTTGGATGCTCAACTAGAAATAAAGATAGGTTAATTGTCGGCATCATTAAGCCGTCACTCAATCATTTGCCGTTCGATTTTGGATTGGCTGAAGAAATTTTAGACGAGGAAGAGTACGTTATCAAGGAATTTACTTCAGGTTGGGAAACAAACGAAGCCCTGATTAATGGAAAACTCGATATTGCAGTTATGCCTTTTACCTATACATGGTTAGATGTTTCCAATGGGTATAACGTCAGGATAATCTCTTTTTTTGAACGCGAAAGTGATGGCATAATCACACGTCCAGAGATTAAAGAACTCGGTCATCTCCAAGGCAAAAGAATTGGTGTTCTTCGAGCATCAACTCTCGATATATTTGCAGAACTCATGTCTCAAGATCATAACATCGATATGGAATTTGTTTATTTCCGTACTCCGATGGATATGGCTGCTGCATTATGCTCCGAAGAAGTCGATGCACTCAGCTTTTATGTTCCCTCAATATTCAAATTTGCAGACGATTATAATCTTGTATACTGGTATGGCGATGACCATCCTCTTCATACATGTTGTGATATCTCTGCTACTAATGATGCAATAAAATTTAAGGGCGAATTAATACAAAAATTTCTTAATGGATTAAAAATTGCCATAATGGAGCTTAATAAACATCCAGACCTTGCATATAAAGCTGCTGAAGATTTTTTTGGATTACATTCCCCTTATTCCGAAAACTCTTTGCATCATACAAAATATGTAATGGGATTAAAGGAAGAAATGATGGAATTCGAATTAAGGACATTTAATAAAATGATTGATAAGGGATATGCAAAAAATCCTGTAAGGTTGGAAGATGTATATTTCGAGATTAAATAAATCGAGAATATTAGGAATATTACTCGTTGTTATATTTTTTGCCATTCTCGCTTCTTCGCTTGGGATTTCCTGTAAAGATGTCCTACGAAGTAACATTTCTATCACCCTACTTCTTAAAGATATTCTCATATCTTTCTCACGCGTGACAATTATTTCAGTGGTTGTTTGGTTAATCGGTATATGTGGTGGCTATGTACTTCATCATTCAGCATTGTTAAATGAACTCTTTCTGCCGATTATTAATTTCATTCGTCACATTTCTCCATTTGCGTGGCTTCCATTTGCAATAATTTGGTTTGGGCTGGGGGAGAGGTCGGTTACATTCATCATGTTTATTACCCTTTTTTTTCCCACTCTTATTGCAACTTCCGGTCATTTCTCAGATCTCCCACATGAATATCTTGATGAGGGTCGCGTACTTGGAGCTTCTCAAGTAAAAATGTTTTTTTATATTGAACTTCCTCTTACACTTCCTTCACTATTAAACTTGTTTCGGATAATCTGGGGACTGGGCTGGACGGTAATCATTGCTGCTGAAATGTTAGGGGTTAGTAATGGGATGGGATACAGACTCTTGGATTTTCGGTATCTACTCAAGTATCCGGAAATGTTGATCTATTTTATTATTATGGGTTTTATTGGAGTAATTATTGACTCCCTTATTAAGAAAATGGCTTACTATTATAAATATAATTAGTCTTATCATTTATATATCAAATCCTCTTTTTTTAAATTGCTCTAATAAATTTTTTGAAGAGGGTTCCCATTGCCCCAATTTTCTGCTGATATGCTCTGTCCAGCTATAGGTTTCATAATCAAACTCTTCTTTCCTATCTCCGATAAGACCTATTTTGGCATTCATATTCTTATAATAATTTTGGGATAAGTAGCCATCATCCATTTTTTTCTTTGCACGATTGACAGCATCTTCATCAAATTCGGGATATTCATTCTCAAAGAGCGTGAAATCCAGTGGATAACGGGGTCGTGTGGGAGGATTGTCAGCAGGATAGCCGACAGTCAAACCAACTAAAGGAAATACTTTTTGAGGGAGTTTGAATTGCTCTGCTATTTTGTCTGCATAGTAGGGAACTGCACCGATGTAACAGGTTCCAAGTCCAAGACTTTCTGCAGCGATGATCATATTTTGTGCCATGTAGGCAACATCCTGCAATCCCCAGATCAGGCATGAAAAATCGTTCATGACAACCTTCCAATTTCTTGTTTCCATTATCTT
>Ga0075120_10003426_pt1 | contig 10870 bp, 8 predicted proteins | sample AntAceMetag02UKL_FD_69792 | JGI IMG/M metagenome (GOLD analysis project Ga0075120, IMG submission 69792) | Saline lake microbial communities from Ace Lake, Antarctica - Antarctic Ace Lake Metagenome 02UKL | ecosystem: Environmental > Aquatic > Non-marine Saline and Alkaline > Saline | place...
GCGGCCCAGATGGAAAGATCATCGCCTCTTGACGCTCTTTCAAACTCATCAAGGGCGTTGGCGGAATAGACCGCGTGGAGAGGCTCATATCCTTCCTCGTTTCGGGGGATGACGCAGTCATAATCTTCTCTTCGGGAAATATCCAGCAGTCTCCTGATCAGATCAGCCTGGAGGAAAGGCATATCGCCAGCGGCTACAAATATCTTCTCCCGCGAAGATAATTTCAGGGCGGTATAGATCGCGGCCAGGGGGCCTCGGCCCGGGATCAGATCCTCGACGACTGAAACCTTCGCTTTCCCGGGGAAGTCCTCCCGGTCATTGACTACGACAAGAACCTCCTCGAATATGCCCTTCATCGTATCCACCACCCGATCGATAACCCGTTCTCCACCGATCCGCAGTTGAGCCTTGGGGTAACCTATCCGTCGTCCTTTTCCTCCCGCCAGAATCGCGCCGCAGATATTATTTTCAGTTTTTAACATGACTGGATCAATGAAAGTTTACTCCATGTATGCTTTTTCACTATCGGGCAGCTTCTTCAGCTTGCTGAAACTGAAGACCGGCCCATCGATACAGACAAACTCTCCGGCGATGCTGCAATGGCCGCATTTACCGATGCCGCATTTCATCTGTCTCTCCAGTGTGAGGTAGATGTCTTCTTCATTAAACCCGGTCCGGACCAGTTTTTCGACCGCGCTCTTCATCATTGGGGGTGGGCCGCAGACGAACGCGGTCCCATCTCCCCAGGGCTCACTCTCCTCCCATAGTTCTGTCACCAGCCCGCTCCGCCCCTCCCAGCCAGCTTCAGGGGTTTCCACGATCAGGCGAACTTCCATTCCTTCGATCTCCCCCCAGACTTTGATCTCTTCCTTGAAGCAGATCTCAGCCGGAGTTCCGGCTCCATAAATCAGCACCACCTTCCCGAACTCTTCCCGCTGGTCCAGAACCAGGTCTATCACGCTCTTTAATGGGGCCAGGCCGATACCGCCGGCAATAAAATAGATGTCATTCCCCTTAACTTCATCGAAAGGAAAAGCATTTCCGTAAGGCCCGCGGATGAAGAGTTTCGCTCCCGGCTCAAGCCGGTTAATAGCCCGGGTGAGCTTTCCCATCGTCCGTATAGTTAGTTCGATAAAACCCGGGTGGTGCGGGGACGAAGCTATCGATATTGGGGCTTCCCCCACGCCGAGAAGAGAGACCTGGACAAACTGGCCTGGCTTATGGACGAAAGCCGCCATCAGTCTTTTATCTTCAAAAGCTATCCGGAATGTTCTGGTTTTTGGCCCTTCTTCCCGGATCGACTCGATGATGGCTGGATAAGGAATATATTCGTTCTTCATATTAATTTTTACGAAGTAAAAATTATTGTTTTTGATTCGTGTTGGTTGATTTTCTGGATCGGAATTTTGCGGAAAAGAAATGGGAGATCTCAGCGAAGATCAGAATAACCATTCCCCATTTTTACCCCGCGATGACCGAAGGTCATTTTGCGGGGCCCTATTCCCTATTCTCCAAATTTTCTATAAAAGTCGACATGCCGATATTTACCGGACAGCTGGTAAGGCAGCGGCCGCAGCCGACGCACCCGCTGATACCGGTCTCCTGGTAATCATACTTCAATTTATGCTGATACCGACGGGAAGCACGGAGATGTTTCTTCCGGCGGGGGTTATAGTTGGACGCTTCCCGGGTGTAGCCTTCAAATACGCAGCTGTCCCAGTTCCGGAACCTCGCTCCCTCTTCTCCCTTCACATCATCAAAGACATTGAAACAGGTGCAGGTGGGGCAGACATAAAGGCAGCCACCGCAGTAGATACAGCGCTCGGCGATCTCATCGTATATCTCCCGGGGGACATCATCCGCCCCGACCCGCCGGATAGCTTGATTGAAATCCAGCTTGAGAGTAACGGCTTTCGCCGCCGCCGTTTTTGCATCTTCCGAACGGGTTTGAGTCTCTTCGGCAGCTTCGCGGAAAAAATCATCGAATTCCTCTACAAACTTTTCTCCATTTTCCGAGCCGGCTTCCACCAGATACTCCTCCCCCAGGTCGACCAGCTGGAGGTCGAATCCATCCTCCAGAAAGGGGCCGGTTCCGGTTGATGTACAGAAACAATTCGGAGAAGGGGAAGTGCATCCAATAACTACCGTCAGCCTCCCCTCCATCCGGCTTGTGTAATAGACATCTTCGAAATCCCGCTTAAAAAATTCATCAGCAAATAATATCCCTTTCAAGTCGCAGGCCCGCAGGCCGAAAAGAAGCTTGGGAGAATGGGGTTGCACGGTTGGTCTGATCTCCCCGTTCTTAAATTCAAATAAAGATTCCAGTTGAGGGAAGCCGATATTTTTAGGTGGGATCACCAGTTGATCATAGTTAAGATTCAGGTTAGCGAGCTCGCCGGTGTCATCAAGCCGGACGAACTGAACATCCCCTCCCGCTTTTTCCAGGGGAAGATATAACTCACGGGTTTCGCCGGCGCGGGCAAGAAGATCGTTAATATTCCTCTTTTGTAATATACGATTATTCATATTGATAACATCTGTAGCCGAGGTCGTTGACCTTGGTCCCGGCAGTATTTTTATAAATCTTCTTCGTGTTCGGAGCAGGCCCGGCGATGAACGAAGTTCATTTTGCGGGGTGACCTTCGTGGTTATAATTATCCATGTCCGGCCATTTTCTCGATTTTAACCGCGCAGACTTTATACTCCGGGATCTTCGCTATCGGATCCAGCGCCGGATTGGTAAGAACATTAGCCGCGGCTTCTTTGAAGTGAAATGGGATAAAGACCGAGCCTTCCTTCACCCTCTCCGTAATCTCTACCGAGATCTCAATCGCTCCCCGGCGGGAGGAGACGGTTACTGTTTCCCCCTCGATGATCCCCATCATCTCCGCGTCGAGGGGATTAACTTCGACGTAAGCCTCCGGCACTTCCCGGTCCAGGGTTGAGGTCCGGCGGGTCATCGTTCCGGTATGCCAGTGCCAGTAAACGCGCCCGGTGCTGAGCAGATATGTATATTCCTCATCCGGAAGCTCATCGGGAGGGATATAGATCGCCGGCATGAACATTCCTTTCCCCCGGGCAAACGAATCCTTATGCAGATAAGGAGTTCCGGGATGATCCCGGGAAGGGCAGGGCCACTGCCTCCCGAATGGTTCGAGGCGGTCGCAGTTCATCCCGCCGTAGATCGGGGTCAGCCGGGCGATCTCGTCCATGATCTCCGCCGGCGAGGAGTAACTCATCCCTTTATATCCGCATTTCCCCGCTAGCCCGCGGAGGATCTCCCAATCCGCCCGGGCATCACCGGGGGGTTCAATCGCTTTCCGGATCCTCTGGACTCTTCGTTCGGTGTTGGTAAAGGTTCCGTCCTTCTCCGCGAAACCGGCGGCGGGCAGAACTACATCGGCATACTTCGCGGTATCGGATAAGAATATATCCTGAACCACCAGAAAATCCAGATTCTCCAGGGCCGCCCGGACCCGGTTTGAATCGGGATCGCTGATCGCTGGATTTTCGCCGATGATATAGAGTCCCCTGACATTTCCCTTCCGCGCCCGGTCGAAGATCTCGGTTACTGTCAGGCCGGGGGTCGAGGGAAGATCACTCACCCCCCAGGCTGATCGGAACTTCTTCCGGGCATTTTCATCCCCCACACTCTGGTATCCGGAGAAGACATCGGGGAGCGCGCCCATGTCGCACGCCCCCTGGACATTATTCTGTCCCCGGAGCGGGTTGACCCCGGTGGAAGGGAAACCCACATGTCCGGTCAACATCGCCAGGTTGGCAAGTGACTTCACGTTGTCAACCCCGGTAACATGCTGGGTAATTCCCATCGCGTAGACAATCATCGCCTTTTCGCTCCGGGCGTAAAGCCGGGCGGCCTCGACGAGAATTCGGGCCGGGATACCAGTTATCTCTGCAACATAATCCGGGGTGTAATCCCTGACCGCTTCCTTCAGTTCTTCAAACCCTTCCGTCCTCTCCTCGATGTATTCTCGAGCGTGGAGTCCCTCTCCTATGATCACATTCATCATCCCGTTTATCCAGGCCACGTCGGTCCCGTTATTCTGGCGGAGGTGAATGTCGGCGGATTTTGTCAGTTCGATATTCCTGGGGTCCGCCACGATCAGCGCGGCCGACCGGTCCCGGACCGCGTTGATGATCCGGGATCCGATCAGGGGGTGTTGCGCGGTTGTATCCGAACCGGTCACCAAAAAGCAGTCGGCGTCCTCGAACTCCTCAATCGAGTTGGTCATGGCGCCGGAACCGAACGTTGCTTTCAGGCCCACCACCGTGGAGGCGTGACAGAGCCGGGCGCAATGATCGATATTGTTTGTCTTGAAGACCGCCCGGGCCAGCTTCATCATAAGGAAGTTTTCCTCGTTGGTGGTCTTGGCGGAACTCAAGAAAGCTAGTGAGTCGGGTCCGGTCTCTTCTCCTATCTCTAAAAGTTGGCGGGAGACCAGTTCGAGTGCCTCGTCCCATCCGGCTTCTTCCAGGCGTCCGTTTCTTCTGATCAGGGGGCTGGTCAGCCGATCGAGCTTGTTGACGAACTCGTAGGAGTTCCAGCCTTTCACGCAGAGGGCGCCCCGGGAGACCGGATGTTTTCCGCTCGGATACGAGCCGATTATCCGGCCCTGCTCAGCGTCCAGATAAAGCCCGCAGCCGCAGCCGCAATAAATACAGGTTGTCAGAATTCTACTCACGCGCTTCTCATCTTAATCCGGATTCCTTCAATTTATTGGGAATGGAACTATACTCTCATTTTCCCAGGAGAAAATATTAGCATACCTGATCTTATCTACTAAATCATAATCATCCGCTGGAGTTTGATATGGATTTTAGATGGAAGCTCTGATAATCCCTACAATTGTCATTGCGAGGAGCTTGCGACGAAGCAATCTCATTCCTAAATGTCATTGCGATCCGCCTCAGGCGGAGAAGCAATCTCCGACCCCCTTTCCGCCCTTTTTCCCCTTTCTGAAATCGAGATCGGGACTGAAACAACAGAGTTGCTTTGTAACTTTGCTCAGTCCCCTACTTTTTTTGAATGAGCGGGGAAAATAGTTGACAGATGAAATGGAGTATAGGTCCGGTTTTGCTTGATAAGATTGGTGAGGGAGGATATAGTTATTGTACTTCTGAGAGTTTTGTTAGGCCGATCACGTAACTCCTTGAAATATGAAATATCGGTTCAAAAAAAATTTGTCTAAATTTAATCAACCGCCCGGTTTCCCGGTGGGTTTTTATTTTCTGATTAGCATCAGATGAACCCCAAAGGGGTTCAATATTTCAGCCCGGGGAGAAACCCCGGGAATTCCGTATCAAAAAACAAACAAATGAACCCTGAAATGGTTCAACATCCCCCCCCCGGATATAAGATATTGAATTTCGGGGACACCATAAATAATTCGGCAGCATAACAAAGAAAAATCAATAATAATTAAGTAAGGTGTCCCCGGAATTACTCTGACTTTTTTTACCGAAAGATATTATCGGGCGAGCCAAATGGAAAAGGAAAATAAGGAGAGAAAAATGAAGGGAAAAGTGAAGGGAAAAGTGAAGGCCGTAAAAGTTGAAGTATTGTATTTTTCCACGGCCGGCCCGGCTCATACCGGCGCCGCTGTGGAAGCTGCCTGCCGGAGAGCGGAAGAATTAGGAATCAGGGAGATAGTGGTAGCGACCGCAAGCGGACAAACCGCTCTGAAAACGGCGGAGCAGTTCCAGGGAGGGAAGGTGATCGCGGTAACTTATCACTCCGGAACGGAGATACCCTTTGATGATCCTCTCCCTCCGGGTGCGGCCGAGAAACTGCTGAAAAGCGGGGTGGAAATATTGACCTGCGGTCACGCTCTCAGCGGCGCGGAACGGGCGGTGGAAAAACTCGGGGGCGGTGCTCCGCTTGCTGTCGCGGCGTCGACCCTGCGTCTATTCGGCCAGGGGACGAAGGTTTGCGTCGAGATCGTTCTCATGGCCGCCGATGCCGGACGACTTTCGGGAAATGATGTAATCGCCCTGGGCGGAACTGGCAAGGGAGCGGATACGGCGCTTTTAATCACACCGGCCCACCAGTCATCCATGTTTTCCCTCCGGGTGAAGGAGGTTATCTGCAAGCCGAGGGGTTTTAAATAGAGTTATATCAGGCCAACTCACCGATTTCTTCTGACAGGAACTTAGAGAGAGTTCTAAAAGGACCAGTAGCAAATCGCATGGAGACGCAAGAAACAATCGAGAATGGCGATATGATGGTCTGCCCGAACTGTATGACCCATAATTCGCCTATGACAGAGTTCTGTAAGAGTTGCGGATATCCGATCGGACAATATGTGACAGTAGATCCGATAAACAGGATACTTTCACAAGGATGGCTTTATAGAAAGGCTGTATCCGGACGCATAACTACCTTCGGATTCTTGGGGATGTGGATAATATTCGGCAGTTATATTTTCACTATGCTGATATATGGGATTCAAGTCGGCATATATCGGGATGGAGGAAAAATTCTACGATGGTGGCCACTTGGTTTGACTCTAATAGCGTATATCGCGATCCTTTACCGTGTAACCAAAAACTACCTTAGATTTAAGAGGGAAACGGCAGCGGCCGAAGTGAACGACGCGAAAAATACCGGAGATGAATGGGTCTGCACCAACTGTAACGCGACTGTAGAAGAGAATGCTACTATCTGCCCAAACTGTGGGGAAGATGTGAGCGAAATTGAAGAAGATTAAAGGAAGATATGACCCTGATTTTTCAAGTCGGTAAAGAAGGAGGGATATGAAACCGCGTTATCTAACCAAGGGCCGCTTCAAACTGGCAAGCGAGTGCCCACGTAAACTGTATTATTTCGCGCATGGCGACACTTATCCAAGTACGAAGAAGGATGACGATTTCCTGCAAGCTCTTGCCGAAGGAGGGCAGCAGGTCGGCGCACTTGCGCGCTGCTACTTTCCCGGTGGAGAACTCATATCGACCCTGGACTACGACGACGCAGTGCAGCAGACCAACGAACTGCTGAAACGCCAGGATGTGATCATATATGAGGCCGCGATTCGCCATGGAAATTTCTTCCTGCGTGTGGATGTCCTGGTGAAGAATGGCGATGAGATCGAGTTGATTGAGGTTAAGGCCAAATCCTATGACCCGAACGAGACGGCGTTCTTCGGGAAACGCCATCCCGACAAACTGGCTGCAAAATGGGTCCCGTATCTCGACGATATTGCTTTTCAGACATGGGTGACACGTCAGGCTCATCCGGAGTGGCAGGTGCGGCCTTTTCTGATGCTCGTCGATACCACGAAGGTTGCCGATGTGGACGGGATTCACCAACTCTTCCGCATTAGCCAAGACAGTGGAGTAGAACTGACTGACGAGCCTACGGCCCAGCGTCTTGGCCGGCACCTTCTGGCCAAGGTGGATATGGCAACCGAGGTGGAGGCGCTGATCGAGGGCACGGCGATTGATCCCGCCAAAGACCCGCTCAACAGTCGACCGATGCATGATCGTGCGGAGCAGTATTCAGCGATTTATGATAATGACGAACGCTACAAGGCCGATCTGGGGGCTTGGTGCAAGAAGTGCGAGTATCGCGCTAGCGAAGAAGAACTCGCCAGCGGCAAGAAGAGCGGATACATTGAGTGCTGGCGCGAACAGCATGGTCCCGACTTTAATCCCAAAGATCCCCATGTTTTCGATATTTGGAACTTCCGTAATTCCGACCGATTGTTGGCAAACGGTATCTATCGTATGGCCGATGTCACCTCCGGTGACCTCAACGACCGCCAGGCTCTGCAGGTCGATGTGACTCTTGGCCGGCAAGCCGGCCTGGAGGCGATATCACCGCAACTCTTTGAAGAGATGGACCGATGGAATTTTCCGTTGCACTTTGTCGACTTTGAGACGATCATGCCGGCGATCCCTTTTCATTCCGGAATGCATCCCTACCAGAATCTGGCCTTTCAGTTCTCCTGTCATCATCTGGATTCGGATGGCCGCGTAACCCACGATGAGTGGTTAAGCACGGATGCCGGCGAGTTCCCGAATTGGGCCTTCCTCGTGGCTTTGCGAAACTCTCTCGGCAAGAGCGGCACAATCTTCCGGTACGCAAACCACGAAAATACGATCCTTAACCACCTGCGTGAGCAGTTGCAGTCGGAGTGCCGGCCGGTTCCGGACGGCTTCGATGCGGCTGACTACTGCGAGTGGATCAAATTAGTCACAAAGGGTGGGGATCGGGTCATGGTGGATATGTGCGACCTGGTTCGTAAGCATTACTACCACCGTAGCATGCGAGGGTCCAATTCCATCAAGGCGGTGCTGCCGGCGGTCCTTTCCGACAGTAAGCGTCTAGAGGAACTCTATGCAAAACCACTGGAGTACGGCACCAACCTGAAAGGCATGACGCTATGGCATCGTGACAATGTCACTGGCCAGATCAAGAATCCTTATAAGTTGCTTCCCCCGCTCTTTAACGATATTGATCCTGACCTGATCGATTTCCTGGACGGAGATGGTGAAATCCGAGAAGGGGGAGCGGCGATGACCGCGTGGGCTCGAATGCAGTTCTGCCAGATGAGTCAGGAGGAGAGGGGAGCCATTGCAGCTGGTTTGCTGCGTTACTGTGAGTTGGATACTCTGGCTATGCTTATGATCTATCAGCACTGGGATTATCGACGGTCTTAAATAAAAGAAGAAGGGGATACCAAAATATTAAGTTTGACTAAGTGGGGAGCAGGTCCGCCAGGTCCACAAAGTAATTCAGGAGCGATTAAAGAAATATAGGTAGTTGGATAGAAGAATTAAAAGAATTTTGCCCGGCTTCAAACTTAGTAATTGGGGTTTGACCCTGATTATTTTTCGTCCCGCCCCCGGGTGCAACCCGGACCCCAACGGGGTCCCACATCTCAGCCCCGGGTCTTACCCGGGGAAGAAAGCCTCCATCCATAAAATCCACCCCCACCCCAACGGGGTGTAACATTATTTTACCTTGATATATTTATGCAATAAACGGTAGCCGCACCTTTTAAGGTGCGCAGCCTGAAGTCTGAGAAGCTGAGCCAATCCCTCGGTCAGTCCGCGAACAAAAACCACCCTTAGAGGCGTTTTTTGGGGTCAAAAAACGCCTCTAAGCCAAATATTCGGCCCGATTTTATAGATAAACAATTGCTATCCAACATGTTAGTGTGGTCCGACCCCCTTGTCATGCTTGAAATTATCTGAGTGTGTGCCTGGCCGGGAAGATACATGAGTTTTTCGGGATTCTATGGTGTTCCAACAAAACGCTTGAATGAGCAAGTTAAAAGGAATAAAGAGCGTTTCCCAATGGACAGATGAAGGTTTCCGGGCTAACTTAGTTTGGAATAGGGAATAGATAGTATAATCCCGCGGGGATGAGCTGATTGTCCGAGAGAATATCAGGGAAATGATAATACATAGACTAAAACCACAGAAAGAAGCAACCGGTATTCCCGTATTCGCGGTATGCACCTTCCTGCTTCTGGCCGTGATACTGACCCTGCCGGTTCCGGCGGGAGCCTGGGGATTTGGCCAGCACCGGGTCATCGCCAGGATTGCGGAAAAATACCTGACCGCGGAGACCAGGGCGGAGGTGCTGGCAATCCTGGGCCCGAATATCACATTGAGCGATGTATCGGTCTGGGCCGACCTGGTCAAGGAGTCCCGACCCCATACACGGCCGTGGCATTATATAAACTACCCCCTGGAATTGGATGAGCCGGACTTCGACGTTATGGACACTCCGCAGGGAAATGTTCTCGCCGCCATCGAGACCCGGATCGCTATCTTGGAAAATCCCCAATCCAACCGGGAAAGCCGGGAAGAGGCTCTCAAGTTTCTGGTTCATCTGGTCGGAGATATCCATCAGCCCCTCCACTGCGGTATCTTGGAAGACCGGGGAGGAAATACAATCCGGGTGACATGGAGGGGGGAATTGTCCAACCTTCACGCGGTCTGGGACTCGGGACTCTTCCCTGTTGAAGACGCCCAGGTCAACCGGCTGGCAGAATCCCTGGTCGAAGATATCTCGCCGGAGGAACGCGAGAAAATAATGAAGGGAACTCCTCTCAACTGGATGGTTGAGTCGCACCGGTTGGTCAAGGAGACCTGTTCCCCGCAACAAACCCATTCCGCATCCCCGGATTCAAAGCAGACCCGACCACAACTGTCAGGAAGGTATATCCAGAGAAATCGTCCGATCGCGGAACGGAGGGTGACGGAAGCCGGGCTGAGACTGGCCTGGCTGCTCAATAATATTCTGGCCGCACCCGCGGCCCTTCCTCCCGGGACGCCTGAGCCAAAAGTCCAGTTTTAACCAGAAGACTGAAAAAAACAGGGAATAAAAACAGGGTCACACCCCAATTAACTTACTCCGATAGCACGGCCGCCAGGTCCACAAGATCATTCAGGAGAGATTAAAGGAAGATATATAGTTGGCCGCAAGAATTAAAAGAATTTTGCCCGGCTTTAAACTTAGTATTTAGGGTTTGACCCTCATTTTTTTCAATCTCTCTTTTAAAAATATGCTGTATGCTGAGCGCGGGTATCTGAGGGGGAATATCTGGAATGCCCGGATCTAAATAAAAGGGGGTTATCACGAATTTAGGAATTGGCTTTACTTCTGCCGGTTGTTTTATCGGGATGATCAGCGCTCCCGCCTTTTGCTTACTTTTAGGGATAGCCGTTGGAATCATTCTACTGATTCGCCTTTGTGTCAGTATGAGTAGGAAGATGAACGACGAGCATAGGAAGATAGAAAAGGCGACCGGGAGACCGTGGTGGGATCAAAAAGAGGAAGATATGAAATGCCCCCGGTGCGGAAGCAATGGTCTTGATGAGCTATCCAGGATAGTCAATA
>Ga0075120_10003428_pt1 | contig 10865 bp, 13 predicted proteins | sample AntAceMetag02UKL_FD_69792 | JGI IMG/M metagenome (GOLD analysis project Ga0075120, IMG submission 69792) | Saline lake microbial communities from Ace Lake, Antarctica - Antarctic Ace Lake Metagenome 02UKL | ecosystem: Environmental > Aquatic > Non-marine Saline and Alkaline > Saline | place...
TAATTCGGCCCGACAAAGGTAAGATGAATTTCGTCAATGAGTTCATCATTTGAATAAACCCCCAGTTCTATTGGAATTTTTCCATTTACATCGGAGTTATCGAGATAAACAAAAAACACTCCCTCAGTTGAAGCAGCAGGCTGAACTATCATATCGCCGGCAGCCATAACAATCTTGCCCTGATGTGACATTAACTTGATCTCAATCGGGAATTGCTCCCGGCGTTTATTAACTACTTTTATGTTATATAGATTACTGATTTTGCCATCGTCCTGCTGCTGGAACAACAATCCCGGAGTTCTCAAAATTGTCGCCTCCACATCAGACCTGCTAAAAAGCAACACATTTAAAAAAGTAAAAAGTGCCAGCAATACTGCGATGTAAGCGATTAACCTTGCGTTGAGCTTCAATTTTTGGCCTAACGAAATTCCCTTTTCAGAATCAAACCTGATTAATCCCCAAGGTTGCCCTACCCTATCCATAGTTTTATTACAAGCATCAATACAGGCAGTGCAGTTTACACATTCCAGTTGGGTGCCATTGCGGATATCAATTGCCGTTGGACAAACGTCAACGCAAGCCTTGCAATCGATGCAATCACCCTTTTCGGCTTCTTTGCGATTTTCCCCTTTTTTGTAATTACCCTTTGGCTCACCTCTAATATAATCATAAGCTACAACAATGGTATTTGAATCTAATAAAACACTTTGCAAGCGTCCATAAGGGCACATCATAACGCAAACCTGCTCGCGGAACCAGCTATAAACAAACATCAGAAAACCTGATAGAACCATCATTCCGATGAAAGCCGCTCTATTTTCGGAAATGGGCTCCTGCATGATTTCGAATAGCCTGTCGGTGCCAAGCACCCATGCAAACAGTGTATTTGAAATGAGCAGTGCCAAGAGAGCGAATATGCTGAATTTGATCAGGCGTTTCCAGATTTTCTCAAAGTTCCAGCCCTGCTTTGCCAACCTGCGTTGCTTGTTTGCATCACCGTCAATAAAATATTCTACTTTCCGGAAAAGCATCTCCATGAAAACAGTTTGAGGACAGGCCCATCCACACCATAAGCGGCCCAGTGATACTGTAAATACAACGATAAATACCATTACTGTAAGCATCAGTATCGCAAAAAGGTAGCTATCCTGAGGCCAGAATAATTGTCCAAACAGAATAAACCTCCGGTTGACAATATCAAACAGAAATAAAGGCTCGTCGTTTACCTTGATAAATGGTGTGATAAAGAAAACTGCCAGTAAAACCCAGGATACTATCAGCCGGTAATTGTGAAGTTTCCCTGAAGGCTTTTTCGGAAATACATATTTGCGGTTTCCGTCCTGATCTATTGTAGCAATGCTATCGCGAAAGGATTCATCTCTTTTAATTTCTTTTGCCATGAAAGTAGGATAAATTAAAAAATTATTTTCATTTTTTTAGTTGGACAGAGTTTTACAAAATGGAATGGCTACCTCCGTTATCCAGCCATAGCTATTCCTAATTTAATTTCGTAAAATGTGATTATTTAGCTACTTACTATCAATTCCATTCAAATAGCCTCTATCATATGCCCCCTCTAACCTGCCTAGCCGGCAAGGCTGGATCTCCCTCGAGGGAGAGGATGCCACCGCACTTGCTGCAATAGTCGCTCGTGCGGCTGGTCTCCCTTCCCTTTAAGGGGAAGGGGCGGGGATGGGGTAATAAGGGTTTGGTAGATAATCCATGAACCTAAACAATTACGATCTTTCTTTGATTTATAAATTAAGATTAAGGATTGTTGATTTTCAATTTGATAGAAATGTGCTTTCATCTTAAATCAAAAATCACCAATCATCAATCAAATTATTAATGATGATATTCAAACCAACATTATTCTACCAGCACTCCTTGTGGTTCCTTCGCATTTGGCGGATCCGACCCTACTAGTTTAACAAGGATGTAGCTACTCACCTGGAGCATCTGTTCATCATTGAGCTGGTCCTTGTAGGGCGTCATACCTTTGGCAGGCACACCCACTTTAATAGTATTAAATACATCTTCGATTGTACCCTTACCGTGCAGCCAATATTTGTCAGTCATATTTGGCCCAATGGCATTTCCTTCGCCAAGTGCGCCATGACACGTTGCACAAAGTTTTTCCTGATAGATTTTCTGCCCAACTGCCAGGTTATCATCATCAGTAAAAACTACCATTGCCAGCTTACCCGGGTCATTTTGCTTTTTCTCCAGCTTTGCTTCGGCCTTGGCCATTGAACGTTCATACTCGGCATCTTGCAAATCACCCAAACCATATACGTGGTAATACACAAAATAAACCACCGAAAAAATTACTGAGATGTACCAAAGATAAAGCAACCACGGTGGAATTGGGTTATTGAGCTCCTGAATGCCATCAAATTCATGTCCTAATGGCTTGCCGTCGTATTTAACTTTTTTATTATTATTTTCCATTTTATAGATCGGTATTATTGTTTAAATTCTCATTTTTTTCAATACCATCATCCTGCGGGGCATCGGCCATGTCTTTAACAAATCCTTTGTCCAAATGATAAATGTAATATATCAGGGAAAGGAAAAAGCTAAAAAAGATCACTAATCCAATAATTGGCCATATGGCGATACCTTCAGCGCTTTCGAGATAATGAATGACGATTCTCATATTCGTGTAGTTTATCTATCGTATTGTTCACCCTGGGGTGCTTTTGCATTTGGTGGATTGGTTCCCTCGAGTGACATCACATAACTTGTGAGGCCAACCATTTGTTCTTCCGAAAGCTGTTGCTTCCACGACTGCATTCCTTTAAGAATATTACCTTCGGCAATCAAGGTATAAATATCTTCGGGTTCACCCCCGCTAAGGTAGTAATTGTCGGTAAGGTTTGGCCCAATTGGGTTGCCCTCTCCCGACATACCGTGGCAGGCAAAGCAATGTTTTACATACAATTCTTTGGCCGAAGCTAAAGCTGCTGCATCAGTAGGAAGTGGCATTGGAAGACCAAGTTCAAGTTTTTCAGGCATCTTGGCTGCATGTTCAGATGACTCTGAAATATCGCGGCCAAGTCGTTGTAAGTAGGCAATCAATGCAACCAACTCTTTTTGGGGTTCAATTTCAATTCCCGATGCTTTCAAGTTTTCCGATATTTCAGTAGCCTGTTCCATCAGGACTGCAACACATATTTCATCATAACCTTCGGGATAAGGTACGCCAAGCGTTTGCATTACCCTGATTTTTACTGGTGTAACTTCCAGATCCACATCCTTTTCAGCCAGCCATGGGTAAGGTGGCATAATTGATTGGGCGTTCATACCCTGAGGGTTTATCATGTGATTATAATGCCACGAATCAATTTTGTACATCTTTCCGGTAACCACACCTGTTCGTGCAAGGTCTGGCCCTGCGCGTCGTGAGCCCCAAAGGAAAGGATGGTCGTAAACAAACTCCCCGGCCTTTGAATACTCGCCATAACGCTCGGTTTCCGAACGGAAAGGACGCACCATCTGCGAGTGGCATTCTACACAGCCTTCAGCAATGTATATATCACGGCCTTCCAGCTCAAGCGGAGTATATGGCTTCACGCTTTCGATGGTAGGTATATTTGATTTAATCAAATACATGGGAACAATTTCTACAATACCCCCGATGAGGATGGCAACCAAAACCCAAAAAGTAAAAAGTACTGGCTTCCTCTCTAACCACGGACCAACTTTTTCGCCAAAAATCCGCTTTTTAGGTAACTTTTCAAGCGCGGGTGCTGATGCCTCTTCGTTGGCCTGAAAGACTCCTGAAGCGGCAGTTTTGAATATATTATAGACGAACAGCAAAGCTCCCACAAAATACAATGCACCACCAAAAATACGCGTGTAATACATTGGCATGAGCTGGGTAACTGTTTCCAGGAAGTTTGGATATGCAAGGTATCCGTCAGGGGTAAATTCTTTCCACATCAAACTTTGTGTAATGGCTGCCCAATAAAGAGGTACAGCATAGAAAAGGATACCGAGGGTGCCTAGCCAGAAATGGATATTGGCCAGTTTCTCGGAGAATAATTTTGTTTTGAACATTTTAGGGAACAACCAATAGAACATGGCAAAAGTTAAGAAACCATTCCAGGCCAAAACGCCAATATGAACGTGTGCGATAGTCCAGTCGGTGAAGTGGCTGATGGCATTCACATTTTTCAGCGAAAGCAAGGGCCCTTCAAAGGTTGACATACCATAACCGGTAATAGCAACAACCATAAACTTCAACAAGGCCGAATCACGAACTTTATCCCAGGCACCGCGTAAAGTTAGCAAACCGTTCACCATACCACCCCATGATGGGGCAATCAGCATCACCGAGAATATCACACCAAGGGTTTGTGCCCAATCGGGTAAAGATTGATACAATAAATGGTGCGGGCCAGCCCAGATATAGAGAAATATCAAAGCCCAAAAGTGAAGGATCGACAGCCGGTACGAATATATCGGACGATTGGCCGCCTTGGGCAGGAAGTAGTACATTAATCCCAAATATGGCGTGGTAAGGAAAAACGCAACCGCGTTGTGCCCATACCACCATTCAACCAGGGCATCCTGAACACCGGCATAGAGCGAATAACTTTTCCACAAGGTAACCGGAAGTTCGAATGAGTTGACAACATGCAACACTGCAACAGTGATAAAGGTGGCGATATAAAACCAAATGGCAACATACATGTGCTTCACCCGCCGTTTCAATATGGTACCAATCATGTTCCATCCAAATACCACCCAGATAATTGTGATAGCAATGTCGATTGGCCATTCAAGCTCGGCATACTCTTTTGAAGTTGAGAAACCCATAACCAAAGTAATTGCCGCTGCAACAATAATTAATTGCCATCCCCAAAAGTGAATCCAGCTCAATGTATCGTTGAACATCCTGGTTTTAAGCAATCGCTGCAAGGAGTAGTAAACCCCGCAAAAAATGGCGTTGCCCACAAAAGCAAAGATTGTTGCATTGGTATGCAATGGCCGCAATCTTCCGAAAGAAGTGTATTCCAGGCCGAGGTTAAAAACCGGGAAAGCCAACTGCAAAGCGATCAACAGGCCAACCAACATACCCACAACTCCCCAAAGAATGGTTGCATAGCCAAAATACTTTACAATTTTGTTGTCATACGAAAAGTGTTCGTGTTCCATGTTTATTTAATTTTCGTGTAAATTATTTTCATCTTTATTCTCTTGTGTAAGCTTATTTTCAGTTTCGCTTTCCTTTTTCAGGATAACTTCCTTATCATCAACACCATTTTCATCATCAAACAATATCCTCACCGAGGGGGTGTAGTCATCCTCGAACTGCCCACTGCGCACTGCCCAAAAAAAAGCAATGAGAAATGCGGAAGCCAGGGTTAGACTGATGATGATTAAAACAAATAATATGGACATATGTAATTTGGTATCTGATTACTGAATTAGCAAAAATAGTACGAAAATCTTTTTATCCATATTTGAAGGCTACAAATTGGTTAATTTTTAGGGGTTCTAAATAGAAAGTGCGTTGGGCGCTTGGAGTCCCGAAAAGTAGAAAATTTTCAATTTTCGTAGCTTTTCGAGGATGCTCCTAAAACTATGAAATCATAGATTTTTGGTTTTTCGGCATTTGACGTTTGGCGTTTGATATTTTTCTGAGTTCTGCGTATCAACTTCTGGCTTCCAATTTCCAAATACCGTCTACCGACGAAGGAGAGGATGGCGACCTTTGAAGGTGTGTCGTGATAGCCTAGTATCGCACCAATTTTTCCAACAGATTGCTTCGCTTCGCTCGCAATAGTCACGGTTCTTTGAAAACCAATTTGAATGAGGCTATAGTAGCACCGGACTTTGCGAGGAACGCAGTGACGCGGCAACCCGCCTCCACTTTGACAAAACTTCTTAGTACCCAATTCAATAACAAAAACAAATTCTAAAAATAAAACATCATTAACAAATAAAAATTTACAAAGCCTATAAATGCCAGCGAAAGGATTCCCGCAACCGCGAGGGCGATGGGCATGCCACGCATTCCTTTGGGGACGTCCATTAATTCGAGGTGCTCGCGTAAGCCGGCAAAGAGAATCAGTGCAAGTGCAAAACCCGGAATTACCAATGGCATAAATAGTCCCTTCTACGAGTGCATTCTTTTTGGATGGCCGGGTCACAGGCCATATTTACATCTCGCTGGTAGTGATGCCCTCTAGTAAAATAAATAGTCAAGAATTTGGTAGTGTTACCTAATTAGGTAACTTTGCAATATGAAAGAAAATTTTTCAAGAAATATCTTTTATTACAAGGAATACTATTTGGGCTTTTACAAAACTCTGGATGTTGATGTTAAAAAGAAATTTAACTGGACCCTGAAATTAATCGCAACACTTGAAAGAGTTCCTGCAAAATATTTTAATCATATTAAGAATTCATCTGGCCTATATGAAATTAGGGTAGAAGTTGGGAGTAATATTTTTAGGGTATTTTCATTTTTCGACAAAGGAAAAGTGATAATTTTAATTAACGGATTTCAGAAAAAATCTCAAAAAACTCCAAAAAAAGAAATTGAAAAGGCTGAGAAACTTAAAAAACAATACTTCGATGAAAAAAACAGGAGATAATAACTTAACTTCATTTGCTGACCACCTGGATGAAGAATACGGAAAAAGAGGAGCAGAACAAAGAGAAAGCTTTGAAGAAGGATTTGAAGCATTTAAACTTGGAGTAATGCTTCAGGAATTAAGAAAGAACAATGGACTGACACAAGAACAACTTGCCCAAAAATGTGGAACGACTAAGACTTATATTTCACGCATCGAAAATAACGCCTCCGACATAAGACTTTCAACACTTATGAGAATAGTTAGGGAAGGATTTGGCAGGCATCTCAAATTAAGCCTTGACTTATAATAATATCAGAACATCTTCCCCTCGTTCCTTGGGGCTGGCCTTACTCCGTAAAAATTATTCGGAGGCAATTTGAAGGAAGGATTTGCGAGCAGGTGAGAACTGCAAGGGGTCATCGGCGATGAAGTGTTTCATGGAAAATTACCATGAGGAACAATTAACCATCATTACACAATTTGCTCATTTTTTTCGCTGGCAAAAATACTTTTATTCATCAATCCAATTCTCAATGCTAATTCCATCAATTCGTTCAAACTCACGAGTATTTCTAGTTACCATTGTCATGTCATTCACAATTGCTGTTGCACCAATAAATAAATCTAAATCTCCTACTGTCTTTCCAATTGATTTTAAGCGAGCCTTTTCTTTTCCAGAAACTTTAAGTGAATTTAAAATCGGTATGATTTCTATCTTTTTAGCAAAATTATCAACAACTTTCATATTCTTTTCAGTTTGCTGACTTTTTGCTGCTCCATAAATTAATTCTGCCAATGTAATTTCACAAATTGCAAGATTTTTAAATCCAATTTTCTCAATCCGTTCCTTTATACCGAATTGTCCTTTAAAATAATGGATACAAATATTAGTGTCAAGTAAATAATCCATTAAAATTCTTCTATTTCTCGGTTCGTTATTCTGTCTGCACGCAATTCTTCAATTATTTCATCGGCAGTTCTGTCGTCAACCCAAGCACCAAAACAAGATGAAAAATCTCTTTCTTTCTTTGTTTCATTTCCGATTGATTGAGTCAATTTAATAATCAAATTCTTTTTGGATTCATTATCCCAATTTTGCATAAACTGAAAGTAATTATCTACTTTTCTATCTTCTAAGGCTGTCTGCATATTTATATTATTTTTCCTCAAAATTACATTTTTTTGTCAAATGATCATTTATGCAATTCTGTTCTTGTGTTGTTTTCCAACAATGCGTATAACATGCATTGTTGGTTTTTGACGGGTAATCCAGTGCGCAGCGTATTGTTGCTACACCGCAAATTCTCTGCCAGCTGGCAGATTGACGAAAAATTTGAAATATTGGATTAACGAATTGGCTCAGTACAAACTTGAATATTTTGTACTTTTAACCCCGAACTACAGTTGCCAATACGTTCAAGATAATCCGGTAATTAAAAACCTATTTCTAAATCGAAACCAAATTAGCAAATCCCATAAATGCCAGCGAAAGGATTCCGGCAACAACAAGTGCGATGGGCATTCCGCGCATCCCTTTGGGGACATCCATTAATTCTAAATGCTCGCGTAAGCCGGCAAAAAGGATCAGCGCTAAAGCAAAACCTAACGAGTTACCAATGGCATAAATAGTTCCTTCAACAAGCGTGAATTCCTTTTGGATGGTTAACAATGCGACACCAAGAATTGCACAGTTGGTAGTGATCAATGGCAGGAAAACCCCTAAAGCCTGGTACAATGGTGGACTCACCTTTTTCAGGATAATCTCGACAACCTGCACCAGTGAAGCGATAACGAGGATGAAGGAAATGGTCTGTAAAAATCCAAGTCCGAATGGGTCTAGAATGTAGTTTTGGATAAGCCAGGTGATAATGGTAGCAACGGTCATTACAAACAACACAGCGCCGCTCATGCCGCTTGCAGTGGTAAGTTTTCCTGACACACCCAGGAAAGGACAAATTCCCAAAAAGTTCGCCAGCACGATGTTGCTAACAAGTACAGTTCCTATGATTATGATAATATATTCCATAACTTCAATTTTTTACAGATTAAGCCTTTTTTGTAAATTGGTTGATGAGGGCAATTAAAAAGCCAAGGGCTATAAACGCGCCCGGTGAAAGGATGAAAACAAGGATGCCATCAGCCTGGATGAATTTGTATCCGAAAACCGAGTAGTTCCCAAATATTTCCCTGACCGCCCCCAGCATGGTAAGCGCCAAAGCAAAACCAAGTCCCATTCCCAAACCATCAATGATTGATGAACCGATTGTATTTTTAGAAGCAAAAGCTTCGGCACGGCCGAGTACCACACAGTTTACAACGATAAGCGGAATAAATATACCCAACTGCTCATGGAGTGCAGGAACAAATCCTGCCATACTTAAATCGACTATGGTAACGAAAGAGGCAATTACTACAATAAAAGTCGGAATCCTGACCTTACTTGGTATCAGGTTTTTGATGAGTGCGATAACAAAATTGGACATCACCAAAACAAAAGTGGTGGCCAAACCCATGCCCAGTCCATTAATTGCCGAATTGGTAACAGCAAGCGCAGGACACATACCCAACAGCATCACAAACACAGGGTTCTCCTTAAAAAATCCTTTCGTAAAATTTGTCATTTGATTCATTATAGTTCCCCCTGATTATTTATTATCTTTTTTGTTTTCTTCCCAGGCACCATAAGCCCGGTTTACTGCATCGCAAAAAGCTCTTGAAGTAATCGTGGCTGCAGTGATGGCATCAATTACACCGCCATCTTTGCTTACTTGAATTCCGGTTTTCCCGAAATCAGCCAGGTTTCTTCCTACAAACTGATCTTTAAAAGGTGGCAAAGCCATTTTGGTCCCCAAACCTGGTGTTTCCTTTTGTTCTAAAACTTCAGTATTGATAATCTTGCCTTCGTTATCAAAACCAACCATAATTTTAAACAAGCCACTGTAACCTACATAAGTATAGGTATTAACAGCAGTCCCGATTTCAGCACCATCCTTTATGCCTTTAAACATGCTTAGCGAGTCTTTCCCGTTTAGTGGCATCACCCTGACTTCGTCGTAACTCGTAAATCCGGGCATAACCTGCTCGATGGCTCTTTGCTGCTTCATACGGGCAACCTCAGCTATGGGGCCTTTTGTTAAGTTGTACACTGCACTTGCCGCCAGTGAGGACACCGCTGTAACAATGAGCAGTGTTAAAAACATATTCAAAAATGTCGATTCTTTTTTTGCCATGATCAATTGGAATATTTTGAATCTTGTATTGTTTACTAATTTACTTTCCTTGAATCCAGGGCCGCTATCCCCTCCTATGTCGGGGCTTGCATCCCTTTCTAACTTCCGTCTTCCGTCTTCCGTCTTCTGATTTCCGTCTTCCGTCTTCCGTCTTCTGACTTCTGATTTCTGATTTCCGTCTTCCGTCTTCCGTCTTCTGACTTCTGACTATCACCGGCAAAATCAACCAGGGCCGCTATCCCCTCCTTTGTCGGGGCTGTCATCCCTTTCTAACTTCCGACTTCTAACTTCCGACTTCTAACTTCTGTCTTCCGACTTCTGACTTCCATCTCCCGTCTTCCGACTTCTGACTTCCATCTCCCGTCTTCCGACTTCCGTCTTCCGTCTTCCGTCTTCCGTCTTCTGACTTCCGTCTTCCGACTTCTGACTTCCGTCTTCCGTCTTCTCTCATCCTCCAAAGAACTTTATCTAAAAAATCTATTTCTTTACTGCTTTAACCTGCCCAAACCTTGCGGGTTTGAAACTATTGTTGATAATTGGTGCAAAGGCATTCATAATTAAAATAGCGAAAGAAACACCTTCGGGGTAACCGCCCCAAAACCTGATCACCATTGTTATTACCCCACAACCAATCCCATAAATTACCATTCCTTTATTCGACATCGGCGAACTCACCATATCAGTAGCCATAAAAAATACACCCAGCATCAAACCACCTGTCACCATATGGAAAAGTGGATTCGCATAATAACTTGGATCGACCAGCCACATAATCCCTGCAAAAGCAAAAGCTGAGCCCAGGTAAGCCACAGGAATATGCCAGGTAATCACTTTACGGACAAACATAAAAACAGCACCGAGTATTAATGCGATGGCTGAAATCTCTCCCATAGAGCCACCTTGAAATCCTATCAATTCGTTGAGGTAAGTTGGCATTTCGGGTGCAACCATAATATCTGTAACAGTTTTATTGGCCAACAAACCTTCCTTTAAAATTCCTAAGGGTGTAGGTCCTGTAATTGCATCCGTTAGGGCCGTAGGGAAT
>Ga0075120_10003430_pt1 | contig 10861 bp, 11 predicted proteins | sample AntAceMetag02UKL_FD_69792 | JGI IMG/M metagenome (GOLD analysis project Ga0075120, IMG submission 69792) | Saline lake microbial communities from Ace Lake, Antarctica - Antarctic Ace Lake Metagenome 02UKL | ecosystem: Environmental > Aquatic > Non-marine Saline and Alkaline > Saline | place...
AAATTTGAAAACAATCGAGTTTCTGACACTTCCTATTTTACCAATGGATGCGCCTCAAGCTCTATTGCAGGTTCTTTTGCAGCAGAACTGACCCTGGGCAAAGACCCGGATGAGATTACCGATATTACAGGAGAAATGGTTTTAAATGCAATTGGCAGGCTGCCTGATAAAGATCTACATTGTGCAACCCTTGCGGCAAGAACAGTTCAGGAAGCACTAAGCTGTTATATGAGAAAAAAAGGATGATGTGATGGCAGTATACAGCTATGGTGAAAGAATCCCAAAAATTGGAAAAAACTCATATATCAGCGATTCTGCAAGGGTCATTGGTGATGTAACCATTGGTGAGGGTTGCTATATTGGGCATGGTGCCATTGTCAGAGGAGATTATGGGAAAATTATAATTAAACCTGGAACTGCCATAGAAGAAAATGCTATTCTCCACATCAAACCCAATGGTATTCTGGAATTAGAGGAAAGCGTTACAGTGGGCCATGGGGCTATTATACATGGCAAGAGAATAAAATCCCATGCTGTCATCGGCATTGGCTCTGTTCTTGGTTTTGATGTCGTCATTGGATCATGGGCTATTGTTGCTGAAGGCTGTGTTGTGCCGCAGAACACAATCATTCCCGATGAAAAAATTGTTGGTGGAGTCCCTTTCAAAATCATTGGAGATGTCCAGCAAAAGCATAAGGATTTCTGGATATATGGAAAACAGCTTTATGTTGACCTTGCCAGAGAATACCCTGAAAAATTTAAAAAACTAAACCAATAGCCAGTCAAAAGTTCAATGGAACTGTTTTTAGATTTAAGCCAACACTGCATTGAGACAGCGGCTAAAAAAAATAAGGCGATTCTTGTCATCTCACAGCATTTAAAAAACATGCATATTTGTTTCAATAAGACACTCTTTTATCCTGTCTGGAAAAACCAATAAACTTTAAAATGCCGGGATTGGCATTTTGGATAAATAGATCAATTCATCGAAAGATATTACAGCTCCCAAAGACTGCGCAAAAACACGACTGGTCTTTTAATCCTCTTGAATATCTGCTATTGTTGCACTTAAAATAATTTTTTTAGAGTCATTAGAATTAACACTTACTCAAAGGATCTAGCGTAATGAAATTCGAACAAATCATTATTGAAACAGGCAGCAACCATGTTGCAACTCTAATTTTAAACCGCCCTGAAAGTATGAACACCTTTAGCAGCCAGATGGCTTTTGAACTTAATCAGGCACTCATTGATCTGGATTCAGACCCATCAGCCCGGGTCATTCTTTTAAAGGGAGCCGGCAGGGCTTTTTGTGCCGGAATTGATGTGACAGAACTTGCCGGGAAAACAGCCATTGAATACCGTGAATGGATAGGAAAAATGGAACAACCCCTTGTTACCATTTCAAAACTGAAAAAACCTGTCATTGCACAGCTTCATGGGGTTGCCGCAGCAAACGGCATGGGCCTGGTGGCAGCAGCTGATCTTGCCATTGCCGCAGACAATGCCAGGATAGGTCTTACCGCCATCAACGTAGGACTCAACTGCATAGGGCCTGTTATTCCCGTCGCAAGATGTGTGGGTCGTAAAAAAGCACTGGAATTATTGTTTTTCGGGAATTTGATAAAAGCTGACGAAGCCCTCTCTCTCGGGCTGATTAATAAAATTGTTCCAAAAGAAGACCTTGAATCCCAGGCCCTTCTATGGGCCGAGGAACTGGCTAAAAAAAGCCCCATTGCCCTGCAGATTGCAAAAACTGCATTTTATCATTCAGAAGACATGAATTATGAAGCCCAGTTTGCCTATATGAACGAAGCCTTTGCCAGACTTTGCACCGCAGACGATGCAAAAGAAGGCGTAAATGCATTTTTTGAAAAGCGTCCTCCGGTCTGGCAGGAAACATAAAAACAAAGCTACTCTCTTGGCACCCATTAATTTTATGAGTAGGGTATAAATATAATGGGTAAAAAACGCTCCACAGAAAAAAATCAACCAATTGCTGGCGATGTTTTCTGTGGTAGCCATAGTTGGTCCCAGGCAATGCGGCAAATCTACCCTGGTGAAACAATTGCGACCTGATTGGAAATACTATGACCTTGAGAGCCAGGATGATTATCAGCTTACATTTAATTATTATCGAACCATTGACAAATCCGAGATAGACCTTGTCATAGATGGTCGATCTGGTCCTATTCCTATAGAAATCAAACTCAATTCCACAGTAAATCGAACAGCACTGCGGGGTCTGGAAAATTTTCTTGCTGACACAAAGACAAATTATGCCATCCTGATTAACAGAGGAAAAAGGATCGAACTCCTTACTGACAAGATTATCCAGATACCTGTGAATTATCTTTAAGCATCTGCATTCCTGTTAGGGAATGTCGGTTAATAAAATTAGACCATTGTTCAGAAAAAGTTGCTATTTCAATGGTTTAGGCAAGTTTTTGAAAATTGAGTCTACCTGTCCCATAAATTTATGGGACAGGCCCTTTTCACTCTCTAAAACAACAGACCCCGTTCCTTGTTCCGCCTTATTGAATATAGCTTTGACAGCAATTTATACACCCTCAAGAGGTGTTTTGTCTACAGTCAAACAACCGGGCATCTTATCAGGCGTTTGACGCATTTTTTGAAAAACAAAATCCGGTCTGGCAGAAAAAATAGGGCATGTCCAGTAGACTGAGTTCAAAATCCCCTGGCGTTCTTACAAAAATTGTCAACATATAAACAATCTTTGTAATTTTATTCATGTTTTAATGAAACATTTTATTCCACGTTTTTTAATAAATATTTATAACAAGCTGAAATTATTTAAAAAGCCAAACATAGTTCTCTATGGCACGCACTTTGCTATAATCTTAAACAGAATTTTAAACGAATTTTAAGCGGATAAAAAAACAAACAACAAATCAGGAGGTACTCATGCTTAGAAAAATGAACAACACCAAGGGTTTTACATTAATCGAATTGATGATTGTTGTTGCGATCATCGGTATTCTGGCAGCTATTGCAGTTCCACAATTCTCCAGCTACAGGATGAGAGCATTCAATTCAGCCGCCAGAGCGATAGTTGGTAATATTCGAGCTGATCAAGGCAATCTTAATGCTGAAAATGGTGTATACGGCCATACTGAAGCAGCTGCGGCCACAACCATAGTTGCTGATGCTGCCGCTGCTACTGCTGATGCTTTCACAGTCCCGGCATTAGCAGTTGCTTCAACAGGTGCCGTTGCAGGGGCACGACTGTCGTCAAGCAATGCTGTCAGCGGTAAAGATTATTCTGTCGGTATTGCAATTGGTACTTCTATGATTTGTTATTCAGTTCAAAACGTTGTTGCAGGAAGCTTAGGAGCAGATTATGTGCTCTATGCCAGACATTACAATGGCGACACGGCTTATGCCTCTGACTCAAATATTGAAGGTGCAATTTATACTGTATCAAACCCAACCGCCTTTCCAAAAGTTGCTGGTTTAGTGGCTGTAGCACTCCCTGCTACATCTGCTAATGACATAGCTGGCGTAGCTGGTGGGGGTGCACCTACAGCCACCTGGACTGTCTTGCAATAATCAAATCAGTTAAAAGATTTACTGATTTGATTTAGGGTTTAATCATAAAAAGCAGGCATTAATAAAGACATTAATGCCTGCTTTTTATTTATTCCAAATTTTAAGATATCATCTTAAATAAAAATCCTCGGACAAGTAAAAACTTTTTAAACAATTATATAATTTAAACTTCATAATTATGACCATTATAAATTTTTCTGAAATTTCCAAAAGTTTTCCCCATGGTTTTAAACGCCAGCTTGCCTTAAAAAACTTATCTCTAAAAATAAACCAGGGAGAGGTTTTTGGTTTTCTGGGGCCTAATGGTGCCGGAAAAAGCACTTCCATCAAACTCTTATTAAATTTTATAAAGCCCGATTCCGGTAAAATATTCATCAAGGATCTTTTAGTTGGGAAAGATAATTTTCAAAACCTTATTGGCTATCTTCCTGAAATACCCTGTTTTTATGAAAACCTGACTGCACTTGAAATTCTTTCTTTTTGTGGCAGGGCATCTAATATTGATAAAAAAACCTGTAAAGACAGGTCCTGGGATGTGCTCAAAAAACTCAATCTTGAACATGCGGCCAAATGGCAGATACGAACCTTTTCAAAAGGGATGAAACAACGTCTGGGCATTGCTGCCGCGTTATTGCATGATCCGGATATTTTCATATTTGATGAGCCCATGAGTGGCCTTGATCCCATTGGAAGGCATTTGATCACCGATGTAATTCTTGAATTAAAAGACAATAAAAAAACAGTTTTTTTCAGCACGCATATCTTAAGTGATGTGGAAAGACTTTGTGATCGTATCGGTGTTTTGGACAAGGGACATCTTTTATTTTCAGGAGAAATCAATCAAATTCTCAACCATGGATCAACACTTGAAGATGCCTTTGTTCAATTGATAAAAATTAACCAGGGAAAAAACAATGTCACAAATTAGCCTTGTTGCAAAAATCACATTTAAAGACTGTATCCGGACCAAGGGTCTTTATGGCATTTTCCTTTTAGGCATTATTCTTTTTGCCGCAAATATTATTTTCACAGGCATGTTTTCCTTTGAAATCGGAAAAATGGCAGTTGATATGGGTTTGTCTGTTATTTCTTTTTCAGGCCTGATTTTTATTTTCTTTTTCAGCATTCAATCTTTTTTTAATGACTTTGAAAAAAAGACCATTTATATGATCATATCACGCCCTATTTCCAAAGCCGAATATATCATCGGTAAATTTTCAGGCCTCGGGCTTGTGATTTTATTTTCCAGCCTTGTGCTAGGCCTTTGTGCTGCCATTTCCTTTAAATTATCTGTAATGGGCCATGAAGCATATATTCCACAGCATTTTACCTGGTCATTTTTTTTCATTGCCATTTTATTTTTAACTCTCTCTCTGCTTATTATGCTTGGTATTTCAGTTCTCTGGACATGTGCCACAAGCCATCAGTTTATTGGATTTTTGTTATCCTTAATGACCTATTTCATCGGTCATAATATGGAAACAGTTAAAAACATGATTCTTTCAACGAAAATATTTCCTTCAGATGCTTTGCCCATTAAAACCATCAATCTTGTATCATGGATATTACCCAATCTTGCCGTATTTGATTTAAAAACCCAGGCAGCATACGGCTTAATGCCCGATGTTATATCGCTGATATGGATTGCATTGTATGGTCTTTCTTACATTGGTCTTTGCCTGATTATTTCCATCTGGATTTTTAACCGGCGGGAACTTGCATGAAACAAAAAAGTTTCATTTTAACCTCTGTTTTTTTTGTTATTTTTATGGGTTGTTTTATTGCAAGCAATCTCATCATCAAGGAAAACCGCAAGAATATGAGCACAAGCTACACCCTTCAAATTCCTGCCATACCTGCCAGAGCCATTAAACTTATTACCGGGGAATTCAATGGACTCATGTCTGATTTTCTTCTTTTGCAGATCAGTTCTTTTTTAGGAAGCAATCAAAAAATTTCAAGCCATGAATGGCAAAAAATTAATCTTGGATATCAGCAGATTTTGACATTGGACCCGTATTTTCAGCAAGCCCTTATGCAGATCCAGGGCATTATGGCCTGGAACCGGGATATGACACCTGCAGCCATAGACCTTCTTAAAATACCAGAGAAAAACAGACCCTGGGATTGGAGACCGGGATATTATATCGGTTTTGATTATTATTATTTCCTGCAGAATTTTGAAAAAGCTTCTGAAATATTTTTAAAAACAGCCGCGATCAAAAAAGCGCCCATTCTTATTGCGCTTTTGGGAAGCCGTTTTGCTGTTCAGGGTCAAAGAGTTGAAACATCCCTGTTAAGCCTGAAATACATGGTTGATGATCCTGAATTATCTGAAGATTCCAAAAATGAAATACAAGATAGAATAATTCTGTTAGAAGGAATCCTCATTCTTGAAAAAGCGGTTAAAAAGTATAAAACCCTTTACTCAACATTTCCTGGGACATTAAATGATTTAATCAAAGAAAATATTATAACCAGCCTTCCGGAACATCCTGAATTCATGCCTTACCAATACAACAGCCAAACAGGAGAAATTAAATACTAAGCTGTAGCCATTCCATTGTAATTGTCTGGCTTTTTATATACTTCAGTGATCCACAAAATTGGCTATTTTTTCCCAAAGTAAAATGTTTATTAACATTTGGAGAAATAAAAACATTAAGTAACTAATACTCACTGATTTTAATCGATTATTAAATATTTTTTATAAAATATATTTTTTAATTTGATCATCTAATGGCACGTTTTTTGCATCCTTTATGATAATATTAATTGATTTTGGGAAATATTTAGATGACGATGTAAATATTAGAAGGATTTATTATTTTCAGCCGGTTAAAGAACCATTTTAAATAAATATGGAATGATAAAAAAAATGATCGGTAAAAAAAATACAGGATTTACTCTTATAGAACTTATGATTGCTATTGCCATAATAAGCATTGTATCAATAATAGCCGTTCCAAATTTCAATGACGTGATTCCCAGATACCGGTTAAAAGCTGCAGCCAGGGATCTTCAGGCCAATATGCAGAAAGCAAGACTGCAGGCAATCAAAGAAAATAGTCCTGTGCAGATAAGATTTGACAGCACGAATTCTCCCGGCTTTTATTATTTTGACACAATAGATGATAACAGCTACACAGCGGGCGAATTTCGGGTTGATCTTTCAACTTACAAAAGCAATATTGATTTTGGCACAGGAAATGCAACATTGAATTGGAACAGTTCCTCCTGTTCACAGGCAACCGCAATTACTTTTGGAACAAGGGGTACTGCAACCATGGCAAGTGTTTATCTGCAGAATGGGACCGCCACAATTTGCTATGCAATAACCACTATTATAACCGGGGTTGTAAGGGTAAGAATGTATACTGGCATTCTTCCATTTAATAAAAACAATTGGACTGATTGATGATGGGTACTATTTTTAACACAAATAGAAATAACGGTTTTACATTAATAGAAATTCTGATCGCCATATCAATTTCAACGACTGTAATGATTGCGCTTTATCAGGCATTCAATTCTCAACAAAAAAGTTATGTTATCCAGGAGAATGTTTCTGAAATGCAGCAAAATATCCGCGGAGCTGTATTAATGATGAATAGGGAAATAAGAGAGGCTGGTTGTGATCCAACAGAAAAATCCAATGCAGAAATCTTAGTTGCAATAGTTGGACAATTGCAATTTACACGCGATATAACTGACGATGATGGAAATGGATCACCTGATGGTGATATTGATGATGGAAATGAAAATATTACTTTTGGATTTTCCAGTTCAAATGATGCTGATGCAAATGGCATTGCTGATGGTGGTGGTGCAGACTGGAGTGGCCCTCAAGATCTTGGAAGAAATACTGGGGGCGGATTCCAATCCATTGCCCAGAATATTGAAGCCATTGAATTTAGCTATATATTAGCAGATGGAACTATGACAACAGCTCCAGCGAATCTCAACGAAATAAGGGCTGTTCAAATTTCAATATTAGCCAGAGCCTCAACAGCTCTTAATAAAAACTTTGGTATCCAAACGATGACATACACAACAGCTTCCGGAACTACCTGGGGGCCATTTAATGATAATTTCCAGCGTCGTTTTTTGGCCACAACAATACAATGTAGAAATTTAGGATATTAGATGTGAGACTCATCGATTGTAATAATAAAGGATTCACTCTTATAGAAATCATGATAGCAATAGTTGTGCTATCCATAGGCATTCTTGCTATAGCTATCATGCAAATCAAGGCAATAAAGGATAATAGCACAGCTTTTTCACGCTCCTATGCCAATGATATCAGCCACACTTTCCTCGAAGAACTTAAGCGGCTTCCCTTTGATGATCCCAATCTGACCGCAGGTTCCGACCTTGATGCCGGAATGGCTGTTGGAGCTGGCACTCCAACACCTATTAATGCAGACCACTTCAACCCTTCCACTCTGTTGACCATAGCAAACATGTATCAGGTTGTTGGAACTGATATCATAGACGATACGGGCACACGATATCAAATTTTCTGGAATGTTGACAAAGGAGATAGTATACAAGTTGGGACCGAGACTTTTACACCTTTTTGTACCATAAGACTTTTTATTTACTGGGAAACACCATTGGGAAAAAATCACTTAACTATAACCACAATTAAACACAGCAATATTGAGGTTTAGTAACAGCCATGGATTTTATACTTAATAAATTCAATATGCCATCCCCTGTTAAAAGGGTTCAAATGATAAATAATAAAGGATTTATCCTTATTTCAGCAGTTTTAATTCTCCTTGTATTAACCCTAATTGGAACTTTTGCCTTAAACTCTTCTGTTTTTGAGCTGGAGATAGCTGGAAACCAGCAGAGATATCAAGAAACATTCAACATTACAGAAGGTGCTGTGAACAAAGAAAGCGCTGGTATAGGATATGCCGGTGTTTTTGATATAATCAGCGGTACAGTGTTATACCCCTGGTATGCGATACTTGATCCGGAAGATCATAATAAAATTCTTGTTCCGACAACAAGTGCTGACTTTGATCCATCCGGGAATGATGCCAATGCAGATTTCATGGCAAGTTTTGATCCTGATAACGTTGATGCAGGGGACTCTGACACCTGGCCATGTCAAAACCTTAGATCTGATACAAATGATAATGTGTCTGATTATCAATACCTTGCCACCTACCTGTATCCTGATACGCCTCCAAAAGGAATGGATGCAACAAAGTTCTCATCTTATAAGTTCCGGATAAATGGGCAAAGACAGGTTGTCATTGAAATGGGCGGGATAAAGGTCGGAGTTAAAAACCCATTATAGTATAAAAGCATTAAATTTTGTAAGGAGAACCTTTATGGTAACCACTAAATTTAAAAAACAGGCCGTTATTTTCATTAATACAATTCTATTTGCCCTCCTGGCCGGGAGTCTCTCTCTCCTCAATGCAAAAGATACTGATATTTACCAGGTCAATACAAAACAGAACTGTTATATCCTTTTAGATAATTCAGGTTCCATGGATTTTGGTGTCTATGAGCAGAACATTGATTATGGGGATATGTTTGATTCTCTGTTTACCCTTAATGACGACAGTGCTGCTGTCAGTGATCAGCCTGATTATATCTATGATACTATTAATAACAGCAATTACTTCTATCAAAACCATAAGGAAACAAGAAAAATTTTTCTCTGGAAAGGTAGAATCGGAGTCACCATCGCAACAGTAGATGGTGTCAGTATTGCATTTACAGGCGATGCGGCTGACCCGAATTACCTCTGGTTTTCCGCAGATCTGGTTGATACAAATACCCTGATTGATTCGGACGGGACCCTGACCTATGACGGCAGCGGCACGCAAAGGCTTACAACAGATACAGATGGAAATATTTTATTTGACGGCCAGACGCTTCCCTTAAACCAGGATATAAAGCTGAGCGAAATGCAGAACCTTTATGACGGAAGTCAGGTTGATATAGGGTTTGGCGGTCTTTTAAATGCCCCAGGATATTATTTTTCAGGATATGAAGGTGTTGTATCGGGAAGTCTAAATACGGCCGAGGATGGGGATCAGGACATATACTTTTTTGTAACGGGAAACTGGGTGAACATGCAGGCCATGTATAACCTTCATTATACCACCAACAATCCTGACCCTACCGGCGCATCCACCGGTGATCCTGCCTGGAAGTATGAGCTTGTTCCCCAGGCAGCAGGCAGCTGGTCGGAACTTACCCACAGCCTGAGCTATCCAGCTGCTGGTCAATATGCAAATAAACTAGTTGAAACCCAAACAGAACAATTCATTACCCATCCCGGGGCAACCCAGATTCAGGTTCATTTTTCTGCATTTGATGTGCAGGGAAATAGTAACATCGCAACTTACACTAAAGACTATGTTGTTATAACTGATGGCTCCGGGTCAGAGGTATCCAAACATGATAATGACAACCCTCCAACCAGCACAGATGGCTGGTCTGCAACGATTAATGACTCTACAGTTAGAATAGCGTTGAAATCAAACAACAGTGTCACTGGAAGCGGATATACCATCGATAAAATCAGAGTGTCTTATGAATCCGGTTCCTATTTAATGCAAAACAGACTGGATGTAGCCAAGGATGCAATCCTTTATGTGATTGATGAATTTCATGGAAAAATGAACTGGGGATATGCCAGTTATCAATATCTTGGAACATCAGGGGATGGCGCAACTATTAACAGTGCTTTAAACCCTAATCTGACCGATGACCTGAACCGTGCTGCCATTACAAATCATGTTGAAAATGAATCTCCAAAATATGGAACACCTTTGGGAGAAGCCCTGCAGGATGTTTTTGAGGAAGGGTATTGGACTAAAAGACATGCTTTGGACAACCTGTTATGCAGAAAGAATTACGTGATCTCGGTCACAGATGGATTCCCGTCCGATGATACAGACTGGAACAGAATTTCAGATACAACCTCTGATCCTGATCTACCTTTCAGCGACTGGGATGGTGATGGGTGGACAGCTGATCCATATCAGTATTCATCGCCGCCTCCCAATTATTATGATGACGTGGGGCACTGGATGTATACCCATTCCTGGACAGATAAAACAGAAGTGACAGATCCTGGCAATTCCTATGTAAACGTTACCACCCATCATATTGCCTTTGGTGCGGACCATCCTTTACTCAGGGATGCTGCAGGGGAGTCTGGCGGAGAATATGTGGTGGCCTTTAACAAGGAGCAATTGGTTGCAGCTTTTTATGCTCTAACCCTGCAAATGACAGAAGCTGTATCATTTACCTC
>Ga0075120_10003433_pt1 | contig 10859 bp, 10 predicted proteins | sample AntAceMetag02UKL_FD_69792 | JGI IMG/M metagenome (GOLD analysis project Ga0075120, IMG submission 69792) | Saline lake microbial communities from Ace Lake, Antarctica - Antarctic Ace Lake Metagenome 02UKL | ecosystem: Environmental > Aquatic > Non-marine Saline and Alkaline > Saline | place...
ATAAATTTTTCATGTCCGGGCACATCAACAATACCAACCCGCCGACCATCGTCATACTCAAGCGAAGCGAAACCAAGTTCAATTGTAATACCGCGCTCTTTTTCCTCGCGCAGCCTGTCACAATCAATACCGGTCAGTGCTTTTACAAGAGCAGTTTTGCCGTGGTCAATATGTCCTGCTGTTCCGATGATAAAACGTTTCATACAGCCACCAAATAAAAAAAAGACCGCGCATCTATTGCATACCGTTGAAGCCTAAAATATGCGCAGAATATCTGTCTCATGCGTTGACTAAACTTAATAATTACTTTATCGTTGTTGCCAATTACTGTAAAGAAATTTGTCGCATACACCCCGAAGAGCGCAACCATGAACAACAGCGACGTTGAACTGCACAGTCTCTTTGAAGACCGTCTGAAACTGTATCAGTATACAAACGGATACCGATTTTCTATCGACACCATTTTGCTAGCCTCATTTGCCCGTGAGCGCCTGAGTGGAACCGTAGCAGACCTGGGAACAGGAAGTGGAGTACTGCCGGTGCTATTGATACGTTCACAAAAAATCAGTGCGCTGAAAGGCCTTGAGATTCAACCGAAACTTGTCGCCCTTGCGAAGCGCAATGTGTCCCTGAACAATCTCCAGCAACGCGTCAGCATTGAACAGGCCGACGTAAAAAAAATCCGCCGCCATGCAGCCGAATCCTTTGAGTCAGTCATCACCAATCCGCCCTTTTACCTTCTGGGCAGCGGCAGGATCAACCCCGATTCACAGGATGCCGCTGCACGCCATGAACTACTGGGAACCCTGCAGGATTTTGTCAGTGCAGCTGCATACTTGCTTAAAAATGGGGGGCATTTTTGCGCAATATTTCCTGCTAGCCGCAGCGCGGATCTTCTCTGCACTCTTCGCGAGAACCGAATTGAACCCAAGGTTTTACGCTGCGTGCACTCCCGTTCGGAAGAATCGGCAGTCCTAGTGCTTGTTGAAGGGATAAAAAACGCCGGAAGCCAGATAACCATACTGCCGCCGCTGGTTATCTATTCAGAAGGCCAAAACTACAGCGTGGAAGTCCAAACGATTTTTAATAGCCTTTAACTCCGAAGAAAAATGCTAAAAGGAAGCCGATTTATTTTTAGCCTAATCTGCTTGTCAGGAGATATCTTTTTATCTCTAAAATTTCTGAAATTTAGGCAATACCTCACAGACATAGCCTCTCACCGCGTTATATAGAACTCTATATTACCACGGTATTACAGACTAATTCTGGAATTTACACTTATTAATTTGACAAAATTATTACCTTTTGCAATAAACCATTTCGGGCAATCCTAGCAAAGGTAAATGTCTATATAATATATGTTGGCAGAATAAAAATGAAAAACAAAATGTACATCTGGATTACCCTATCCATCTTCACACTCGCTGGAGCAATGATCAGTTTAGTGAATATTCTGGCTGCCGCCAATCTTGGATACGACACTACTACGGAAGGGAAGGCAATAATAAACAGGTTGTATTATGCCTTTTTGGGTTTGACAATTGTTTCATTTGCTTGTGCCGGCATTGTTATAATCTCAATAATCCTTAAAAAAAGAAAAAAACAGCAACTAACTAATCGTTGAAAAGTTTAGAGTTATGCTTCGTTGCTAAACTTACGATTTAAATGATAGCAGAAAAAAAATTGAAAGGTTGACGCCAACAATCGGCTTGAGAAGGACACGGCTAAATGTCACCGCGCCCCTCATCCGCAACATTCAAAAGCCTGCTACACGCGCCGGCTTTCAGCCCGCAAAACAATAAAACCGCTGATCGCAATCAGAAAGCCTCCGGCAACAACACTCACCCCGGGGGTTTCCCCCAACAGAACCCCAAGCAGCACCACGAACAAAAGCTCGGAATATGCCAGGATACCGGCGTGCTGCGCTTCAACATGGCGCAGTCCGCGCAGATACAGGCCTGCGGCCAGCAAGGACACCAAAAGCGCGTAGATACCCAGTTTGAGCAATTTCCCCATCGACAAGTCCCAGGGTTCAAACAGTGCAAACGGCAATGCCAGGACGGCTATAATGGCACATTGATACAGCATAATTACCGGGGGCGGATATGAGCACAGAAGCTTTTTCCCCAGAACAATTGAGGTGCCGTAAAAAAAACCGGACAGCATACCCAGGGCAATGCCGGCCACATGCGCCTGCCCTGGCTCAATATTGCCTGCGATCAAAGCCAGACCAGCCGTAGATATGAGCAGGGCGATTCCTGTCACGCGCCCCCACTTTTCCCCCAGCAGAACCGGCGCTAGCAGGGCCGCGAATACCGGCGCGGTATAATGGGTAATCACCGCATTCGCCATGGTTGTCAGTTGATAGGCCTTATAAAAACAAAAGACATTGCCGAAAACGCAAAAAGCCGACAGCACTATCAACCGGCGCTGCCCTCTGATATTCAATGAACCACCGGCGCCCCTGAACATGAACCAGCCGAGCAAAAGCACCGCCGACAGTCCGGAGGTAAAAAGAATAATCACGGCTGCCGGCAGCGCGACAGCGCGCACAAACGGACCAATGCCCGAAAAAATAAGCATTGCGACCGTGATCAGCAATGCGCCGCGCACATGTCGGTTACCTGTTTTCAAATTCATTTCTCAAAATACTTTCTCTATGCCGGAGAGTACGCCAAAACAAACACATGCGAGCTTAGCGCAGCGGCGGACATGAACAGGATATGGCTGAAGGGAACGTGCCGGATTCGACAGTTCACAGCACCGTCACTGCGATGGTGCCGTGTCAATTTCATCCCCGGGCAGAAAAAATCCCGTGGCGGCTCCGCCTTTAGCAAAACGAACGCCGAGCGACCCCGAAAAAAGCATGCCATTATCAAGACGCGCATCATGCTGGGGGTAGAGATTCTGAAATAAAGCCTGCACCTTCTCCGATGTTTTTCCCTTCACCTGAGGCAGGCCCAGTGTGGACAGCTGGCTTATTACTGCATCGCGCTCACGCAACTGGTGCTCATAAAACTCTACCGTAGCATCCTGCCGGTTCGTCCACCACCAGCTCGACATCAAAAAGAGCACCGTAATGATTACAATCAATGTCTTCTCAACCATGACAACACTTCCACATTAAAATTTAAATACCTGCTCTCAAAACTCTCAATCAAGAGTAATTAAAGGTAACATGTATGTCAGCTGAAAGCCATCTCATTGTCGAACCAGGCATACCCTTTTCACATGGACGCACATACGCAGTTCTGATATAATTAGCGAACTACAAAATAAAAATGCGTTGTCAAATTTTTATCAATATGAGACACATACAGAAAATACCGACAGTTAAAAACAATGGATAAACCATGACCACTCGAGACCGGGCGCAACGCGCAAAAAAAAGCTCAATTCTTCTGGCAGCTGCAGATACTGATATAAAAAACAAGGCTTTGCGTGCCGTTGCCAAAGCACTTAAGGAAAAAATCCCTGCAATTCTTGATGCAAACAACCGGGATATTGATCTGGCCCGAAAAGAAAAAATTGCTGCCCCGCTTCTCAAACGTTTAGCCTTTGACCGCTCGAAAATTGAAGACGCTATTGCCGGCATTGAGAGCTTGATCAGCCTGCCCGATCCGGTCGGGGAAACCCTCTGCGCAACCGAACTTGACCAGGGTTTTGAGCTATACAAGGTCAGTTGCCCTATCGGCGTCATGGGAGTAATTTTTGAATCACGACCTGACGCCCTGGTACAGATATCCTGTCTGTGCCTCAAGAGCGGCAATAGCGTTCTACTGAAAGGCGGGAGTGAAGCCCTGCATACCAACCGAGCGCTTGCCGACATTATTACAACCGCAACCAGCAACAGCGGTATTCCCGCAGGCTGGATTCAGCTTCTGGAAACCCGCGACGACGTCAAGGAGATGCTTGCGCTGGACCAGACAATTGACCTGATTATCCCGCGCGGATCAAATGAGTTCGTCCAGTATATTATGAATAACTCCAGTATACCCGTGCTGGGCCATGCCGACGGCATTTGCCATGTCTTTGTTGATGACGCGGCTGATATTGACATGGCCGTCAAGGTAACGGTTGACTCAAAAACCCAGTATGTCGCCGTATGCAATGCTGCCGAAACCCTGCTGGTGCACAGCCAAATTGCCACAAACTTTCTGCCGCCCCTGGCTGCCGCTCTCTCCCAAAACGCAGTTGAGCTTCGCGGCTGCAGCCGAACAGCTGATATTATTCAGGTTCAGCCGGCAACTGGAGAGGACTGGAAAACCGAGTACCTCGACGCGATTCTGTCCATTAAAATCGTGGACAATCTGGATGAGGCTGTTGATCATATTAACGCCTACGGCTCAGGCCATACTGACGCCATCATAACCGAAAATAGTGCGCATGCCGGCCATTTCATGAGCCTGGTGGACTCCGGCAATGTCTTCTGGAACTGCAGTACCCGTTTTGCAGACGGCTTTCGCTACGGCCTCGGTGCAGAAGTGGGCATTAGTACGAACAAAATTCACGCTCGCGGACCCGTGGGCCTGGATGGACTGCTGATCTACAAGTGGAAATTAATCGGTCAGGGCCAGACAGTAGCTGAATACAACGGCACAAAAAAATTCACTCACCGCCGCATCAACCGTACCTGCCCACTGTGAGGCACTACCGGCATTCCTGCCAACGTACTGCATAACCTGTGCGAATATTCTACGAGTGAGGAGCGAACTTCCGACCGGAGTCGCAAAAAAAACGGGTATATATCCACAAGCTGCGTGGCTCTAACCTGGAATACGCTATCAGCTTCCCAATTCCTTAGAACGGGCAACCGCCGCGCTGACTGCATCAATGATAGCTGCACGTACGCCCCGTTTCTCAAGCTTGTACAACCCGTTGATTGTCGTACCTCCGGGAGAGGTAACCTGATCCTTAAGAAAACCGGGATGCTCACCGGTTTCAAGCACCATTTTGGCCGCACCCGCGCAGGTTTGGGCAGCCAGTTGCAGCGCGGATACACGGGTAAGACCGTTGCGCACGCCGGCATCGGCAAGCGCCTCGATTATAAGATACATATATGCCGGCCCGCTTCCGCTCAGCCCGGTCACTGCGTCCATAAGCGCCTCGTCAACGACCACCGTGGTCCCCAAAGCATCAAACAGATCCCGAACAAGATTCAGATCATCATCAGTCGCGTTAGGCCCCCTGCAGATGGCTGTTGCGCTTGCCTGAACCTGCGCAGCCGTATTCGGCATTATCCGCACAACACGCCCTGTCCGGCCCAAACCGGCATACAAACTCGACGTGGTCACACCGGCGGCAATAGACAGATAGAGCGTATCGGCGCCTGCGCCGGCTTGAATTTCACTCAAGAGCCCGTCCATACTCTGCGGTTTAACCGCCAGCAGCAGCACAGTGGACTGTCGTACTGCTTCCAGGTTGTCGGATGTAGTCGCAACACCGCAACTCTTTTTAATCAAATCCCGCCGCTCGGCGCTCAAATCTGATACAATAATTCGTTCAGGGGCAAGCAGTCGTGCCGCAAGTAAGCCCCGGACAATACTAAGGGCCATAGTACCCCCGCCAATTATTCCCAAGCGTATTTCCGCTACATTCATACCAAATCCTCTATATCTTTTTAAACACTCTCATCACGCACCATACAGCAACGATGCTCTGCACCCGCGCGGATTCAACTGATCAGAACTATTCAATAGCCCCTGCGATTTTAAAGATTGGCAGGTACATGGCAATCAGCATGGTGCCAACCGTACCACCAAGAAAAACCATCATTATAGGCTCAATCAGTGACGTCAGGGTTTCAACCGCCTGATCGACTTCCTCCTCGTAGAAATCTGCTATTTTACCAAGCATAGCATCAAGGGCACCGGTTGATTCACCCACGGCAATCATCTGACACACCATGGGCGGAAAAACACCGCTATCCATCATGGGTTCGGCAATATTTTTTCCTTCACTAATGCTGACCCTGGTCTCATTGATAGCATCTTCAACAATACGGTTGCCGGCTGTTTTCCCAACAATATCAAGACCATCCAGAATCGGCACGCCACTTGACAGCATGGTACCGAGTGTGCGAGTAAATTTGGCAACCGCAACCTTTCTGAGCAACGAGCCGAGAACCGGCACGTTCAGTGTTAACTTGTCCCACAGATACTCACCCCGATCGGTTTTTTTTAACTTCATAAAAGCAAACCCGAGCGCGATGCCTACTAACAACATTTTCCACCAGTGCGAAATCAAAAGATCGCTCAGATCCATAACTCCCTGAGTCAAGCCGGGAAGTTCGCCGCCAAAGGACTCAAACATCTCGGCAAACACCGGAATAACAAAAATGAGCATGACCAAAACAACCACAACAGCAATCGCGGCAATGGCCGCAGGATAGACCATGGCACCCTTAACTTTAGCAACAAGCTTGGCGTTCTTTTCAATATAGGCCGCCAACCGCTGTAAAATGGTATCCAGAATACCGCCAAGCTCCCCGGCTGCCACCAGATTGCAATACAACTTGTCATACACCTTGGGATGCTTTTGCAGGGAATCTGAAAATGTTGAACCACCCTCAACATCATTCTTTATCTGAGCCAGGATTTTCTTGAACGTTGGATTTTCACATTGGCTGGCAAGGATTTCGAGCCCCTGCATCAGCGGAAGACCGGCATCAATCATGGTTGAAAATTGCCGCGTAAAAAGAATTAAATCCTTGGTTGAAACTTTGGGTTGCAGGAATGCTACATTTTCCAGAATATCCTTGGGCTTCGGCTTAACGCTGGTTATAGAGATGTTCTGCCGTTTCAGCAGCTGCTGCGCAGATGCCTCGTCCTTGGCTTCAATTTCACCTTTTCGGACTCTACCCTGCGAGTTTGTGCCCTTCCATACATACATCGGCATAGTCGTTACTCCCGTTGCGCACTGTGGCAATCTGTTTTAATTGTAAGAAAGCGCTGTTCCATGCAGGATTATCTGCCTAGAACAAACATGCAAACGTATCCTGCGTCCGCAATAGCTTACTTATCATCATGAACCGTTGTTTTCAAAACTTCTTCAATTGTTGTCGTACCTACAAGCAATTTATTAATACCACTGCAGCGCAGGGTTTTCATACCGCCTTGTACGGCCTCCCGTTTTATTTCCATGGCCGAAGCACCCTGCAAAACAAGCTCTTTCAAGGCATCCTGCATCGGCATGACCTCATACATCGCAATACGGCCCTTATAGCCGGTATCACTGCACATATCACAACCTTTACCCTGGCTGAGACTTATTGGATCCACAAGATTTTTGGGTATAGATCCCAATTTTTCCAACTGCTCCCGGGTCGTCTCGATCGGCTCTCGACAATTGGAGCATACCTTGCGAGCCAGCCTCTGGGCAACAACCAAATTAAGCGATGATGACACCAAAAAGGGTTCAACACCCATGTTCAGCAAACGGTTAATCGTGCTGGGCGCATCATTGGTATGCAGCGTACTCAGAACAAGATGGCCGGTCAGCGCGGCCTTAATAGCAATTTCAGCAGTTTCAAAATCACGAACCTCCCCGACCAAAATAATATCGGGGTCCTGCCGCAAGAACGAACGCAGTGAATTTGCAAAGGTAAGACCTATCTCTTCATGCATCTGCACCTGGTTAATACCTTCCAGGTTGAACTCCACTGGATCTTCCGCGGTTGAAATATTTTCTGTTACTTTATTCAGTTCTGAAAGTGCCGAATACAGCGTGGTGGTCTTCCCGCTGCCGGTAGGACCGGTAACAAGAACCATACCATAGGGCATATGAATGGCATGTTGAAAATCAACCAGCTGCTCCGAGTCAAAGCCAAGTTTTGTCATGTCAAGCTGCAAATTTGATTTATCAAGGAGTCGCAATACCACTTTCTCACCAAACAGCGTAGGCAGCACAGAAACCCGGTAATCCATTTCCTGTCCCTTGCCCATTTTCAGTTTAATACGGCCGTCCTGCGGCAGCCGTCGTTCGGCAATATCAAGCCGGGCCATAATTTTTAAACGCGAAACAATCGCATTTTTCATGCTGATCGGCGGACGCATTAGCTCATACAGGCTGCCATCAATGCGGAACCGTACCCGAAAAGATTTTTCATAGGCCTCGATATGAATATCACTGCAGCCTTTACTGACTGCATCAGTTAGTATGGCATTTACCAGCTTAACCACCGGAGCATCTTCGCTTGCTTTCTCCAGCGAACTCAGATCAATCTCATCAGTCTCTTCAACAAGGTTAACATCTTCAACATTGTACTCATCCAGCAAATTACCCAAACCAGCGGTGGTTGTTTTATAATAAGTGTCAATCGCGCTTAAAATTGCCCCTTCGGCCGCGATAAGCGGCTCGACCCGGTATCCGGTAAGAAACTTGATGTCATCAAGCGCAAAAATATTAGAAGGATCACTCATGGCCACGATCAGGTTTGAATTTTTAACCGAAAGCGGCATGACATGATATTTGGATGCGACTTCATCGGGAATAATTTTCAATACCTCGGGATCAATCGTAAATTCGGACAGCTTGATGGAGGGCACGCTGTATTGCTCACTCAGGAATTGAAGCAGCTCACTTTCTGTTACAAAGCCAAGCCGGTTCAAGGCTGAGCCTATCCGACCGCCCCGCTCTTTTTGATCCTTCAGAGCCGTTTCAAGCTGCTCAGTGGTAATAATATTTTTAGAAACAAGCAGTTCGCCGATTTTTTCTGCCATTACTATTCCCGAATAAAAAGTTACATAACGCCATGCAGCCCGCATGGTTACTATACGACCATTACAAAACTAATTTTATTGTAATATGGCCTTGTCTTTTGTAAAGTTTTTTCTTAAAAACTGTTTTAAACAGTCTTTGACAAAAAGTTGCAAAAAAACCATTTTTATTATATTTCTATATCCGCTAGCTGATGCTCCTGCACCTACCGTTCAGTGGCCACGCTTATAGGTGTCTATCAAGCACTTAATTCTTTTCGGAAATTTAACGTAATACCTTGATTAAAAATACAAGAATACGCTTATTAAAAAACATAATCCCATTGGCTGACAAAAAAATACAACCGTTCCAGAAGGTTCGTCTGATTTACAACGACACTACCGGCAACGAATAAAACGCAGAGAAAGCCTCTTATGAAAAAAAATATTGTTTTTGGCGTGCTAATTAGCGCTGTTTGTATTTACTTTGCATTCCGCGGAATTGATTTTTCCGCCCTGTCTGTAAGCATTGCATCAGTCAATTATTTCTATATCATTCCCGTAGTACTTATTGTTGTCGGAGCACATTTCCTGCGCTGCTACCGCTGGGGGAAAATCCTGGAAAATCTGGTGAGCTATGACCAGAAAACGCTCTTTATTCTCGGTTCAATCGGATTCATGGCGGTCAATGTCCTGCCGGCCCGTCTGGGTGAATTCGCCCGGCCCTACCTGGTAAAAAAACGCAGCGGCATTAAGATGTCAGCAACCATGGCCACCGTTGTTGTTGAGCGGGTTTTTGATCTACTGACCCTGATGCTGATTATGTTTATTGTTATCTTAAAAGGCTCGCTGCCGCCGGCATTGGAAACACCCGGTATTATAATGCTAGCTGTGTCTACATCGATTTTTATAATGCTGATAATCCTAGCGAAAAAACGCGATTTCTCCATCAAAAAAATTGATGCCCTACTGCGTATGTTTCCCACAAAGATTGCAGAACCGCTCAACAGGCTTGCGCATTCATTTATAGACGGACTGCAAATTTTACCTGATATCGGCAAAACCCTGTACGTTCTCTTTTTATCAGTGCTTATCTGGGCACTTGTAGGCCTTTCAGCCTACGTACTCTTCTTGGGGTTCGACTTTGATTTATCAATCATCAACGCCTTTGCCATAACACTTGCTATAGCGCTGGGCGTTATGGTGCCTGCTGGACCCGGTTTTATCGGCACCTTTCATGCGGCCTGTGTGGGCGCCCTAATGTACTTCGGCATTATAAAGGAAGATGCTCTTGCCTATGCAATTTTACTGCATTTTTTCCAACTGATACCAGTCGTTGGATTGGGCCTTATCATGCTGCCATTTCAAAAAATTTCATTCTTCGGCATTATCAAGCATGAAGACAGTGAAAATAAACAGGAGCACGCTTAAACCTGACTAATTCGCTTTACCTCAGCTAACCCTGACGTGCCCCTTTCCCCTCTGAACCTGAACGCAAAAAAATGCGCCCTCAAAACTGCCATCGTGCAGTTTCAGCCTTAAACAAATAATTTTTTTAGGACTGTTTAAACAGTGCCCGATACAGGGAACCGCTGATTACAGGACAGCATGAGGAATGCGGCATTATCCGTAGTCAGGCTGGAGCAGAACTAAGCGCACTGCAGCAACGGAGCCTTTTTTGAAACCTATTAATTCATTTATTGACGTTTGCGCCAAAGCAGGATAAGAAACAAACGTGAGAGTTAACTGGAAATACGCTGTAGGAATATGAGCAGACCCCGCGCTTATGCGGGAATACTGCTGCTTTCAATAATCCGCATCATGCTGTCCAGCCACTCAGGCGCGGTAAACCGTATCATCATAAGCCTGATGATACCGATAAACGACACAGCCAAGAAAACCGCGCATGCCGCACGACGTGCAGTCAGTCGATGGATAGTCTTAAAACCAATATACATAAGGAAGAGGCCGTACATATTAGCGATGATATTAATCAACGGAATAAAGGCCACAAGATCAACAATACAGGCATAAGCGATAACACTCAGTGTGGCCTCATAGGGCAAGCGGACATTAAACAACGGCGATACCAGCACTGCATGCAGACAGACTGCACCCAACACTGCGGAGACAACCCATGAAACGAAGAATGCAACGAACAGA
>Ga0075120_10003434_pt1 | contig 10857 bp, 5 predicted proteins | sample AntAceMetag02UKL_FD_69792 | JGI IMG/M metagenome (GOLD analysis project Ga0075120, IMG submission 69792) | Saline lake microbial communities from Ace Lake, Antarctica - Antarctic Ace Lake Metagenome 02UKL | ecosystem: Environmental > Aquatic > Non-marine Saline and Alkaline > Saline | place...
TTTAGTTTTAAACAAACGGAATGAAATCCTGCTTTCCGATGAGTTTCAACTGGGAACAAAAATGACCAAATTCCCGGGAGGTGGATTAGAATTTGGAGAAGGAACAATTGATTGTTTAAAACGTGAATTCTTTGAAGAATGCAACGGACAAGAAATCAAAAATATCCGTCATTTTTATACCACCGATTTTTACCAGAAAGCTCTGTTTTATCAAAACCATCAGCTTTTAAGTATTTATTACTTTACTGAGCTACAGGAACCGCTTCAATTTAAAATTTCTAAAAAACCGTTCGATTTTGACAATCTAACAGAAGGCAAGCAAAGTTTTCGTTGGGTGAAAATAAAAACCCTGATTGAAGATGAAATTACATTTCCAATTGATAGATTTGTAATCCAAAAGTTAAAAAAACATTTTAAGGATAAGAATCGAATTTAAAGCAACAATCTGGCTATTAATTGAGAGTAAAAAAGTTATCTTTTTACTAGAAAGAACGTTGGTGTTAGAAAGAATTTCTACTTTCAATAAATATTGGAAAAAGCAAAATAACAGACAAAAAAAAGTACCAGGTGCAGCATTTTACACAAGCAGAAATAAGGCATATTGAAGATCGTTACGAAGATTTCCTGAAAGAAATTCGTGACAAATTTGATGCAACGCGTCTTGCACGAATAGAAAATGCTTTTAAGTTTGCAAATGCTGCGCACGATGGCATAAAACGAAAATCGGGTGAACCCTATATTATTCATCCAATTGCGGTAGCTAAAATAGTTGCTAAAGATATTGGACTTGGTGCAACTTCTATTGTTGCAGCCTTATTGCACGATGTTGTTGAAGATACTGAATACCGACTCTCTGACATTGAAAATATGTTTGGTGAGAAAGTTGCCCGAATTGTAGACGGATTAACAAAACTATCGGGCGATTTTGATACACGACAAGCCCTAACTTTAAAGAAAATACTAATGACCCTTTCGGACGATGTTAGGGTTATCTTGATTAAAATAGCAGACCGTTTGCACAACATGCGAACCTTAGATTCCATGTTGGCCCACAAAAAAATTAAAGTTGCCGGCGAAACATTATTTCTTTACGTTCCACTTGCTCACCGTTTAGGGTTATATGCAATAAAAACTGAATTGGAAGAACTCAGTTTTAAATACAAACACCCCGAGGAACACAACCAAATTTCGTATTTACTGCACAATCAGGAAGAAACACGTAACTACCTGGTAAATAAATTCATAAAACCAATAAAGGAAAAACTTACAGCCGAAGGTTTCAGAGGCGAAGTAACACACCGTTTAAAATCAAGTTATTCCATTTGGCAGAAAATGCTAAAAAAAGAAGTGACTTTTAACGAAATTTACGACATTCTTGCCATTCGAATTATAATTAAAGCTAAACCTGAAATTTCAGAAAAACGACAATGTTTCGATGTTCTTTCAATTGTAACAGATATTTACAAACCCAAACCCGACCGAATTCGCGATTGGATAAATCTACCTAAAGTAAACGGTTACGAATCGCTACACGTTACAGTAATGGGACCCGAGGGGAAATGGGTTGAAGTCCAGATACGAACAGAACGGATGGATGAAATTGCTGACCGTGGATTTGCTGCGCACTACCGTTACAAAGATATAAGCACATACGAAAGTGAATTGGAAACCTGGCTCGAACGAATTCGAGATGTACTAAGAAATCCAGACACTGACGCTTTTGAATTTTTGGATGATTTTAAACTCAATTTATATGGATCGGAAATCAATGTTTTCACTCCAACAGGAGATATGATTTCGATGCCGCTAAATTCTACAATTATTGATTTTGCCTACGAAATACATACCGATCTGGGGAACAAATGCATCGGTGCAAAAATTAATTTAAAACTGGTTCCAATAAGTCATGTTTTACAAAGTGGAGACCAAATAGAAATACTCTCATCAGAAAATCAAACGCCAAAACTGGAATGGTTAGACTTTACAATTTCTGCAAAAGCTCGTAACAAAATAAAGGACGCTTTTAAACTCGAAAAAAGCAAACACATCGAAAATGGAAAAATAATTGTAGAGAAGGAAATAAAAAAAGCCAATGCACCGCTCACTGCAAATAACCTAAAGAAAATAATTGCACATTTTAATCTCAACAACAAAGACCAACTTTACTCCGAAGTAGGAATGGGATTTCTCAACCTAAAAAACATAAATGAAATTCTGGGTAAAAAATCGGAAAACAAACTGATAAAATACTGGAACATTACCTTTAGGAATAAGAAAAAAGGGGAAGATCTTGAAGAAAACAAAATTGTTTCAAAAAAAATAGATAAGAAAAAAACGTTTTTGCTTAAAGAAGCCCAGGACAATATTTCGTATTCGTTAGCAAAATGCTGTAATCCAATTCCGGGAGAAAAAGTTATTGGCTATTTAAGAACCGATAACCATGTCAACATTCACAAAGCAGATTGTAAGGAATTGGCAAAATATATATCAACCCACGGGGAACGAATAGTGGCTGCCGAATGGACAAAATTCAAAAGACAATCTTATCTGTCGCGTTTGCACTTAGAAGGATTCGACCGCTTAGGTATTGTAAATGAAGTAACAACAATTATTTCCAAAGGAAACAACATTAATATGCGCTCTGTAAAATTCGATACTCACGAAGGAATTTTCAAAGGCGACCTCTTTCTTTACATTCACAACACAAACGATTTGAATATCCTAATCGAACATTTAAAAAAAATAAAAGGAATCGATAATGTCTCGCGCGTTAAAAATCTAAATGATTAATTTTGAATCATTCTAAAGAATATCAAAAAAAAGTTATATTTTTGAGGCTTATTTAAAATTGGTTTAATTATGAATAACCATAAAACCAGAGAAACAGTAAGAAATATGTTTACCGATTATCTGGAGCAAAACGGGCACCGGAAAACACCTGAGAGGTTTGCAATACTCGACGAAATATATTGTATCGATGGTCATTTCGACATTGAGTCACTGTACATTTCGATGAAGAACAACAACTACCGGGTAAGCCGCGCCACACTTTACAACACCATTGATTTACTTTTGGAATGTAAGTTGGTTGTGAAACACCAATTCGGTAAAAATATTGCACAATTCGAAAAAGCTTACGCTAAACTGCAACACGACCACATGATCGACACATCGAATGGAAAAGTGGTTGAGTTTTACGATCCCCGCATTAGAGAGATAATTGAAGATGCCTGTAACAAAAATAATTTTAAACTCTCGCACCATACATTATATATTTATGGAGAGAACACTAAAAATAAATAATTTATTCCATCTTAATAGATTATAAAATCCTCTTTTTCAAGAGGATTTTTTTATGTCGGCAAACAAAAATTATTTGTACTTTTAACCGCTTATGTAAAAGCAGTGAAAAATTCATTTAAACAAATTGAGTCTTCACTCTTTTCGTTTAAAAACAAAAATCGAATACTAATGAAGGTAGATGTATTACTTGGACTGCAATGGGGCGACGAAGGAAAAGGAAAAATAGTAGATGTTCTAACACCAAAATACGATGTTATCTCTCGTTTCCAGGGAGGACCAAACGCCGGGCATACCTTGGAGATTAATAACATAAAACATGTCCTTCATACTATACCTTCCGGTATTTTTCGCGAGAATAAAATTAATATCATAGGAAATGGAGTTGTTATCGATCCAATTATTTTCAATGAAGAAATTAAGTCGTTAAAGAAAATTGGTGTCGATATTTCGAGTAACCTCTACATTTCAAAAAAAGCTCACCTGATTCTACCCACGCACCGACTTTTGGATGCTGCTTCGGAGCAAAAAAAAGGCAAAACAAAAATTGGTTCAACTTTAAAAGGAATTGGTCCGACGTACAAAGATAAAATTGGTCGCGACGGATTACGTGTTGGCGATCTCTTACACAATTTCGAAGATAAGTATACTTTCCGAATTGAGAACCACAAAACCTTGCTCACCGATTTTTTCAAATTCGATTTTGAAGAAACTTTAAATGAATGCGAGAAGGATTGGTTCGAAGGTATTGAAGTGCTTAAATCGTTTCAAATTGTCGACAGCGAACACATGATAAACCAAGCGCTAAAAGATGGCAAATCGGTACTTGCCGAAGGCGCACAAGGAACAATGCTGGACATCGACTTTGGGTCGTATCCATTTGTTACCAGTTCGAACACAATTTCTGCAGGTGCTTGTACCGGTCTTGGTATTGCACCACAAAAAATTGGCAATGTTTATGGAATTTTCAAAGCGTATTGTACTCGCGTTGGAATGGGCCCTTTCCCAACTGAATTGTTTGATGAAACAGGAAAAAAATTACGCGATGCAGGGAACGAATACGGTTCTACAACAGGCAGACCACGCCGTTGTGGCTGGCTCGATTTAGTTGCGTTAAAATACGCGGTTATGCTTGATGGCGCTACCGAATTAATTATGATGAAAGGTGATGTTTTGGACGATTTTGAAACCATCAAAATTTGCGTTGGTTATGAAATTAATGGCGAAGTTGTCGAACATTTTCCGTTTGAATTAAACGACGATGTTAAACCGGTTTATGTTGAATTACCCGGATGGAAAACTGATTTAACCAAACTCAAAGACCAAAACGAATTTCCTGAAGAGTTAAACAACTACATTAGTTTTATCGAAGACGAGATGGGAATTCCGGTTTCAATTGCTTCGGTTGGTCCAAACAGGGAACAAACCATTTTTCTGGATCCTGAAAAATAGTTTATTCCCAAATACTCATTTTAGATGTTGAATCAGTTTTCGATCCTTACTGGAAAACAACCTTTGTATCCCTCGTTTTCCAGTACTTTTCTTAAACTTTGGGTTTCGCCTTTTGTACTAAAATTACCCAACTGGTATTTGTTTAAATTATTAACTTTCTGTACGGCAATCCCATATTCATCAACCAAATTGCTAATGTTCGAAAAATAAGTTGGAATGTCTAGCTTTTTCGTGGTTGCCACCAATTGTATCCGATAAACCGGGCCTGCTGCCATTTCTTTAACTACTGGTTTTGGTTCTTCAGCCTTAATAATTACAGCGTTATTTTTTTTTGCCGACTCAATATTTTTTTGCGCTTTGCCAGGTAATAAATAATCTTGTAGACTCTCTTTTTCAACCAAACAATTTGAAAAGAAATTTGCATCCAACAATTTGGCACTAATCACATCACCCACTTTAAATACTTTCAGGTTAAATGGATCCTGACCTACCAACGATGCATCAACTCCTGTTATCTTAAATTCGGTTCGACGATTTGCCTGGTGCCGTTCTTCGGTACAAATTACACCGTCGGCACATTTATTCACCAATTGAGTTTCTCCGTAACCTTTTGCAGTAATTCTTCCCTGGCTAATTCCTTGCAAAACAATGTATCTTACAGCAGATTCTGCCCTTTTTTGCGAAAGTTCATTGTTGTACTCGTGCGTTGCCCTTGAATCGGTATGCGACGATAATTCAGCAGTAATGGGATATTCTCTCATAATCCGAACCAAGTTATCCAGCGGTTCTTCTGCATCTTTCCGAATGAACCATTTATCCAAATCATAATAAATATTTTCAACCTCAATCACTTGATTAATTTCAAGTTTGGCCAGTAATAAATCGCGCGGTACAACGTACTTTTTTATCTCTTTGTTATCAGGAGTTCGGAAAGTTGAACAATCATAGATATAGCCCGATTTCATCGCCTTTACCACATAAGGATTATCGTAAACCACATCGGTTTCGAAGTAACCCAAATTATCAGTTTTAAGAATCAATACATTATCAGTGGCCGGATCAAACAAAAAAACAGTTGCTTCATTAATCGGTTCTTTCGAAACAAATTCTTTTACGTACCCACTTACAATTAATTCCGGCCCAACAACCAATTTTGGGGAACTGGTCTTTTTTAACATTTTAAAAGCATAAATATCATCGCTGCCTTTTCCTCCAGGACGATTTGAGCTCAACATTCCTTCCTTCATATTTTCAAGCATCAATACTCCAAAATCGTCGTAGGATGAATTGAGTGGTTTTTTAAGATTCTCAGGCTCTCCCCAAACTTCATTCTCCAATTTTGTTTGATAGATATCCAACCCCCCAAATCCTAAATGGCCATCGGATGAGAAGAAAAGAACCGATTCGTTTACCCAATAAGGAAATACCTCATTCCCTTTGGAATTTATATTTTCACCCAAATTTTCAGGAATACCCCACTTACCATTTTTAAGGGTCGAAACATACAAGTCGAAACCACCAAACCCACCGGGCATATCCGACGAAAATATCATTTGATCGTTGGTTTTCGAGAGTGTTGGATGTTCTACCGAATACGAATCGCTGTTATAAAAAAATGGATCGAAACGAAGTTTTTTGCCCTCAACAATATCGGCATAAAATATTTTCATTAAATGAGTCCGAATTTTATCCGCTCCCTTTTTCCCTTTACCGGCAACCGTTTTTGTAACGTAAACCTTATTTTCAGGAGTAAAACACGCAGGCCCATCGTGATACGTCTGATTAAAATTACTCGACATTTGCTCTGCCTCCGGAACACCGTTCCAGAAACTATGATAATATTCGGGCTTTGAAATGAATAAATTCAAATAACTGAAATTGGTCCATCCGTAGGTATTTTTGTCCAGTGGATCTAATTTCCGGTCGGAAGTAAAAACAATTTTATCATTATACAACGCAGGTCCAAAATCAGAATATTTTGTATTTATAGTCTCAATGTTTTTAATCTCAGCCACATCTGGCAAATTCTCCCATTCCTGAATATCAACACAAAACTGATGGTATTTTTTCCCATTTAAACTATCCGGAGCCAATTCATTAAAGGTATTGAATGCATCTGAAGCAGGCTGAAACAATCCCAAAGTCCTTAGTGCTTGCCCCAAATAATAAAAATTCATTGAATTTGATTGGTTAATTTCTATCGCCTTTTCGTACCAAATTCTTGCTTCAGCCATGTTGTTTGTAAAGCGATAACAATCTGCCAATCGTTGAGTTGCATGGACTCTTTCAGTTTTATTCTCCGACTCCACTACCTTCTGATAGAGGGGAATTGCTTCTGCATAATTGTAATATTTAAACAGTTTATCTGCTTTTCTAGTTTGCGAATATCCATTCAAACTAACCAAAGAAGACAGAATTACAATCAATAATATATTTATTCTTTTCATCTTTTAAAGTTTTCAATTATTAGAAGTACCTCGGTGTTTTCATTCTGTCTTTTTTCCCTGCAATATCGAATCCCAATCGAAATTCATGCGATCCTTTATTGTGCAATTGCAATTCGTTTAAATACAAATCGAATGAATACCCCAGCCTAATTCCCTTAGCTATGGTGAATTCGGTAAGTAGTATAACAGCTTTTTCAGTTCGATATGCAACTCCAACCCAGAATATGTCGCTAAACAAAATACTGGCATTAAAATCGAATTGAACGGGTGCATTGTTTACATATTTAGCCATCATCGACGGACGAAATACCATTTTATCGTTTATTGGCATAGCAAAACCTGTCATGGCATAAAAGTGTCTTGATAACCTGGAGAATGAAGTCTTCCCCTCATACTCTGCAACTCCATATTCGTTCTCTAACATTTGTTTCGACGATAAACCTGCAAAAAACCGTGGAGTATAGTAGTAAAATCCCAGGTTAAGATCGGGTGTAATTCTCTGGACATCCTCCGGATAGAAAATATAATCGGGATACTCCGTTTGAATGGCATTCCAGTCGAAATTAAAATGTTTAATTCCACCCTGAATACCAAATGAGAACCATCCCTTTTGCGTTTGAATGCGGTATGAATAAGTAGCCATTGCTCCTTGATTTATAGTAGGGCCAAGCTCGTCGCGATAGACGTAACCACCCAATCCAACTTTATTGTTTCCCAATATCGAATGTGCAGCCAAAGTCATTGTTTTGGGTGCACCATCTATTCCAACCCATTGAATTCTGTTTAACACATCAACCGTAAACGTTTCACGACTTCCGGCATAGGCTGGATTCACAAGTAATTTATTAAACATATATTGCGAAAACAAAGGGTCTTGCTGTGCCACTACCGACAAGTTACAAAACAGTATTAATGCGAGTATTATCTTTTTCATAATTCTATTTTTTTTGCGCATAATAATTTATCGGTCAGTTCTTATGTGTACCCATCCGGTGTATGAATCAACACCTTTCAAAGTAACGATGTAATAGTAGGTCCCATCCGGCAAAGGTTTCCCCCTGTTATTGGTTCCATCCCATGCCACCGTAACATTATCATAATCCTGATACTCATTCACTTTATCTCCCCATCTATTGAAAAACATCACCTCATTATCCGGAAATTTTTCGATTCCTTTTATCGACCATGTATCATTAACACCATCGTGGTTGGGCGAAAATCCGCTGTAGAAACTCACTAAATTCCCGGCAACTTCATCAACATAAACAGTTTTTATATCGGAAGCTGTACAATTTGTATTTGCATCAGTAACAATTACCTCAAATTCTATGGTACGTACAAGATTAGTTGTTTCAGTATAGTTTACATTATTGTCGTAAACAAAACCTGCAGGGTACCAGTTGTAGAAATACGAACCCGATCCATTTTCAACCGAAACGGATAACATCGTTGTTGTATTGTAATATATTGTTGCATCATCACCTGCATCAACAACAAGTTGCGGATATATCTCAATTTCTACTTCATCGTAAATTGTGTCTTCAACACAACCATTTTCACCCGTCACCTGCATCGTTAATATAATTATTCCAATTTCATCTGCTGCAGGTGTATAAATTGGCGAAAATGTATTCGCATTTGAAATTGTTCCACCACCATTTGATGTCCATAAAATTGCATTAAAATTCTTGGCAAAAGCCTCTGTGATTTGAACAGGCTCATTGAAGCAAGTCGCTCGGTTATTACCAGCATCAACTGTTGGATGGTTTGAAAAATTCAAAACAATATGGTCCGTTACACTTGCACAGGCACCTTCAGATTCATGCGAAACGCTAAGAATGACACTTCCGTTTAGAACATCGGCTTCACTTGGATAATACGTTGCATTTAACAATTCATCATCATCAAATACACCTGTACCGCTGGTTGTCCACAACAAAGACTCCCCAAACTCGAGAGTAGCATCGGACAACAAAAATGCTTCTGATTCGCACAACCATGTAGCATTGTCGCCGGCTGAAATAATTGGCTGGCGATTAATGTAAAGGTTCAATGTGTCTTCGGTTGCGATTCCTGAATAATTAGATTTTCCTACAAAAACGATTTGCACTGCACCCGCCAGAATATCTTCCTGACTTGGTGTATAAATTGGATTTATTATCTGATTGTTATTTAAAGTGCCACTTCCTATAACATACCATTCAACAGAAGCAACATTGCTCAAAATACTTCCAAATAATTGGAATACACCTGTTTCACAAATTTCAGCGTCAACTCCCGCCGACACAACCGGTGCATTGAAAAAACTTAACACCATTTGGTCTGAAACGGAAGTACACGCTGTTGAAGAAGTAATTGTAAGTATTACAAATCCATCCAAACGATCAGTTACACTAGGAGTATATGTAGCAACAATGGATTCTGGATTGCTAAACTCACCCGACCCAGACGAACTCCAACTAATAGTTGCATATTCTGGAGCAGTCGCTCCTTCAATCGTAACCGATTCTGTTTCGAGAATCGAAATATTTGAGCCTGCATCGGTAGCCGTTTCATTATCATCAATTACAATCCAAACATCCTGCCAGCAGAAACTAACATTTCCTGCTTCATCGACTACTTTCCATTCAACCCTGTTAATACCAGCACCAAATTCAAACAATAAGTTATTAGCCGAAATTAACTCACTGGTAAAACCGTCTGCACCAAAAACAGTATAGTAAATATCGCTGGCTTCACCAGAACAATTATCAATTATCGCTGGCATAATCAGTGCTACTTCTGCACTACAATTCCCGGGTAAAGCAATCAACTGCAATGCTGGCTGACAAGTTATTTTGGGAGCTTCTGTATCAATAACCGTTACGGTAGTTTCGCAAGAAACAACATTTCCTGCACCGTCGGAGGCAGTAATGGTAACTGTTGTTACTCCTTCTCCAACAAAGGTTCCGGCCACCGGGTTTTGAGTTATGGTAGCTGTTCCACAATTGTTGGAACTTAATGCATCGGTAAAATCAGGTATCGCTGTCTGACAATTTGCATCAGCAATTAATGTTACCGGAACAGGGCAATCCAAAACAGGTTCAATATTATCTCCAATTGTGACCACTGCGCTGCAAGTTGAAATGTTACCTATATCGTCAGTTACTGTCAGAATTACCTGATTTTCGCCAAGGTCATCACAAGTAAAAGTTGCAATATCAATTGATAAACTTGCCAGTCCGCAATTATCATAAGAACCACCGTCAACATCTTCCGGACTAATGTGAACCGCTCCTGTCATATCTAAATTTAAAGTTATGTCTTTACAAAGCGAAGTAGGTGGCGTGTTATCCTGAACTTCCAATAGAACATCACAACTGGTTGTATTTCCTGCTGCATCAATTGCGGTTACAGTAACCGTTAAATCATTACCAATAATAGTCCCAACTGCTACACTTTGTAAAACCGTCAGCGTTCCACAATTATCATTGGCAGAAACCAAAGCAAATAAATCGGGTACCTGCGCTTCGCAATTTTCGTTGCTCGATAATAATTGTGTTTCGGGACAACTAAATGTAGGAGCAATTTCGTCAACTACAGTTACAGTTGTTTCGCAAGAAACAACATTTCCTGCACCGTCGGAGGCAGTAATGGTAACTGTTGTTACTCCTTCTCC
>Ga0075120_10003435_pt1 | contig 10855 bp, 6 predicted proteins | sample AntAceMetag02UKL_FD_69792 | JGI IMG/M metagenome (GOLD analysis project Ga0075120, IMG submission 69792) | Saline lake microbial communities from Ace Lake, Antarctica - Antarctic Ace Lake Metagenome 02UKL | ecosystem: Environmental > Aquatic > Non-marine Saline and Alkaline > Saline | place...
AATAGCTGAGCTACAAATAAATGAAATTAATAAGATTAATAAAGAACTTAATTCACTAAAAAATAAAAATGATAGAAAGTCACTTTATATAAAAGATAGTCTTAACAATGTTATAATAGAAAAGTCAATTATAGCAAGCGAGATGTTCGATTTTACGCATTTTTTATTCAACAATGCTAATCAAATAATAAGCCTATCAGAATATTATGAAACCGAGCTTACAATGCTGGATAAAATTTCAGGTAACGAGATTGCCCTTAACAAACAATCTCAAAAACTTTTTAATGAAATCCAAAAAATTGATGCAAATCAACCATTAACTAAATACTCATTAGATTTTGATAATCAGATTATAAATAAACAAAATAAACTTATCGGATACAAAAATCAGCTTGAAGAAGAATTGAACCAATTGAACAATTGGAATAATAAAATCGAAATTAAGCTAGAACTAGCAAAGGAAGAACAGAATTTCGACGTTCGTGAGAAATATATCTACGACATTAAAACATATGAAAACAATAAAATAGATGTTATTTCAAATATAAAAGAACTAGAAGTACAAATTGAATTTCTTAATTATGAAATAAATCAAATTGAAAATCGTAAAAATATTATTGTTGAAAATTACGAAACTCTTGATGAAAATCTTTTCAACGATCCTAACTTAGATCTTACAAAATTAAACAATGAGATTGAACTCCTAAAAACACACATATCTCAGAATTCATTGAAAGAATTATCACACAAACAGGATAAAATTATTGCTGATAAAAAATACTATTCTCAAGAAATAGATTTTGATTCAATCCTTTATGTTGAGCCAGAATTAACAAATACCAGTCTTGACGAAATAATGATTGATACAAAATCATATACTGACAAATACGAACAAATCCTTTCAGAAAACACCCTAAAAACCGGAGACTTGATTTTTAAGAACGATTCCTTAAAAGATTTAATTGCTGATCTTGAAACAAAATTTGATAATGCTTCAACAAATAAAGAGAAACAGGAAATAATTGAAGAAATAAACTTAGAAACAAGCGAAATTAACAGAAATAATGAACTGATTACTGAGCATCTCAATTCACAAAACAAAGTTAATATTGGCAACTACTTAACTGATTTTGAACGTTTAAAAAACAGCTCATCATTTGATTCAAACAATGCTCAAGTTAGGGCTACAGAAGATCTAATCTCAGAATCTAGAAATCTTGAAAGCGATATCGAAGATTTAAAAATTATTGGTGCAGAAGAAAGCCTTCCTCCAATTTTATACCTAGAAGCAATGAAATCAGAAATTGACAATCTGATTGTTGAAAAAATTGAGAATATAAAAGCCAATAGTGTTATTGCTAACAATACAAATAATGACGCCGATATTTTTTCCGAGATTGAAAACAGAATAAATGCAGTTAAGAGCTATCAAGATCCTCAGCAAAGTCAAGAAATTTTCGATAATTTCGAAAAAGTCGAAAGACTATACCGCAATGCTGAAAAAGAAAATGATCCTATTGCAAAAAATAAAATTCTTACTGAAGCAAATCGGATTCTAGACTTGACAATACCAAAAAATGTTAATTTCCTGAATAATAATTTGGTTAATGAATATGCTGTTTATAATACCTATAATCAATTATTGACAGAAAACACTGATTTGCCTGAATACACAAGTGAATATATTCGAAAAATAGCTGAATTACAGAACACCGCAGCTAATCTCCAGATGCAAGCAGAAGAATCAAACGATGAATTAATGAAAATGCAAAAACTTGCAAAAGCATGGGAAAATCTACAATTAGCAAATGAATATTATGCGTATGTTGTTGAAATTGCTAAAGATGAAAGAAAATACAAAAAGGATTATGAGATAAAAACTGATAGAAGTACTGAAGAATTTATTGCCAATATCGAAAGTGTTGAACGCATAATCCCTAATAATGACGTCATTGTTGAAAACACACAAAATAATACAAATGCTACAGTCGATAAATTGAATGAAATTGATTATCAAGGTAAAGTACTTATAAATATAAAACAACAAGCAAGAAACAAACAAAATATTGATGAACTGAGTGAGGATATCAATCTTTTAAAAACCGAAATCGAGACTACAAACAATAATGTAAAATTGGAAAATCTCAAATCCGATTTAGGTAGAAAAGAAGAACAACAAATAAATGCAATTATTAAATACAGCATAACCACTAATGAAATCCTTGCTGAACTTGATTCAATAAACAATCTATTATCATATAGCAATAACCCTGTACTTGAGAATCTTAAAAACGAGCAAAAAGAGATCAGGGAATCAATAATAAATTATAGCAATTTTTATTCCGCAGATGAAATCAAAATGAAACACCTCGAAGCTAAAGCTCTTGAGGACCAAATTACTGAAATTTACAACTCAACAATTGCTGATACTGATACTGGAATTCTTGCAGAAAGAATAATACCAAACAACAACTATAACAATAACTATAACAACAATAATAGCAATAATAGCAATAATAATAGTAACAATAATAATAGTTTTACAGAACCTGATTACAGCATTGCCGATAATTACACCTTTGATTACCCATATGATGAAAATACTGATTCTGAGATTTCTCGTCTGCAGACAAAAATTGATCTCCTAGAAACCGAAATGAGCGAAAGAGAAAACATCATGTCTGATATGGAAGATCAAATGAACAATGCTGCCAAACTTAACGAATACAAAAAGATTCAAAAAAAGCTTAAAGCTGAAAGTAAAAAGCACCTAAAACAAATACAATCATGGGCAGAGTTAAACAAAGAAATCACAAGTCTTCAGTATAATTTTGGAGACAATAATTATTCCAACAATACATTAGCAAACAATGAGATTACTGCAGTAAGCGACAGTCTCAAATCAAAATCAGAATCGCAAATCAAAGAGTCTATTGCCTTATTTGACATTATCATCACTTACAATGCAAAAACAGCTGATAATTATATTTTATCAACATATAAGAAGGCTGCCGGCCTATCTATAGAAGGGATTAATATGCTAAATGCTGCCAATCATTTAAAATCTGAAGCAGATGCTAATGATCCTATTATACTTGCACACTATAGATCTGTTGACATTAACGAAACCAATACAAATAACACAAACAACAACTTCCCAGAAATAGATAGTTCTAATAATGTTATTGAAACTACTAATCATGACAATATTACAGCAACAGATTCTAGCTCTCTTGCAATAAATAATGTATCTACAACAGATAATAATAACACTAATAACAACAGCACTAATAACAACAACACTAATAATAACAACACTAATAACAACAACACTAATAACAACAACACTAATAATAATAACACTAATACTACAGATAACAGGTACAACCAGAATCAAGCAGGCAATATTTTCGATGCCACTGCTGGTAATTATTATTCAGATGCTAACCCAATAAAATTTGCAGATAAATACAATGGGGTTTATTACCGGATACAGATTGGAGCATTTAATCGCCCTATTGAAAACGACAAACTCAAAGGGCTCAAACCAATTTGCATGGAAGAAGTCCCAAACAGCGTTCTTACACGTTATCTAGCCGGCTTATTCAACAAGTTTAATGATGCGAAAGCAAACCTCCCTATTGTTAAAAACATGGGATATACAGATGCGTTTATTGTTGCATATATTAATGGGGAAAGGATTTCGAATTATGAAGCTAGACGCCTTGAAGAAAGTGAACCAATGGGTCTAATTGCAGCCAATAATAATTCTAATAATCACACAACAGAAGGAAATATCAATAACGACATTACTAGAACAACTGGCATCTTTTTCTGTGTTCAGATAGGCGTTTATGCTACCAAACTTGGGCCTGAGCGCTTATACAACTTAAGTCCACTAATGTATCATAATTATGCCGGAAATCTTGTACGTCATACTTTTGGAAAGTATTACGATCTTAACACCGCTATTAATGAGCAAAACAAAATACGTCGCCTGGGAATAAAAGATGCTTTTGTTGTTGCATACCGTGATGGCGAAAAAATAAGTCTTAACGAAGCAAAAGCACTATTGGTGAACATAACACCAGCTAATGATCAGATCATGGTTAATATTCCGGATAACCTAATACCTGATAATACCGCACCTGTTGAAAACAGACAACCTACAGATAATGTCAACAACAATAATCAAAATACAGTTACGACGGAGAATGCACCAGTTATTGAATATTACATACAGATTGGAGTTTTCAGAAATGATGTAAATAACTACGTAAAAGAATCGTTTAGACGTATGGCAGGTGAAAACCAACTTGTTAGTTTAACAAATAATAACATGACATTATACAGAATTGGGGTTTTTGGAACTTATCAGAATGCACAAAATGCTCTTGCTGGAGTAATCTCGTCAGGGGTTAAAGATGCTTTTATTGTTGCTTTTGTTAATGGCAAAAGAGTTAATATTGCACAAGCACAGGCACTTCAATAACTATTTATGTAACTAGCTGATATATAAAGCCTAAATCTATAATTTAACCATCACTTTTTATAAAAAATTGAAATTCAGTAGAAGTCCTTATATTTGTAATAAAATATTCGCTATTTTTGTATTATATGAACAAAGAACAAAACATAAAAAATCCTTTAAAAAAAGATGAATCTGGTGTTGGGAAGAACAGAAATCTAATTCTGTATAATGACAACTCCAATACTTTTGATTATGTTATAAATTGCCTGATTGAAATTTGCGAACATGATATTATTCAAGCAGAACAATGTGCATTTATAACTCATCACAAAGGCAAATGCGACATTAAAAAAGGCGAATACAAATCGCTTAAACCCTTACGATCAAATCTGATTGACAAAGGACTTAAAGTAACAATAGATTAGTAACTTTACATTCCTAATAATTATTAAAGACTGTCATTTTTGACAGTCTTATTTTTTTGTAAAAGGTCAATGTATTCTAACCCAAATCACATATTAGATTTCTTTAATTTATACTATGTTATAAGCTGTAGTAATTAATTAAAACAGGCCACCAATAATGGCAGCCTGTTTTCATGTAATTTGAGTATTAATAAAATCTACTATTTCTTTAGTAAGTCTACGCTTCTTGAAACAAAATTACTTAATGATTCGCCTTTCAAAAGGTTGTTTGAAAGTAATGCAAGATCAAACAATTGACTTACAATTTTTTGTTTCTTCCCATACTCTTTATAAAGTCCTATTTTCTGGTCTTCAATCTCAAGAAGTTTTGATTCAATATCTTCAAGTTTAGTTTTATCTTCAAGAGGTTTTTCTTCTTCAGTTTTGAATTCTTTCAGTTTATTCTCGAGTTCTGTTTTTTGTAAATTAAGTTCTCCTACCTCTTCATCAATTTTAATCCGTTTAGTCATTGTTTTCTTTTCGATTTTTCCGCTCAAATCAACTATTATAGGATGATTTGTATTAACAATCACTTTATAATCATCAGGAAGATCGCGATAATATCCTGTTCCTCCACTTAAAGCCGACATATCTTTCATACGACGCATAAACTCATCACGAGCAACCAATACCGGCATGTCTTCTGGTCTCATCGAATCACTAGCGACCCAAAATGATTTACCCTCTGGAATTACTCCTTGAAATGCCCATTTAACATCTTCTTGTTCCTTTTCGCTTAATACAGATTCTATTTTATCATCTTTGCTTATTAGATTATCAACAGTATCGGAGTCAACCCTTACAAAACGTGATTCTTCGAATTTACTTTCAAGGGTATTAACAAAATGCATGTCAAGTTGACCATCAAGCAAAAGAACATCATAAGCCTTTTCTTTAGCTGCCTTTATATAAGAATATTGATCTTCAGAATTTGTTGCATATAGATAAATCAGTTGGTTATTTTTATCTTTTTGTTCAGCCTCAATCTTTAACTTATACTCTTCGAAGGTAAAATATTTACCATCAGTATTTTTAAATAGAGAAAATTTCTCTGCTCTCTCATAAAATTTCTCATCCGAAATCATTCCATACTCAATAAACATTTTTAGGTCGTCCCATTTATTTTCAAAATCTTCGCGATTCTCTTTAAAAATTTCGAATAATCTATCTGCAACTTTTTTAGTTATGTGACTTGAAATCTTTTTAACATTTGAATCGCTTTGTAAATAACTTCTAGATACGTTAAGTGGAATGTCAGGTGAATCAAGAACCCCATGCAAAAGTGTTAAAAATTCAGGGACAATACCCTCAACCGAATCAGTAACAAAAACTTGATTACTGAATAGTTGTATCTTATTACGATTTACTTCTAGGTTTGATTTTAGTTTTGGGAAATATAGTACTCCTGTTAAATTAAAAGGATAGTCTACATTAAGATGAATATTGAATAAAGGGGTTTCAAAGTTTGCAGGATATAGCTCTCTATAAAATGAATTATAATCTTCATCGGTTAAATCAGCAGGCTTCTGTTTCCAAACAGGATTTGGGTTATTAATAATATTGTCTTCATCAGTTTCCTCTTCTTTGCCATCTTTCCAAGTTGTTTTCTTTCCAAAAGCAATTTCGACGGGTAGGAACTTACAATACTTATTCAATAACTCTTGCAGTCTGTTTTTTTCAAGAAACTCTTCAGATTCAGCATCAATATGTAATATTACTTCGGTTCCTCTATCATCCTTTTCAATCTCAGTAATAGAATATTCTGGATCACCACTACACTCCCATTTAACTGCCTTTTCGTCATCTTTATATGATTTAGTGAGAATTTCAACTCTCTCAGAAACCATAAACGATGAATAAAATCCAAGTCCAAAATGACCGATAATCGCATTTTCAACATCTTTATATTTATCCAAGAAATCTCCAGCACTTGAGAATGCAATTTGATTAATATATTTCTCCACTTCTTCAGCAGACATTCCGATACCATTATCACGAATGGTTATTGTTTTCTTATCCTTGTCAAGAATTATCTGTACTTTAATATTTTCAGCTTCTCCCTTAAATTCGCCGGATAAAGAAAGTGTTTTTAACTTTTGACTTGCATCAACAGCATTAGAAACAAGTTCACGCAGAAAAATTTCGTGATCAGAATACAAAAACTTCTTAATGATAGGAAAAATGTTTTCAGTGGTTACACCAATATTACCTTTTTTATTTGTCATAATAAATCTATTTTAAAATTTTAACACACAAACTCATTTTCAAAGCTTATGCCAATAGAGATTACATGACAAAAAGACAGAAAGACGAACAAAATAAGATAATATGTCGCTATTAATAGACAAAATATCCTACCCCAAACGAGATTGCAGCTATTACAAATATTGCTAGCACATAAAACGTAGATTTACGACTAGTACTAATTTTTCTTTTTAGTTCGTATTCACTAATGAGCCTAGAAATTAAAGGGTATAAACGCACAAAATATTGCGAGTCCTTTTTAATAAAGGCTGCAGGTTTTAGCTTACTACTAGTCGCTTTAAGCTCTATATTTTCGCTATCGGCAAAAATAATAACCTGAATATCATTGTCAATGCTTTTTATAGGAGGCAAAAGTTCTAATGCTGTTCGCGTGTTCATTCCACGTGAGGTAACAATATTATCTACAAGAGCTATTTTAAAACTTTTATCTTTAATATCGTTTTTAAGTTTATTCATGAACATCTGAACCGAATTAAATGTAAAAAGAGTATAGTTCAGATTAGGGCTAAAATTTTCTCGAAAATAATCCAGATCTAACACATCGTTATCGACGCAATAAAATATAATATGTTTGGTTGACTTTTTCATTAAAAATTTTCGGACATGCCTCTTCGCTTTAGTGAATTGATATGAGAATTACGTTGGAAATTAATTGCATTTTCAGGATCAATGTCGTTCATAAAATGCCATCTACCAGCTCTAAATATCAAGGCGTCGTATGAGAAATCAGGTCCATAAAACTGAAACATACCTTTAAATTTGGTCTCTGCCGGAGACAAATGGTCCATAACAAGAACCTCTTGTTTGGCATTATACCTCAACAACATTGTAGCACGATTAGCATACTCAAATACCAAACGGTTAGTATATACCTTATCCATTTTAAAGGATTTTTTTCCAAACGAAGGTATTCCCCTACGATCAAAGTTTAATACTTCAACAACTTTGCGGTTAATAAGATAATCAGCACCGTCCCAACCTATTAATGTGTAAAAAGTCCTAGAATTCCATTTAGTGGTAATCAACTCATAATATAAAGCCCCAAACCATTCAGAATTAGTCATATAATGCCTTTCGAATCCCTCATCATCATATTTCTTATCATCTAAGAAATAAACATACAAACAATCTTTATATTTATATTGAAAAAAACCAAAGTACTTAAATGACCCATCCGAATAGTTTAAATTCCATGTAATAACACGTAGCTTATTATCATCAGAATTTAGCACACTCAAATAATTAACTGAATCATAATTAGCTTTCCATGAATCTTCCTTTTTCAAGAATTCACCAAAGTATTCAATTAAGTAATTGTTAATTTCATTCTTTTTCAAATCAGTTCTGGAATCTGCAATATTACAGAGCATTTGGTCAATGGAATCAATCTCAGGAAATGGAACAATAGATTTTGAGCTCACATTAGCTGCAAAAAACACGAAAATTAAAACCGATATACAAATTCTTCTTACCATTAAGTAATCTCTACATTATATAAACGTAAAGCCGTCAATTTATTTTGTAAAAATAATATTAAATTTGATTTAATGTGTCAATAATCAAACCACACACATTTTTTATCTCGGAATAAGTGATATTTAGAGGGGGAGCTATTCGAAATGCAGAGTCATGAAAAATAAACCAATCAGTTACAAATCCTAGCTCCAAACCTTTTCGAACAAATTTAATTACATTATCAAAACTACCTATTTCTACTGCAAGCAAAAGACCTTCACCACGAATTTCGCTTATAAGAGGATGTATTAAGAGATCTCTAAATAACAATTCTTTGCTTTTCACATCATCAACAATGCCTGATTCGTTTATATGAGAGATTGCTGCTAGAGATGCTGCTGCACTAACAGGATGTCCTCCAAATGTTGTTATATGTCCTAATACCGGATTGCTTTTAAAGCTGTCCATTATTAATTTTGGTGCAGCAAAAGCGCCAATAGGCATTCCTCCTCCCATAGCTTTTGCAAAGCAAACAATATCGGGTAAAATATAATAGTGTTCGAATCCAAACATTCTTCCCGTTCTACCAAATCCTGTCTGAATTTCATCCAATATCAACAATGCTCCTGTTGCTTTGCATTTCAGTGCCAAAGCTTGCATATAATCGAATGTTGGAATTATGACCCCAGCCTCCGCTTGTATTGTTTCAAGAACAACACATGCTGTCTTTACATCAATATCATTCAACTGACTAATGTTATTTAATTCAAGATGCCAAACATCAGGCAAAAGAGGTCTAAACGAACTTTTAAATTCCTCATTGCCACATAAACTCAGCGCACCATGCGAACTTCCATGATAAGCATTTTTAAATGCAATCATTTTCGTCCGACCAGTATACCTTTTAGCAAGTTTTATTGCTCCTTCAATTGCTTCACTACCTGAATTCACAAAATAAACAGAATTTATCTGCTCGGGTAGTAAATTAACAAGATACTTAGATAACTCAACCTGTGGTGATTGAATGAACTCACCATAAACCATAAGATGAGTATGCATCTCCAACTGTTTCTTTGCAGCATCGATAACAGGCTTAAAATTATGTCCCAATGAGGTAACCGAAACCCCTGAAATTAAATCGATATACTTTTCCCCATTTGGACCAAATAAATAAATCCCTTCAGCCCTTTCTATTTCAACTAAATATGGACTATCCGAAGTTTGACCAAGAAAATTTAGAAATAATTCTCGATTTGTAATCATTATTGTTTAATGTCTTTTAAAATTTCAGCACTTAATGCCTCATCCACTTTAATGCATTCAAGATTATAGTTTTTGTCAAAAACTAATTCTCCATTACAAACATCTACAATTTTTGATTTATTTACAAGACAATATTCACTTATCTGAATCAATCCCGACCTTTTAGAAAGTTTATTAAAGTTTATCACATCACTCTTAATATTGTACTTTTTATTAGAGGTGACAACAACATCGGCTTCTTTTGAGACGTCAACAATGACGACATCGTTTAAATCAATTCTGACAAATTTATTATTTATACGAACAAAAATCCTATTCCGTTCAAGATCATTATCAAAACTAAATGCTCTTTCAATACCTCGATTAACAGACCTAATAAATCTTGAATATTCGATTGGCTTTAAAAGGTAATCCACAACACCATATTCAAAAGTTTCTAATGCATATCTTCGATCACCAGAAATTACAATAATCTGAAACTTTGATTTAAACTCTTCTAAATATTCAAGTCCACTCATTTCAGGCATTTCAATATCAAGAAAAACAAGGTCTATATTATTATCTTGAATTGCATCAAAAGCCTCTATAGGATTTTTATATAACCCCTTAAGATTCAATAAATCAGATTTCTGAATAAAACTACTCAGTTGCTTCTGAACAATGGGGTCATCATCTATAATAATACAATTCATATATAGGTGCTAGGCGTAACTAATAATTTATACGATATAGACAGGAAAATGTTTTAAAATGTTCGCTATATGGATACTATTTCTACCAACAGATGCAATTCGTCCATTTTAAACAATCTGGAGACTACATTTACTATGGCTTTTTTATCGCCAGTGCTATAAAACCTAATTTTTTGCGTGTTTTCATTTGTGTTAAAGATTTTATTAACCATTAATAAATCTTTAGTTCTTCTTGCTACAGCTTC